>Ga0194037_1002958_pt1 | contig 10798 bp, 10 predicted proteins | sample JunL306m_MetaG_FD_148653 | JGI IMG/M metagenome (GOLD analysis project Ga0194037, IMG submission 148653) | Anoxic zone freshwater microbial communities from boreal shield lake in IISD Experimental Lakes Area, Ontario, Canada - Jun2016-L304-6m | ecosystem: Environmental > Aquatic > Freshwater >...
AGACACTCATATTCTAGGCTGGGAAATGCCACCAAGCCTTGTTCAAAATTTTAATGCAATATTTATTGTAATTTTCGCCTTCCCTTTTAGTTGGATGTGGGTACAATTAGCTAAAAAAGGTAGAGAACCAATTTCACCTGTGAAACAATCAATCGGTTTATTACTACTTGCAACAGGCTATTTTATCATAGCAATGAGAGTAAGGTCTCTTGGCATGTCTGAAAAAATGGGAGTGGGATGGTTGATTATTTTGTATTTATTACACACACTTGGCGAATTATGTCTTTCCCCTATAGGATTATCTCTTGTTGCGAAATTATCGCCTCAACGTTTTTCTTCGCTCCTATTTGGCGTATTCTTTCTATCTAATGCTGCAGGTTATGCACTGGCAGGTACATTAGGTGCCCTTATCCCAAACACAACAGATAAATTCATTGAAGCAAACAAACATGGAATTGACCTACAAGCTGTCTTAGACAAGAAGATAACATTAAATCCTGAACAGTTGAATTTCATGCATAGCGCTAAGATTAGTATTGAAAACCCTCATTTTGTAGGATTCACAATCCATAATTTATACGAATTTTTTATGGTATTTGTGGTTCTATCTGGTGTTGCTTCTGTGTTATTATTCTTGCTTTCTGGAAGATTGAAGAAAATGATGCACGGAGTAAGATAATCATATCAAAATATCATAAACGAAACGGCAGGGGATACTATCCCTGCCGTTTTTTTTATGGGTGAGAAAAGGGGGTGAGAAACAAATAAATATTAAATTGGTACTTTGAACCGATCATTTCAATAAAAAGCTACAACATGACTACTGCTGAAGGAACTGCTACTGAGTTGACGCTGGAACAGATACAAGACTTCAAAGGGAAATATCCTAAGCAATTATGGTACCTCTTCCTGTCTGAGATGTGGGAGCGTTTCTCTTTCTACGGTATGCGTGGCATGCTTACTATCTTTATGATAGATAAAGCTGTTGGTTTAGGTCTCAGTGAAAAAGCAGCCAATCTGCAATATGGTGCTACTCAGGCTTTTGTATATACGCTGGCTTTTGTGGGGGGGCTCTTTGCCGATAAGATACTTGGATTTAGAAAGTCAATTTTCTGGGGAGGCTTCCTGATGATCATAGGTAGTTTTACATTGGCACTCTCTCCGCACGATCTCTTTTATATGGGCATTAGCTTTACTATTGTAGGTACCGGTTTTTTCAAACCCAATATATCTACCATGGTAGGTGGTCTCTATGCCAAAGGCGACTCACGAAGAGATGCAGGCTTCGGACTATTCTATTCAGGTATTAATATTGGAGCATTACTAGGTGGCGCCTTATGTGTATGGCTGGGCAAACATTATTCATGGAATGTGGCATTCTCATTGGCAGGCTTTGTAATGACCTTAAGCCTCTTGATATTCATTTTCACAAAGCGAACTCTTGGCCCTATTGGCTTATCTCCACTACTGGGGAAATTCTCTGTTACTAAGATCCGTACTTACGATATCATGGTATACGTAGGTTCGCTGTTGGTTATCCCTTTGATATTGCTACTAGTCTCTAACTCAGATTATACCGATATGTTCATGTATATTGTTGGCCCACTTACTATTATCTATATTATATACGAGATGTTCAAGTATAATAAAATAGAAAGACAGAAACTCGTAGCTGCTTTGATATTTATCATCTTCTCTATTTTCTTCTGGGCTTTCTTTGAGCAAAGCGGTGGATCACTGAATATTTTTGCAGAACATAATCTCACCAATAAAGTAGCAGGCATTCCTTTCGACCCAAATGTTATCAATAATTCATCCAACTCTTTCTTTGTCATCCTTTTCAGCCCTCTGATAGGTTTGTTATGGCTATGGCTCAGCAAACGTAAAATAGAACCTAATACAGTAGTGAAATTTGGACTTGGATTCCTATTCCTTAGTCTGGCATTTTATGTATTCTATAGCACGCGTTTCTTTGCGGATGCTAATGGTGTTACCTCTCTGAACGTTTTCACGCTGGCATATCTGGTTATAACTGTTGGTGAATTGTGCCTATCTCCTATCGGTCTGTCTATTATGACCAAACTCTCACCTAAACCACTACATGGTGTCATGATGGGTTTATGGTTTTTGGCTAGTGCTTATGGGCAATATGCAGCTGGGTTATTGGGCGCAGGCATGAGCACTGTAAATGAGAAAGCATCATTGACCGAAAAAATGCTCTCTTATACTCAGGGCTACAAAGAACTGGCTATTTATGCATTGGTAGCAGGAATTGTACTTATTGCTATTTCACCACTGGTGCGCAAGCTGATGCATGATGTGCATTGATTTGATCATCTAAAAAAGACAAAGTAGTAGATGACAATCCAAACTACGGCAAACAGCGTGAGATTGTAAAAGTCTCCTTTATGTTGTTTCAGGTCTTTCTTAACAATGCCTCGGTATAGAATCCAAGCAATATAGAGTGGGAAAAATATAAATCCGTAAATGGCTCTCATGGAGTGATTATAAAACTGGTGTGTCAATACATTAGCTGTTGTTTCTTTTTATTTTCCCAAGTTGCTTCACTTTTGTATTCTGCAAAGTAGATAACTAGGTCGGCCTCACTTTTATATTGTACAAAGTATATATTCTTTTGTGCTTCACTCTTATACTCTGTAAAGAACCATACTCCCTTATTACCATCTACTTCGCTTTTATATTTGGCCTTCCATACCACCAGATCGGCCTCACTTTTGTATTTAGCTACATATACTTTCACATCGGCTTCACTTTTATATTGTACAGAATACACCAATTGTGCGTTGATATCTGGTACAGATATCAGTAAAAAACACCAAAAGTTGGCGAATATCAGTAGCAGTTTCCTTTGAAGTGCCATTAGAAAAGTGTTTTTTTGTTTCAGTCTGGATGATGTCAGGCATTATTCATCTTAAAATTACGATATTTATTATATCATATGGAGAAATACGTTGTTTTGGTGGCAGGTGGCAAAGGGGTACGTATGGGAACAGCCATTCCTAAACAATTTTTACCTCTGTTGGGTAAACCAATCCTCTATTATACTGTCAAAGCATTTGTAGATGCCTACCCGGATATACATCTGATATTGGTATTACCGGCAGATCAGGTAAGCTACGCCCAAATGGTATTGCAAGAATTCCCATCACGACTGGATATGACCATAGTATCAGGTGGTGCTACCCGCTACCATAGTGTTCAGAACGGACTGAATGCAGTACCTGTTAATAGCATCGTTTTTGTACATGATGGGGTAAGACCTCTTATAAGTACTGATCTTATCCAGCGTTGCTATGTTCAGGCAGTATCAAAAGGGAGTGCCATACCTGCAATCAATGTTGCAGACAGTATGCGTTTACTTACCCAGGAAGGAAGCCGGGCAATTGATCGCTCACAAATGAGGATCATACAAACCCCACAAACTTTTCAATCGTCCATATTATTAGAGGCATTCAAGCAAGAGTACAGTGAGGCATTTACGGACGAGGCAACGGTAGCTGAAGCCTCAGGGCATAAAGTACACCTGATTGAAGGAGAAAAACGTAACATCAAGATCACCACGCAAGAGGATATATTGATAGCTGAGGCATTATTAGGATAATAGAGGAATATGAAACAAATTGTAGTTGCCATATTATTCATCATATTTACCGGCTCACATAGTGTAGCTCAGGTGACTGATAGTAGTATATTCCAGTTTCCTATACAGATGGACGAGGTAGTAGTAAAGGCAGCTCACGATGGTTGGGATGTAGGCGAATTCATACGCCGCGTAAAATCTGATACTACTTTTTATAAAGCTTTCCGCTCTCTGCACTTGGTATCCTATACATCCAACAATGATATTAAAGTACTGGACGATGATGGGAAAATAGATGATTCCCTATTTAGCATTACCCAACAAACAAGAAGTGGTAATTGCCGCTCTATGAAAGTGTTAAGCGAAAAGACAAGTCCACACTTTTATAAAAGGAATGGTGATTACAGATACTATACCGCCGAATTGTATGCTTACTTGTTTTTCACCAAAGAACCTGTTTGCAACGAAGATGACATAGTAGCAGGCAATCTCTATGCAAAGGGCGAAGGAGTTATGGAAAAACACAAATGCGAATTGAAACAACTCATTTTCAACCCGGGTAGTAAGATAGAAGGCGTACCCTTTATAGGTAATAAAGCAGCTTTATTTGAGCCCGATGTTGCAAAAATGTACGATTTCAAATTGCTGTCCGTAGGTTTTGATGACGAGGACTGTTATTTATTTCAGGCTTTCCCTAAAAAAGAATATGCGCACGATGTGGTATATAACGAACTCTCAACATGGTTTCGCAAGAGCGACTATGCTATTGTAGCCCGCAATTACTCCTTATCATACCATACGCTATTCTTCGATTTTGATGTAACTATGAAAGTACGGCTACGTAATGTGAATGGCAAGCTCCTTCCTTCAGTTATTCATTACAATGGCAACTGGCATGCTATTACTAAGGGTCGAGAGCGTGTGAGATTCAATACAACAATTACTTATTGATTACCCTTCCAGGTGAATTGAAATAACGATCATACGGGTATGCAATTGATCGATAGCATTGGTAAGTGGCAAACCTACATCTCGGTATAACTGATTTCCGAGTCCTTGGCTCAATTTTATTTCAGGAGAGAATATAAAATTTGAATTGAAGAATTCAAGTCCTATACCCAATTCATATCCATAATCTACAGGAGTTACTTTCAGAAATTCATCTCCTCTACGAGACCTTGCATTAGATGCCATATCATAGTCCAGCTTCACTCCACCCATAGTATAGAAACGAAAATTCCCAATACGGTCGCTTTTGAATTTGATCTGCAACGGCAAGTGCATATATACGGACTCAATAGAACGCGATTCCATACTATCACTCAAAGGAGCATTGAAATCCAATTTCTTCTCGGCAAATGACAATGAAGGCACAAATCGCAAGTCGAAATATTTATTCAACCTTAAATTGCCCATCAAGCCCAAATTGAACCCCGGGCTCCATCTAGGTTGTATACGTTTGAAAGTATCTGTAGTAGCAAAAGAATTACTGTATTGTATGCGGTAGGTAGAATAATTAAGACCAAAACTGATACCGAAATAGTACATCTTCTCATCATGGTCGGCCATATTCATAGGGTGACGCTGTGCCAAAGCCGATTGCATGGGCACAATAGTTACAAACAGTAATATGATTAAATGGCGTAAGCGCATGAATGATGCAATATGACGTTTGATATAAAACGCTAAAAGGCGAAGATACAGTATGTTCTTTGTTTCTCAATGGTTGTATTTACGCATTGATTATATAAAAATTCACATTTTATTAGCATTAGCTCACCCAACATTATAACAAGTAACATGAATATGATTCCCGTTTACTTCGATGGGCCTTTTTGATAAATGGTAACTGATCTTTTCTGTCCAATATAAGGTTTGATATTTTGTTCTAATAGCCACACTACTAGATGCACTCGTTCTGCTCTTGCTTCAGGCTTTTTTACCATTTCCACATGTGCTATAAAAGAATGTTTATTGGTATTACTCAATGAGTCAAAAAACGCTAATGCCTTTTTATTCTTTTTCAACGCTTTGCTCATGTCATCAGGAATTGGTCTATCTGCTTTCAGGCTGTATGCTATATCCCATTGGCCATTCTTTTTAGCATGTTCTACCAATTCCATTCCTGCAGGCATCATTTTGCCTTCTGTTATTAATCGTTCTACTTTATTCTTATTGATAAGCGACCATATACTTTTAGGCTTGCGCGGTGTGAACCGTATCATATAACTCTCTTCATCTACACTCTTCCGTATACCATCTATCCAGCCAAAACACAAGGCCTCGTCTACAGAGTGATCGTAGTTGATACTAGCCTTCCTCACAGATAGTTTATAATATACCAGATAGATCTCAGTATGTTTTTTATGATTTTTCTTTAGCCAGGCCCTCCATTCATTGCGGTCCTTAGCATATATCTTGTCCATATAGTATGATTAAAGGACGAGAAAAATTACTACTTAAAATAATTGATATAGTCTATATTGGAAATAACATACCTATTGCGTTCATATAGTATGCAAGTCATTCTTTTTTCAACTGTAGCCAACATAGCATCAATGTATGTATCATCGCACTAGCACCAGCCTTTTAGTTTCATGCATTGTCCCTAATGTCAATGTGCAATAATATACACCGGCTGGGAGGTTCCCACTATTGACCTTATAACTTTTCTCTCCCGGGTACATATGCTCATTGGCTATACTCATTACCTGTTTACCCATCTCATCCAATAATTGTATACTCACATTGCTTTCTTTATTCAGATCAAATCTCACTGTAGCCTGTGTCGTAAATGGATTAGGGAAAATAGCAAGATGAACATCAAAATTGGTAGAAAGCTGCTTCGTAACTCCTGTTACAATAAGAGTATCTCCATCGCCTCTTACATCCAAGGTATCCGTTATGTGAGTAGAAAATATCCCATGAGAATGTGTTGCAGCTACAACTAGTCCATCATTCGATCGATAATCCATCATATTCACTACTGAGCTTCCCATACTTTCTGTGCCTTGTTGCACCCATACTGTAGAGGTGCCGCTTAAATGCCTTGTTGCAAACAGCCCTACACTGGTACCAACTAGGTATACAGTACCATTGCTTACCGGAATGATGCTTGCCCATCTACATGATGGGCCATTACCTGTACCTGATGCATTAGTTTCCAAATTACCACCTGCTTTTGCCCAGGTGGTTCCCCCATCTGCCGAGTAAAAAATACTATATACACTATAGTTAGAGAAAACAACCATGACATGATCTGCATTAGTTGGATCTACAGCTATACAGCTCACATTCGCCTGAGCCGGGAAGTTTGCCCCTCCGGTAGTAGATGTAATATTAACGGGTGTTGGCGTTCCTGAATTAGCATTGTCTATTCTGTATACTTTCTGAGATGATGTGCCGAAGTATACTCTGTTGGCAGGCGTCTTCGACACAGCTATAGCAGTTATCACAGCTCCGGCTGTTGCTACAGAATCGGGGAATTTTACCCAGTTGGTAGATATAGAATCCCAGTTGCTGGCATAGGGTATACCCGACAAGTCATTATTTCTCCATAAATATTTTCCTCCTGCCAAATACATAATATTACTATTGTTAGGGTCCAGCGTATATGGATTTACAAATAAATAACCTGCTCCACCAATAGGATCTATACGTGCAAAACTATCCACTGCACCTGCGGCACTTAGTTTCGCCTTCATCATCTTCCCATTCTGTATGCTGAAATAGTAAGCGGCCTGATTATCAGCTATGGCACAAAAAGCCCCATCACCTCCTCTCGGTGTTACCCATGGTGTTGTAAGGTTTGTAGAATTAGTATACCAGCTTCCATTGTCTTGCGCACCACCTATTATGATATTACTAGTAGTAGCATGGTCTATAGCACATGCATAGAACATAGTAGTTAGATAACCATTGTTCAGCGATGTCCAAGCTACTGTAGATGCAGTATTATCATTTGTCTTGAATATCCCTCCATCGTTAGTTGAGATCATTTTATTAGGATTGCTAGGCAAGAAAACTAGTTCATGCTGATCGGGGTGGTGATTGATATACATATCTACTATAGGTAATGTAGCTCCTTGTTTATAGCCTCCAATGAAGGTAGTATGTGTTGAATCTGAGAATCCAGTAGTAGAACGATATAGATTGGTACCACCAATAAATACTGTATTCGTATCATTAGGTTTTACTTTCACTACCAGATCATAAGAACCCTGACAAGTGAATTTATCAAACAATCCACCACCAGAAGGCAGATTGACTGATAGATTTCTCCAGTTGCCACCTGCTCCCGTACCATCTCCCGATAAGTATTTGTATTTCCACATACTGTTCCATTCTACATCTCCTAAAAAGTTGGTATCAGGTGTCCCAAATCCGGGTGTATTTCCTAAAAAATAAACTTGGTTTTCATCAGATGGGCTGATCCCAATCTTCACTCTGTTGTAGGTAGTTGGGAATCCGGCCGGTGTGATATTGGCAAATGTAATTCCATCTGTAGATCTGTATAAACCTTTTGTAGAACCATCGCTACTCAGCGATACGTAAATAACACCTGTCTGAGATACTGCTACATCAGTAAAATAAGATACTGACAATGCTGAAATAGAAGTTCCTATCATCAATGTCCATGTTGTACCACCATCCAAACTTTTATAGATACCTCCATATGCAGCTGCATAAACTACATCCTGTGTTGTGATTGCTGGGTTGGCAACCACATTCCATACAATATCTCCCCATTTATCAAATCCAACTAGGTTGGCAGATGTAGTTGCAGAAAGAATAGTCCATGTTGCACCTCCGTCTATAGATTTATAAATACCATTACCCAGATAAAAAGCCCCTGTAGCACTAGCAGATGTTCCATAGCCTTCACCTGTTCCATAATACCATACATTGGTATGTCCTGCACGGGTGTCTTGTGCCACACATGAAACACTTTGGTAGGTTGTAAGGGGTGTTGTGGTTACCCAGCTTTGCCCCTGATCTGTGGAGCGCCACATACCTCCCGAACAAGAACCCGCTATCAAATTATTCTCGTTGCTCACATCTACTGCTAATGCACGTGTTCTGCCACCTACATTCCATGGTCCTCTTGCTTGCCAGCTCACAGAGGTTGTTTTACCTAAATAACTAAGTGTAGCACCACCATCATTAGGCAATGTCGCTGCAAATGCCAATTCCTTTTCTCTGATATGGTCCGGTATTCTTCCCGTTGCAGGGTCGCGTAATTGCATTAATTCGTAATTGTAGCGCGCATTCGCTTCATCTTCTCCGCCTATAGTGACAGCCGCACCAAGATATTTATGGCTTCCTTGTAATGATTTGTTCGACAATATTGCCATGCAGCTACCTGCAATACAGGCAAAGACCACAACCGGTAGGTATAATTTATTCACAACAATTACATTTTAGATATAATGAATAGTACTATAAAGCTATAATAAAAAAATCATTTGCGTTCATAACCATAAATAAGATATTGCCTATCAATAGTTGCAGACAACCGTTGCTCCACATTGGCTATAAATACATCTCCCATCTTAAGTCCTGAATACCCATTTTTCATATTCGGAAAGTGCTGCTCAGTACTGTGTAGTGTATATGCAAATATGATCGTAGCTGTATCGCCTTGGCGTAAGGGGGCTGTAACTCCTGAACCACAACCCGAAGATGATAAAACATATACTTTAGCACAGCAATCATATTTATAACAGGGGCTCGATGTATCCTCATCCCTTTGTGAGATGATATTGACTATCTTTCCTTTTATCCTGCAGGACATTGGATTGGCAGCTGTAATAGTGCCACTCGCTTGTTTGGCTTTTTTGATAGGCATGGCTTTACAAGCACAACACAAACTAAAAACCAACGGGACGATATATTTTCCTATGGATATTCTATTCAAAATTCTTAGATAGCTGGGTGATATATAAATATACTAAAAACAGTTGGTATGTATATGCTCCTATTCATCTTAAACCGCCTAAACACTCCACGATATTTGTTAACAAAGACGCAACACATGTTATTGATATATTAATCGATTCTGTTTTGTTGGTAAAGAAACTTATCGATTTTATGTTTGTATTCACTAAACTATTCCACCATGAAATAGTTAATCATCCCTTTTCTTATTTCCATTCCAAGGTACTATCATTTAGTTATCCACTCTAACTAAGAATTCGATAAAGAGAAATACGAGTACCAAATACCTGAAAGAGAACAAATTGCTCCTTCCTCACAAAACCAACAGTATAGTTCATACCGTATTAATAACAAATCGTTCTTAAATACTATTGTGCTACCAGCTTTACCTATAGTAATAGTATATTCTCTTTGGAATGATAATTAATTACTCTTTTTTGTATTTTTAACCTGAATAGTTGGTGTAAAGTCCTCATATTGTTCTATATCCAACAAATGTTCCCAACCGTTCCTCTCTATATTGTCACCTTTGTGTTATTGTAAATATCACAATACACATTGGTAAACAAAAATCAAATTAATAACACAATGAACAAGATCTCAGAACTACTTCAGTTACCGGATACTACAGTAGTAGATGTAAGAACACCGGGGGAATTTATGGGTGGTCATGTGGCCGGCAGTATCAATATTCCATTGGATGAGATACCTCGCCGTTTAGATGAACTTAAAGCAATGAAGAATATAGTGCTCTGCTGTGCATCAGGCATGAGGAGTATGAATGCCACTGCTTACCTTATTCAGAATGGTATTACAAGTTACAACGGAGGTGCATGGACAGAGGTAAACTATTATTCAAACAACAACTAGATAGAACATGTTACAAACAATAAAGAAATTATTGGGCATTGGCCCAAAGGCGGACCTTGCAGATGTTATGGCAAGAGGTGGTATTATCATAGATGTAAGAACAGCCGGTGAATACGCAGGCGGACATGTAAAAGGCTCATTGAATTTTCCGTTGAACGATCTGTCATCTCAGATGGGGAAACTGAAGAAGGACAAACCGATCATTACTTGTTGTGCATCAGGTATGAGAAGCGGATCAGCAAAGTCTATGCTTCTATCTAGCGGATTTCAAGAAGTACATAATGGAGGTAGTTGGGTGAATTTAAAGAAGTACGAAAAATAGTTTTCCCAAAGCCTGATGATACTATTATCAGGTTTTATTTTATAGAATACCTAAAGAAGAATAATAGA
>Ga0194037_1002960_pt1 | contig 10790 bp, 7 predicted proteins | sample JunL306m_MetaG_FD_148653 | JGI IMG/M metagenome (GOLD analysis project Ga0194037, IMG submission 148653) | Anoxic zone freshwater microbial communities from boreal shield lake in IISD Experimental Lakes Area, Ontario, Canada - Jun2016-L304-6m | ecosystem: Environmental > Aquatic > Freshwater >...
TCAAAGTTTTTATAAAGAAGCTCACGTCATTATTTTTACTGTGATACGTGAACTTTTTAGCACTGCTCAACCAATCGACATTTTAACTGTAACACAAGAGTTGCGTAAACGCGGCCAGCTCGATATTGTTGGTGGTGCATATTATATCACCATGCTCACAAACCGTGTAGCATCGGCAGCTAATATCGAATTTCACTCAAGACTCATTGCACAAAAATTTATTCAACGTGAGCTTATTCGCATATCAAGCGAAATACAACGTGAAGCTTTTGAAGAAGGAACTGATGCGTTTGAATTATTGGATAGTGCTGAGAAAAAATTATTTGAAGTATCACAAGGAAATATCAAACGTGATTACAAGCAAATGAACAGTGTAATCAAAGAAGCTATTCATGAGATCGAATCGTTAAAAGATCAGGAAGGTGGTTTAACAGGAATCACTTCTGGTTTTACAAAACTCGATCGCATTACTTCAGGATTTCAAAAATCAGATTTGATTATCATTGCTGCTCGTCCCGGTATGGGAAAAACAGCTCTCGCACTTTCCATTGTTCGTAATGCTTCATTGTTAAAAGAAAAACCGCGTGCCATTGCAATATTCTCACTTGAAATGAGCAGCAAGCAATTGGTTACACGTATGATTTCTGCAGAAGCTGAAATTGCAGGTGATAAACTTCGAAAAGGAACTCTTGCCGAACACGAATGGCAACAACTCAATTCAAAAATTGCTCGTTTAAATGAAGCACCAATTTTTATTGATGATACTCCTGCTCTTTCTATTTTTGAATTGCGTTCAAAATGTCGCAGACTAAAAGAACAAAATAATATTGAAATGATCGTGATAGATTATTTGCAGTTAATGCGTGGAGATGATACCAATAATAAAAATGGAAATCGTGAGCAAGAGGTAAGTTATATTTCTCGTTCATTAAAAGCATTGGCAAAAGAATTAGATGTTCCTGTTATTGCTCTTGCACAGTTAAGTCGTGCTTCAGAAAAACGTTCAGGAAACCAGGGAAGCGGTGCTTCAATTCCAATTCTTTCCGATTTGCGTGAGTCTGGTTCAATTGAACAAGATGCTGATATGGTGATGTTCCTTTATCGTCCTGAGTATTATAAACTCACTGAATTTGAAGATGGAAGTTCAACACATGGTATTGCCGAATTACATATTGCTAAAAACAGAAATGGTGCATTGGATACCGTTAGAATGCGCTTCGTTCACGACTTCACTAAATTTAAAGATATCACTGATTTTGATTTCCCACCCGATCCAAATATGTTAACCGATAATCAAGGTACCATTACCATGAGTTCAAAACTTAACGATATGGGAATTGATGATGACGAATATACTCCTGCTCCGTTTTAAAAACTGTCAGACGCATTACGCGTCAGAACGTTTATTGCATCATAGTCAGTTCGAGTAGTATTGGGTTGGATTTGTTAAGTGCGTATCGAGAACATATTTTATACTAATCTCTTCTCGATACTTCTCTTTCCCACAACCTTCCCAAAGAAACTCGAAGTGACTATTATCTGTTCTCGCGAGCGTCTCGCTCGTAAGTATAAAAAAAGCCCGCGATAAACTCACGGGCTTTTAAATTCTTAAAATATTTTGATATTAAATTCCTGTATCGTGCAATGCACTTTCCATAATATATGGATGCTTTGTTGGATAAAGATTTGCCTTTGTCAATGCATTCAATACTACATATAAAAATGCTCCTGCAAATAATGCTAAGAAACCAATTTCCATAAAGCCAACTCCTTGTGCAGGAGTATCAATAATTCCTGTTGGATTATGTTCAGTGATTTGACCTGCAAGATTCATTGCTCCCGGCATAACCAATAAATACACATCATTCCAGTGACCGATTAACATACAAGTTCCAACAAACATTCCAATATTTCTACTGCGTTTAAAACTTCTCTTCATGAAAAAGAAAAAAGGAACTACAAAATTCATCACCAAATTAAAGTAGAAATAAAACTTATAACTTCCCCATAATCTATGATCGTAATAAGCAACTTCTTCAGGAATATTTGCGTACCAAATCAATAAGAATTGTGCAACCCACATATAAGTCCAGAACACACTAAACGCGAACATGAATTTTCCAAGATCGTGCATATGCTCATCTGTTACTATATTCAAATATCCGTTCGAACGCAAGTACCAAACCATTAAATATATTACTGTAAAAGCACTCACCCATCCAGTAGCAAAATTATAAATGGTATAAATTGTCGAGTACCAATGAGCATCAATACTCATCATAATATCCCACACAAACATGGAGAAAGTAAATGCAAACACTATCATAAATGCTGCTGATAATTTGAATTGCTTATCAAAATTTACAATACCTCCAACAACATCTTCGTTGCGTGAATATTTTCTAATCATCATTGCGCTCCAAATCCAAAATGCCGGAAATAAAACAATACGAATAAAAAAGAATGGCTTGTTTAAATACCAAGTTTTTTTCATCAATGTTGGATCTGTTTCCATCACACCATCATGCATCCAATGATAAATTCCTCCGTGTAAAAAGAATAAACAAAGTGTAACAATAACTAAAACAATTGCTGCACCATAAGGCATAAACTCGCTGATTGCTTCAGGAACTCTTCTTACTGCAACATACCAACCTGCGTTCGACAACTGGCTGATGGCAACAAAAACTATTGCACACGTAGCGATGATGAAAAAGAAATAACCATCCACTAAAATATTTGCGAGCAATCTTTTTAAAACAAGTTCATGTTCTGACGGATGATAGGTAAAGTAACCTAACATGGCTAACAATAAACCGATACCCATAAGTATAAAAGTAAACCTCTTAGCCTTACCTGTAAATATGAATTTTTCTTCTCTGATTTGAACTTCTGTATGATGTCCCATTGAATGAAATTATTTGCTGTTAAATAAATTATTTTTTTGCTGTTGTATCTGCTGATGCAACTGTTGCATTTCCTTTAAGTGTATTCACATAATGTAATACTTGCCAAATTTGATGAGGACTAAGAACTGTTCCGTATGCTCCCATCAAATTTTTTCCGTATTTTACTGAATAAAACATTTTGCCTTCAGGTGTCGTTTTGATTCGGTCAGAATCGTAAGAAGGTGGAGGTGGAAATTTTCCTGCTGCCACAATTGTTCCGTCTGCTTTTCCTAATTCTCCATGACAAGGAGTACAGTTAATATTGTACAAACGTTTTCCTTCAGCCACATTATAAACACTTGCAGGAAGTGGATTTTTTAATGATGCTGATGCTTCGTATCCTTCAGTAGTTTTAGGTAAATTATAGGTTGTATAATCCATCTGTCCTCTTGCAATTGTATTTTTAACAGGCAAACGCATGTTCATTCCCATTGGATTAATGGTATTTGGTTTATCTGCTAATTGTGTCATTGGCTCGTAAGCAAATGAAACATACATATTTGGTGCATACTCATTTCCCGGATCTTCACCAGCGGCTCCGCATGAACTCAGCATCATTGAAATTGATGCAAAAATCATTAAACTATATATAGTTCTTTTCATATTTCGTAAATCCTTTCTTTAACTTCAATTGCTCCGTTTGAGATAAGCGAATTTTCTAAAGCTTTAACATCTGTTTGGCCATGAATATTAACTGCTATCACAAACATATCATCAGTAACACGAATATCAATTACATCAGTATTTCTACCCCAAAACATTTTGTTTACGATAAAGAAACACGAAACCATTCCGAATGCGGTAAATAAAATCCCTAACTCAAAAGTTATCGGAATATAAGTTGGAATATGAAAAGATGGCTTTCCACCAATGTTCATTTGCCAATCGAAAACAGAAGTATAGATCATTAAAGAAAGAGCAGATGCAATACCAAGCATTGCAAAAACAAATGCTGCAGTTGATAATCTAGTTCTCTTTACTCCCATAACTCTGTCTAAACCGTGAACAGCAAAAGGAGTATATACATCCTTAATATCATATCCGCTTTTGATAAGATTTTCTGTTGCTTCAAGAACGGTATCAGGATTATCATAAACCCCGAGAAGCAATTTATTACTATCCATGATTAGCTTCTCCTTTCTCTGAATTTCCGTGATCGGAATGTTTACTGGCTTTCATTACTAAAATTGATTTTAGTTCAGTCATATTTATTGTTGGAAGGTAACGTACGAATAAGAAATAGAAGGTGAAGAATAATCCAAAAGAACCTATCAAAATTGCTACTTCAACAATTGTAGGCATGTACATTGTCCAGCTCGAAGGCAAGAAATCGCGGTGAAGTGAAGTTACGATAATTACAAATCGCTCGAACCACATTCCAATATTTACAATGATCGACATGAAAAATAAAAACCAAGGTGTTGACCTTGCCCATTTTATCCAAAACACTTGTGGTGCAATAAGATTACAACTCATCATAATCCAATATGCCCACCAGTATGGTCCTGTTGCACGATTGATAAATGCGTATTGTTCATATTCAACACCTGAATATGCTGCTACGAAAAATTCTGTGATATAAGCCAAACCAACTAAGGTTCCGGTTAACATCACGATTCTAGCCATCGCATCCAAATGTTCCATGGTAATATATTCTTCTTGTTTTAGAACAACACGACCAACAACTAATAGAGTTAATACCATTCCAAATCCAGAGAAAATTGCTCCTGCAACAAAGTAGGGAGGAAAAATTGTTGTATGCCATCCCGGTACTAATGAAGTTGCAAAATCCATAGATACAATAGAGTGAACAGAAAGTACCAACGGTGTTGAAATACCGGCAAGAATCAAACTGATCATTTCATATCGGTGCCATGATCTTGTAGAACCATTCCATCCCATTGAGAAATAATTGTACATAAATCTGCGCATTTTTGTAGTTGCTCTATCGCGAATAGTTGCGATATCAGGAATTAATCCTACATACCAAAAAACCAACGATACGGAGAAATATGTTGAGATTGCAAATACGTCCCAAACCAATGGAGAGTTAAAGTTTACCCATAATGAACCAAATGCATTTGGAAGCGGAATTGGCCAATAAGCAACCCACGGGCGACCCATGTGAGAAACGATAAATGATGCAGCACATATTACCGCAAAAATTGTCATCGCTTCTGCTGATCTGTTAATTGACATACGCCATTTCTGACGGAACAATAATAACACTGCAGAGATCAAAGTTCCTGCGTGACCGATACCTACCCAAAACACGAAGTTGGTAATATCAAATGCCCAACCTACAGTTTTATTTAGACCCCAAGCACCTATTCCCACAAGCATGGTGTAGGTAGTTGCATAAATCCACATTGCTAGAACTAATGCTGAAATGGTAAAACCAATCCACCATCCTTTTGAAGCTTTATTCTCAAGCGGACGACAAATGTCGGTTGAGATATCGTGGTATGTTTTGCCACCTAAAATTAATGTTTCTCTTATCGGAGATTCGTACATATTATTTAATTTTTTTTATGGTTTTCTTATTATTGCCGTTCCCCATGCATCCGGAATTGGAACACATGATATCTGGTTTTCATTACAATATTTTTTAACTGCATCTTTTACTCCCGAATACAAATTGTTGTTGTAATCGTGAATAAAAATTACTCCTCCTTTATTTAATCTGGGATAAAAATAGGTTAACCCTTCATAAATTGGCTGAAACAAATCAGCATCTAAAGAAACAAATGCGAAGCGACTTTCTAATCCTTTTAACGATTCAGGAAAATAACCTTGCTTCACAACACATTTACTTTTGTTAGGCATTTTATTAAGCACTCCTTCAACACTTGTATTCGAAAAATTCTGATCTCCACTGCTAAACTTTTCTTTCTTTTCGATGCTAACATCTCTTTCATCAAATCCTTCAAAAGTATCGAAAAGATAAAACGTTCTGTCGGGAAATGCTTCGTTCATATACTTAGCAAAATCTCCCTGAAAAACGCCAACTTCTGCAATATCTCCTGCTACATTATTTTCAATTATTTCACTCACATGAAGTTCAAATGCTTTGATTCGGATATAATTTCCAATCTTCGGTACACTCACAAACTTATCAGTGTATCCAAGCATGATCTCATCAAAAATCCATTTGCCTGATAACTTTGAAATGAATTTTTTTATGGAGTTTTTCACTTATTTTTAAAGAACGATTTTTTTTATATTATGAATGATGTTCGGTATGTTCTGCTTTAGGCGCTTCATGTTCACTCTCTCCTTTAAACTCACCTGCAACCTCTTCATTTACGTTTCTGATTTTTGTGAAATAAGATACTGATGGTTTAACATCATACTCTTCTAACATCACATAACTTCTATCGTTATCCTGAAGTTTTGATATCTCACTGTTCGGATCAAACATATCTCCAAATACAATTGCATTTGCAGGACATGATTGCTGACAAGCAGTTTTCACATCTCCATCAACCATTTCTCTGCTTTCAAGTTTTGCTTTTAACTTACCTGCTTGAATGCGTTGAATACAGAAAGAACATTTTTCCATTACTCCTCGTGAACGAACTGTTACATCAGGATTAATCACCATTCTGCCTAAGTCGTTGTTGAAGTTAAAATCGAAATCATCGTTCTCACGATATTTAAACCAATTGAATCTTCTTACTTTATACGGACAGTTGTTTGCACAATATCTTGTTCCAACACAACGGTTATAAGCCATTTGATTCAAACCTTCTGAACTGTGAACTGTTGCAAGAACAGGACAAACAGTTTCGCATGGTGCATGCCCACATTGCTGACACATTACAGGCTGGAACGTCACTTTTACGTTTTCAAAATCTGCACCTGTTTCTGCTTTATCGTATTCTTTTTCTTTAGTTGTTTTCTTTCCGTTTTTATCTTTAAAACTATAATAACGGTCGATACGAATCCAATGCATTTCACGTGCATTTAAGATCTCTTTTCTTCCAACAACTGGAACATTATTTTCGGCACTACAACTAACCACACAAGATCCGCAACCGGTACAAGCATTCATATCAATTGCCATTCCCCATTTGTGACCTTTGCTATCGCGTTCAGCCCAAAGAGTAATCATATGAGCTTTTTCGTGATTACCTGCTTTGCTGTCTTTGATATATTCATTCAAAGATGCTTCACGAATTAGTGAGCGACCTTCAATAGTATGATGCGTTTGTGTTTGTGGTAATTGATAATGATTACCGGTTTTTTCGATAGCAACATCTCCTGAAATATAATTGAATGTGCTATTGTTAAAAGTTACGATTGGGTAAACATTTCTACCAACATTTTTCGATACTTTACCTGTTGTTCTACCATAACCTAATGCAATCGAAATGGTATTATTTGCCTGACCCGGTTGAACCAATACAGGAACATTTTCAATTGTTCCGGCTTTAGTTGTGATCTTAATAATATCACCGTCTTTTAATTTGAAATTATCGGCAGTAACTTTTCCAATGGTAGCATAATTATCCCAACATACTTTTGAAATAGGATCAGGTAATTCTTGTAACCAAGGATTGTTTGCATGCGTTCCATCTCCAACTCCAACTTTCGAATACAAATTAATTTCTAATTTTTCTTTCGATGAAGTATAAGCTGAATATGCTGGATTTACAGCTTCAGAAGGAAGTGATGAAACGGTATATTTTGAAGCTGTTTTTTCGGCAACGATATAAAATCCATCGTGTAAACTTTTGTTCCAGATAGTTTCAAAAATTCCTACACCTGAAAGAATAGCTGTCTTCCAATTGTTTTGGATGAAATCATAATATTCAGTTGAATTATCTGCCCATCTCAAGAAACTTTCTTGTGCCTGGCGAGTTTTAAATACCGGAGAAATTGTTGGTTGTGTTAAACCGAAATATCCAATTTTTGGTTCAGCATCATTCCATGATTCCAAGAAATGATGATCTGGTGCATGAAATTTACAAAGAGCTCCTGTTTCATCAACCGAAGCTGATGTAGTAACAGTTAATGCTACTTTTTTTAAACCATCTTCAAATTTCTTAGCATTATAATAACTGTAAGCAGGATTGCTATTGTAAAAAATTACAGCATCCACTCCACCATTATTCATCTCTGCAACAAATGCTTCAAAAGCAGCATCGTTAGCTTGATGTTGGTTTGAATAATTATCTAGGTCGATAGTGCTTCCGTAATTTCCAAGTAAACTATTGATAGCGTTTACCAATAATTGATGATCTAAATTATTTGAACCTGAAACTACTAATGAACTTCCTTTTGCATTCCATAATTCTTTTGCCGAATTATCGATCATGTTCACAGCAAACTCTACATTTTGGGCTCCGCTTAATACCGGTGCTCCTGCTAATGCAGCTATTTTATTATATAAACTAATTAAAGCAACTCCTTCAGCACTTGGCTTAATTGGAATTCTCACATCAGCATTTGAACCTGTTAAAGATAGGTTTGATTCAAACTGAATATGACGACTCATTGCTCTTTTATCGTTGTTAACTTTTCGGTTAGTAACCCACTGTTTTGTATACTCAACAGGTGATATCCAAGTTCCTAAAAAATCAGCTCCAAAACTCACAATCACGTTAGCTTTTTCAAAATGATATCCGGGAATTACAGCTTTGCCAAACGATTTATTGTTAGCCTCAATCATTGATGATAATGATGCTGCTTCGTAGGAAAGATGTTTTGAATTTGGATATTTTGCAGTGAATTCAGCAATAGCTTTTTTTGTTGAAGGACTATTTACTGTTCCCGAAACGATGCGAATGTTTTTTGATTTTGATAAACCATCTTTCACTTTTGCATCAAGGGTATTCCAATCAACATCATTTCCTTCTGCTTTTGGAGCACGCAATCTTTCGTTATCATATAAATCTAACAAACCTGCATGACCGGTTGCACAAACTCCTCCTTTAAACAATGGCGACTCTTCGTTTCCTTCAATTTTAATAGGACGACCCTCGCGAGTTTTTACTAAAATTGAACAACTTGCCGAGCACGATCCACATGTTGAAGCATAAAAATTTGGAATCCCAGGAGTGATATTCTCAGGTTTGATGATATAAGGAATCACATTTTTAACAGGAGCTTTATTACATGAAGCAAGAGCTACTGCCGAAATACTAAATCCGAAATATTTTAAAAAATCGCGTCTGTTTGATGACAAATCTCCGTCATTTTCAGTAAGCACTTCTTCTAAAGGAATACCTTCGTTGAATTCTTTCTTTTTGTTTTGAAGAAAAGTAGGATCGTTGTTTAACTCTTCTAATCCTCTCCAATAGTTGTTTTTATTTTCCATTCTTATTTTATGATGAATAAAATAAATTTAATTAATTGATTTTATAAAAATAATGACTGATTAATAATGGCATTTGCCACATTCTGTTCCGCCATTTTGAGCTACTGTAATTGAAGATTTTCCTTCTTTTTTCAATTCAGCATGAAGCTTTACATAGTAATCGTTATTTGCTACATCTACTTTAGCTTCGCGGTGGCAATTGATACACCAGCCCATTTGCAGACTGCGTTGTTGAGAAACTACTTGCATTGTTTCAACGGGACCATGACAAGCCTGACATTCTACTTTTCCGATCTTTACGTGTTGAGCATGATTAAAATATGCGTGGTCAGGAAGATTATGCACGCGTACCCATTTAATTGGTGTTTGTGTTTTTGATGGATCGTATGCTTTTTTGTTTGCATCCCATCCAACTGCATCATAAATTTTTTGAATTTCAGGTGAAACTTTTCCATCGTATTTTGCACTTGCGGTAACATGCATATGGCAATTCATACAAGTGCTGGCAGATGGCACAGTTGCTTGTTTACTTTTATCAGCACCAGAGTGGCAATATTGACAATTAATTTTATAAGTTCCTGCATGCAATTGATGCGAATATTTTATCGGCTGCGCAGGCATATATCCTTTTTGTACACCAACAACTTTATTTCCATAATCAAATCCAATTAATCCTAAAACAATCACAAAACCTATCACAATAAAAGATACTCCAACAACAGGATGTTTCTTAAACAATTTGTAATTTAAAGTGCGTTTGTATTCAGAAGTTTTCTCTTTTAATTCTGCTGCAGCTTTTTCAGGATGCTTAATTGCATATAGTTCGTTAACACTTTTCTTAATTCTTAATAATACAAAAACAATGATTATTAAAAACAAGGCTAACCCAAGCAACATAAATAATGTTGTATTACGGTAAAAGCCTTTAGGTTGATTTGTTGTTACAGTTGCTGTAGTTTGATCTGTAGCTGCTGTTACAGTTTTTGCAGGTGCTTCACTTTCTTGTTTTATATAAGAAATGATCGATTTTATCTCACTATCTTTTAAAGAAAGAAATGGCAACATTGGAATTTTATTGTTGTCGTTAAATAACTGTACAGCAATTGGATCACCAGACTGAACCATTCCAGGTGAATTTTTGATCCATTTTAACAACCACTCTTCTTTTCTACGTTTATGTGCATCTTTAAGCGCGGGACCAACAATTTTTTCGTTGATCGCGTGACAAGAAGTACAATTAGCTTTGAATAGCTTTTCGCCTTCTGCAACATCTGCAAACACAACATTTACAGCAAATACTAAGAAAAACAGAATTGAACTAAGTTTTATTATTCTCATGGTAACTAGTTGACAGTTAAATTATGTAAGGAGTAAAGTGATTTAAAACACAAAAAAATACCCTTATTTTTATTTTGCGACAAATATATTGACATAAACCAAAAATAAAAGGGTGTGAATAAAATTTTGTAAAAATACTATGACTTATTTCATGATTTTGAGTTCTGATTTGCTAATTGACT
>Ga0194037_1002963_pt1 | contig 10781 bp, 5 predicted proteins | sample JunL306m_MetaG_FD_148653 | JGI IMG/M metagenome (GOLD analysis project Ga0194037, IMG submission 148653) | Anoxic zone freshwater microbial communities from boreal shield lake in IISD Experimental Lakes Area, Ontario, Canada - Jun2016-L304-6m | ecosystem: Environmental > Aquatic > Freshwater >...
TCATATCCCGCAAGTGAATGATTGCGTAACATTTCCTTTTCAGGATCGTCCAATTGGGTTGCCTTGGTCAAAAGCTCTGTCGGTATATTAAACTTTCCGATGTCGTGGAGAATCGCGCTCATGTGCACCCCCTCTAAGGATTTTGGTGAGAGGTGCAGCTCTTTGCCGATAGCCACCGAGAGTTCACTCACCCGTTTCTGATGGCCTGCTGTATAGGAATCCCGAATTTCAACCAGAGATACCAAGGCATGAATTGTCTCCTTATGACTTGTCGAAATGGCTTTTTCATACTCCCTCAGCTTTATCTGATCCGTGATGTCACGAATGTTGCACTGAATCGTTTTTTTATCACTGACATTATAGACGTAGCTGAGAAACTCAACCTCAATTACATTTCCGGACTTGTGATGTAGAGGTATACCTGAATAACGGACATAATTTTTTGATTGAAGTTGCAGATATGCTTTTCGTGCCAGCTCTTTATCCTGAATAAACCCAAGCTCCCAAAGCTCTTTTCCTGTAATTTCATCCAGGGAAAAGCCTATAAGTTGCAATATACAGGGATTTGCATCTACGATTTTGCCGCTTTTGTAATCAAGTATCAAAATCCCTTCATGTGCAGCTTCAAACAAGCATCTGTATTGTGCTTCTTTATTTTTTAGTTCCTCAAAGGCCCGCCGGGTATCACTGATATCGGTGAGCGTAAGGTGGCACTCTTGAATATTGTCGCTTATGATTGCATCAAGGCGAAAGGTTCGATCAAGTAAGGGAGGCTCTTCCTCAGTGCTAATGTTCCCTATCCTTATCTCACAATGTTCCAACGCTTTGCTTTGGTACACCTTCTGCATCATGCTGTTGAATGCGGGCAGATCTGCCTGGGCAATAAAAGCGCTAAAACGAGTTCCCTTCAGTTTATTGCGCCCTAAAGAGAGGATTATGTCTATGGTAAGATTCGCATCAAGTATTGTGCTGTCTCGTGCCAGTGTAAGATAGCCGACCGGCGCAAAATCGTAGAGATCGTTGTAGCGCTTATGTTCCTTCTGGATTTCATCGTATGAATGCTGAAGCTGTTCATTCTGCATCTCAAGCTCAATCTGGTGAACCGAGAGCTCATACAGCGTGGGCTGCAGCTCTGCTCTAGAGGTTGGGAATTCAGTGAATAGCTCGCTTTTTTTTAGCCGTTCCTCAGCCTTCCTCCGTAACTCTAAGCGATCTGCCAAAACTTTCTTATCCTTTTTCATGCTTTTGCGATAATAACGATGTCGCAGACAGAAATGTTGACGGTATGACGAATGCCCAAGCGCTGTCCCCTGCAGTTATTCCCTATGGATAGTGGTGGTGTCGGTCAGCTATTATCACCGTGCCTGAGTGCTGGTGAATGAGTATACTTGGACAACGGGTACGGCCTTTTTCAGAACGTAATTCTGATAAAATTTACACAATTTTTTCCAGTTTCCTTTTACGCAGTGATTCACTTTTCAACTCAAGCCGATAAGCATTTCCGATTCAGCGGGTAGACCTGCCCGACAAGCGATGAGCAGTAATGATGCTGTGCTGATGCAGACTGTGGGGTGCTATGCTTGATCTCTTGCTGCGCGGCAAGCTGAAAAGGATGCAGGGCTTATTACTTGGAATGATGCTAAAACGGCCTGAAATAAGCTGGTGAGCAATGGGTATAAAGACTGGTTTTTACCGAACAAGTGGCAACTAAACCAGCTTTATCGAAATAAACTTGCTGTTGGCGGTTTTGCTGCAAGCTTCTACTGGAGTTCGTTGGAGAGTACTGCGGGTGATGCATGGCTCCAGCACTTCAGCAATTGGGGTCAGTACCAGTATGGTGAGGCGGAAGCCTATCGAGTTAGAGCTGTACGTGCGTTTTAACCATTGAGTTTCACCTCAGGTATTACCGTTCCATTTTATTCTCATTTGTATCCATTTCAACACTTTATAAGTATCGGTTGCGGGATTTGCCATTTGTAGATGCTCCCTGCCGTATACTTTTATCATATTTTCGTAGCCATCGAATGTTCCTGATATTGACCCTTGAGCCATCCGCCCTGAGTAATCGGTTGTTTTTACTTCAACATATCTCCAGTTATCATGGAAGTCGGCGTACATGATTTTTGTTTTCGAAAATGCAGGGATCTTTGTTGCGCTCAAGAAAGGTTGAACGTAATTCTCTAATAGTGTGAAGTCTCCACATCCATTTTCAAAGTGGATCGTATCTGTGTCCACATAGATAGTTTTGTTCGCGTTACTTTTTACAACTTCCACCCAGTGGGCAGCATAAGCTGGTACAGTTAAAAACATCACGAAGAAGACGATGGATATAGCTTTTTTCATATCACTTTTCTTGTTAGTTTATTGTATACAGGGCGGTTTTGAAAGGGGGGATCAATTCAATCCCCTTCTCACATCTAAATCCGCTCGTCAGCAAGTTACCTGTTCAGTTACCGGCTCAAGTCCCGTTACAGTTGCCATTCAAATTACCACTCCAACTCCCTTTTGCAAAACAGGATACGCGGAAAAACTTTAAAGCGGCGATTCCGATCAAGTATACCTCCCGGAATACTGCGTCCTGATTCGGTTACCACCTTTCAGTGGTGTTGAGACGAAAGGTGCACAAAAGTATTTATCTCGCCTTGTGCACCACATAGGCAACTACGTTTCACACCAAAAAGTCGTTTTCTTCGTTAATCTTGACAGGGTTGAATTCAGCATTGGCGGCATAAAGAGAAAACTGGTCGTTCAAATTATTACATCAACAAGGCACTCTTTGACATCCTGACAAAGCCGTTATCGGATAGCTAAAAATGAAACTGAAATGCGATTCAACCATCAACGGAACAGCCGAATTCAGCTTAATTCGACAATTAAAGGGGGATTGGAGGTTGGCCTTCGGGTAGGATATCAATCAATCAAAAAGCTTTTAGCATGAGAGCGTAACTTCAGTAACCGCTCACCGGCAGCATTAAGGGTTTCGGCTTGTTTGGCAAAATGAAACCTGATCAAATTATGAACCGGTTCACGGAAAAAACTTGATCCCGGGACAGCCGCAACTCCAACCTTGCGTGCCAGCCATTCACAGAATACGAGGTCATCGGTTACACCAAACTCGCTGACATCAACCATCACATAGTATGCCCCCTGAGGTCTTGTATAAGAGAGTTGTGCTTTGTTGAGCCATCCGAGAAAGATATCCCGTTTTTCAGTGTAACTCGCTTGAAGCTGATCATAATAGGCATCCTCAAACTCCAGTCCTGTTACAGCCGCTTCTTGAAGGGGCGCTGCTGCACCAACCGTTAAAAAGTCGTGCACTTTACGGATCGCATCAATAATTCCAGGTGCTGCAACCACAGTCCCGAGCCTCCATCCAGTGATTGAATAGGTTTTTGAAAGTGAACTGCACGTAATTGTCCGCTCAAACATGCCGGGCAATGTTGCAATGCTTATATGCACGTTGGGAGCATAAACGATATGTTCATAGACCTCGTCGGTAATAACAAACGCATCAAATTCACAAGCAAGAGAGGCAATAACTTCCAATTCACTCCTGGTAAACACTTTTCCTGTAGGATTACCTGGATTACAAAGAATTAAGGCTTTTGGGCGATGTTGCTCGAAAGCCCTCCTGAGTTCATCGGGGTCAAAGGCAAATTCAGGTGGACGTAATGGCACATAAACCGGAATTGCTCCGGTAAGTATGGTGTCGGCAGTATAATTTTCATAAAACGGTGAAAAAATAACAACCTTGTCACCGGGATTGCAGGCGGTCATCATAGAGGCCATCATTGCCTCCGTACTACCGCAGGTTACAACCACATTGCTTTCAGGATCAATGGGAATACCCATAAATCGTGATTGTTTTCGGGCAAAAGCCTGACGAAATTTCGGGGAACCCCATGTTACAGCGTACTGATGCGGACCCTCTCTGCCAGCACGTTCGGCAGCGGCAAGCAGGGCTTCGGGGGGGTTGAAATCAGGAAATCCCTGTGAAAGATTGATTGCATCGCAGCTATTCGCGACACGGGTCATTCGCCGTATGATTGATTCTGTAAAATGAAGTGTTCGTTGGCTTGTTTCAGGCACGTCTCTATTTTTGAACGTTAAAGTAATGAGCTACCGAGGAAGTCTCACTTGAATTATAAATTACGACCTTCAGTGAATAAGCGTTTGTAATAAAATCCACTCGTGTAAAGCGCGGCGGCAGGATTGTGAGCGAGCAACCTGTCCTTGGCTATGAGTGTGGTCACCGGAGCATCTGAATATTTGATAAACAGCGAATCGTGCCCAACACATAAGCCAATAATGACATTCAAATCCGTGTTCTCAGTATTCAGCAATCGGGCCTGAAGAATGGGATTACACATGGATTCATGACAACCTTTCTGAATTTTAAAGGCGTCATCAATACCTATTTCGCATTTATCCACACCGCCAATCTTGCAAATAACAGAGTATGGCTCCAGTCCGTTAATTTTCAAAACTTTGACCAAAATTCTGGTTTCTTCGGATAGACCGATACATGTTGCCAGGCCGATTTTTTTTGCCCCTAACCGATGGGCAAAAGCAATAGTCTCCTCAACACGCGTCAACTGACCATAATAGGTACCCTCAACCTCAGCGGAAGCCCTCGCTATTCTGGCATCGAGACCGTCACCACGGTACTGATTGGTAATACTATCCAGTTCACCATTGTCAATTGCTTCCGTCAGACAGAAATCGGGATATTTTCGGTCCTGCCGGTAACAGTTCGGCACTCCGCAGTCCGAACAGGTAAGCTCCTTTTTTTCCTTATTCTTTTGTTTCTGCCTTGATGCCATAGGGATCTTCTATTGATTGATGCTGCTGTTGCTGAATATGCTTTATCTTGAACTGAGTTTAAACGTTGAACCGCAGGAAAACGACAGAAAATAATGTAGTATTTTCTCAATCATGTTAGTAAAGAAGAGGCTTATAAGCAATAAGGTTACTTTACTTCAGATTGACTGCCATCAAGCTTATTAATACCTTTATAACCGCTTCCCCCTTATAAACATGGCCGAAATCACGGCCTGATCCCAGTAGAGGTCACCGTTTTTCTTTTTGTTTTGCAACTCTCCATACCATACATCACCTGCAAGAATCGTTCGCCAGAGCTCTTCGTAAACTGTTTGCGGCATCAGGCCTCACTTAAGGATACGGGGGTTTTGTCCTCTTGCCTCTTCAGCTGAATATCCTGTAACCTGGGTAAACGCAGGATTGACGAATTCGATGTTACCATCAAGATCGGTAATGACAACAATAGCAGGACTTTGTTCTACTGCGGTACTGAATTTTTTAAGCTGAGTCTCAGCCTGCTTGCGTTCAGTGATGTCATGGATAATTGAATAGAGAAAATCTGTACATCCAATTTCAATGGTGATGCTGAACACTTCAACTTCGCGAACCGACCCGTCAGCTATGCGATGTTGAAAAAAAAAGTGGTTTTCTTCCCCTGATCTGCTTTTATTAATTGCCACTTCTATCTCTTCAAAAGGGAGTGTATTGATCTGCTGGATGTGGATGTCTGAATGGCATTCTGTTTTTTCCCATAAGAAACGGCTACTGGTGATGGAGAAGGAAAATTACCAAATTATAATGTACTCTGAGCGTACCTTTGTTGGTCTATGACCTTTGATGCATCAGGCAGGGAGCTGATAGCCTTTTTCGCGAAACAGGCGGAGCGTGGCATCAACGACTTCCGCGTCAAAGTGCTGCTCTCGATGACTCTCAATTTCATGAAGTGTTTCTTCGATACTGAATGCGGGCCGGTAAGGGCGATGTGAGGCCATGGATTCAAGGACATCGGCTACGGCGAGTATGCGGGCTTCAAAAAGAGTCTCATCTCCTTTCAGACCACGCGGATAACCGCTGCCGTCCATACGCTCGTGGTGTTCACGGATGATTTCTGCAATCGGCAGACTGAACTCGACATTCTTGAGAATTTGATAGCCTTGTTCAGCGTGAGTCTTGATAAGCTCAAACTCGATTGCTGACAAATGGCCCGGTTTGCCAAGTATCTCGGAAGGTATGCTCATTTTGCCAATGTCGTGCACCAATCCGATGAGGTTCAGAGTACTGCACTTCTCTTCGCTCCACCCCATTTCCCGTGCTATATCCGCGGCGAGCTGGCCAACGCGCTCATCATGACCTGCGGTGTAGGGATCATGGGCTTCTACGACCTTTGCTACCGCCTGGAGCGTGCTGCGCATGGCGTTTTCCAACTGTTTTACATAACCCCTTATCTTTTGTTCTCCAACTTTCTGATCGGTGATGTCGTGAATGATTGAATAGAGTAAATCTTTGCCTCCAATCTCAATGGTGATGCTGTATACTTCGACATCGCGAACAGAGTTGTCAGCTATGCGGTGTTGGAAAAAAAAGTGGTTTTGCTCTCCTATTCTGCTTTTTTTCATTGCCGCTTTTATCTCTTCAGACGAGAGTGTATTGATCTGCTGGATATGCATCTGACAGAGTTGGTCAATCGGCCATCCATAAAACGCACTTGCTGCATTATTGGCGTTAACAACACGACCTGAATCAGGGTCAATGATCAGCATTACGGAAGAATGTCTTTCAAAAAAATTTCTGAACCGCTCTTCACCTTGCCTCAGTTGATCCTCTGAGCGTTGTTTTGCCTCGCGGGTTCGCAACATCGTGATTCCATACGCCAGATTATCAGCAAGAGTTGTGAGAAGGCTTATCTCTTCTGCATTAAAAGCATCAGGATGGGAAGAATACATTGATAATGCACCAAACGCCTCATGATCGGCTTTCAGAGGCAAGCTTAGAGATGAAGCATAACCGTTCCTGATCGCTTCGCTTCTCCATGGTTTCATCATCGGGTCATTGGCGAAATCGAGGGAGGTTATCGGCTCACCAGTGCGGATTGCGGTTCCTGTGGGGCATCGTCCAAATTCAGTGTCATCCCATGATATTTTAGCTTTTTCAAGGTAACCTTCCTCGAAACCTGATTGAGCTATCGGGCGTACGCTTTTTGCCTCGTCGTGTTCTGCATAACCAATCCAGGCCATCCGATAGCCACTAATATCTACAACAATATTGCAAATCTTTTGAACCAATTCCATTTCATCAGTGCTGTGAATCAGTGCCTCATGGCAATCTGTGGTGGCCCGAAGTATGCGGGTTAGCGAGTGCAGTTCGTTTTCAGTTCGCTTTTGCTCACTGATGTCCAATAGAATAATCCGGCATCCATAATTAGTATCACTGATTGCGGCATCAATGAGAACTATGCGGCCAACGGGTGTCTGGGGAGTTTTCGATGGCTGATCAGCATCTGCTAAAAGCGTTACCTCGCAGTTTCCTGTTACTCTCTTAGTAAACACGTTCTCAAGCAACGCATCAACTACTTGACGATCTTCTGGAACAACGAGCTGTTGAAACCGCATGCCTTGCAACCGGTTGCGGTCAACGCCAAGCAGTTTGGTGGCGGTCAGGTTCGCTTGCTGGATTATGCTGTCCCTGCCCAGAGTCAAATAGCCGCTTGGTGCAAATTCATAGAGTTCAGTGTACTTGCCGAGACTGTCTTCCAGATCCTTTCTGGTGCGAGCCAGTTCTTCCTGCTGTATTGCAAGCTCGAGCTGGTGCACCTGAAGTTCATGGACAAGCCTGAGCGCTTCAACATGTAAGGATGGAGTGCTGAGTGCTGAGACGCCAGTGATGAAGTGTTCTTGCTTCAGGGGCTCTTCGGCCAGAGCGCTTAACTCTTTGGAACTGGCTGCAAGCCCCTGGTTAATGTTATTCTGTTTTTTTGCCATGGGGGGGGTACTCTGTTGCTACCGTCAAAACCAAAATTACCAAATGACATGAGGCTCAAATTTTCTATATAATTGTGCTGGGTTATGGGCCTCCAGTGTATTGATAATATACTGAATAGCAAGTTGTATTAGTAGTGAGCCAGACGTGTCACATAAACAGGCCAGCGCACTTCACAAACAGCCTTTTGTGCACTTTCACTGCCCACTCTGCCCACTGCCAGCTAATATTCCTCAGCACCATCTTTCTCCCTACTGAATACAGTAATTCGGTTTCTCCCCTGACTTTTCGACATATACATGGCGTCATCAGCATTTTTCATAAGGGTCAGTTCATTATCACCATGCTCAGGAAAAAAAGCGATACCGATACTGCAGGTAATACTAATACTATGTCCCTCAATCTCGAAGGGCTCTTGTAAGGCTTTCAGGATTTTCTCTGCGAGGGCAACAGCATTTGCTCTTGCATTAATCTGCGGCAGCAGCACAACAAATTCATCTCCACCAAGACGGGCCAGAGTATCGCTGCTTCTCTGCATGATTCCGAGTGTACGGTTTGCTACCTGTTGCAGCAGTAGATCACCAATTCCATGGCCGAGGGTATCGTTAACGGGTTTGAAGGTATCCAGATCAAATATCATCAACGCGGCCATTGTTTGGCTCCGTTGACACAGAGCAATGGTTAATTTTATCTGCTCAGAGAGAAGCCGGCGATTTGGAAGATCTGTCAACGAGTCATGCATTGCCAGATTTTCAATGGCATACTTCTCGGCTTGAAGTATTATCCGTTTTTCATCACCCAGCTTTTTAGCAACAATATCCCAGGCTATATCGGCTACCATTCCCACCCATTTTATATCATGCTCATCATAAGCAGTCTGCTTGTTCCCGACGCCGAGGATGGCAACAACCTTATCGCCGCGCAAGACGGGAACTACCACCTCACGTTTCACCTCAGCATGGCCTTCCGGCATACCTTTGCGATCCTTGACTGCGGCATAATCGTTATGGATCATCGCTTTACGCTCCCGCGCCGCATCAGCCCATACGCCGGCGATGTCGAGCGCATAGTGCCTGTCCTCTACCTCAGCCGTGCACATATTCTTTTTTGTGTTGGTTGACCACGCCTGAAGGGATAGTGATATCTGATCTTCATCAACGAAGTGAAAGAAGCCGATCGAGCTTTCGGTAAGCTCTTCGGCTTTATCGAGTGTCAACTGCAGCAGTTTCTCTATCGAATGACTCTCCACCATTTCAAGAAGCGTGATGTGCATATTGGTGGAACTTTCGTAGTGCTTTCGTTCCGTGACATCATGAAGAATGGTATAGAGAAGCGATCTGCCATCGGTCACAATGGTCCGGCTATAGACCTCAACGTCACGAATGCTTCCGTCCGCCCTGCGATGGCGGAACATAAAGTAGTTTTTTTCTGCTGTTTTGCTTTGCTCTATGGCACGCTCTACCTCTTCAGGTGTCAACGTGTTGATATCTTGAATACGCAACTTGCGGATTTCATCGATCGACCATCCATAAAACTCAATTGCAGAATGATTTGCCTCAAGAATAAAGCCTGTTTCAGGATCAAAAATCATCATCATGGCTGAATGACCTTCAAACATATCCTTGAAGCGTTTTTCGCTTTGCAGCAGCGATGCTTCTGTTTGCTTTTGCAGCTTTGACAAATAGAGAGTGTCTAAGGCAAACGTCACATCCTCGCCGATTTCTTTGAGAAGATTTACCTCTTCTTCGATAAACAAATCTTCTTCGGCTGCATAGAGATTAAGCAGTGCCAGAATCATGCCCCCCTGCCGAACAGGCACTGCAGCGGCTGAGTGAAAACCACCTGCGATTGCCATTTCACGCCAGTGCTGCATGGCAGGGTCCAACTGCATGTTTTTACAGGTAACAACCGTTCCTGTTACGACAGCTTTACTGACAATGCCATTGTTGAAGGGCGCTTCGTTTATGTTGAACCTCTTAATGGGCGGAATCCCCTCTCTCCTACTGTGCACAACTATCGGTGTAACAAGACCTGATTCATGGTCAAGCTCCCCGATCCAGGCTAACCCGAATTTGCCGGACTCAACTGCAACACGGCAAATGCTCCTGAACAATTGCTCTTTATCTTTAACGCGTACAAGAGTTTCATTAATCTGCGAAAGTGTTGCATACATTCTGTTGAGATAGGTAATTCTTGACTCGCTTTCTTTGCGGATAGTGCTATCGTGTGTGACTTTGGCAAAGCCCATCAATTGATGATCACCATCATAGATCGAGGTCAGCACAACATCCGCATAGAACCGGCTGCCATCCTTGCGCACCCGCCAACCCTCATCTTTCGCACTTCCCTGTTCAGCAGCAATTTTCAATAAAAGAGAGGGTTTGTTTGCAGCAATATCGTCTTCAGAAAAGAAGCGCGAAAAGTTTTTCCCGATAATCTCTTCGGCCCTGTAGCCCTTCAGAAGTTCCGCACCTTTGTTCCAGCTCAAAACATTGCCGTTCATGTCGAGCATGAAGATGGCATAATCTTTGACGCTTTCTACCATCAGGCTAAAGCCCTCTTCGCTTTTACGCAACTCTTCGACTCGCTCTTCAATACGCACATTCAGCTCATTGTTGAGTTGCCGCAATGCTTCCTCGGCATGCATGCGTTTGCCGGCTTCCCTTTTGACAACAATAAAAGAAATCATCAGCAGTGAAATGCCCGAACCTAAGCCTGTGATCAAGGCAAAAATTGTATCCCGCAAGTTTGCAGCTACATTGTTGGTGCGTTGCTGGAGAAGCTCTCCCTCGATGTTGTGCATCTCCAGCAATTCATGACGGACTTCAACCATCACCTGGCGACCGATATCGGTTGCGATCAACTTCTTTGCAGCTTCAAACCCTCTATTTCTTCTTGTCTCAACAACGTTGTTCATAAAGTCAAGTTTCTCCCTGACTAGAGGATCAAGCTTGTCAAGCACTTGTTGTTGACGAGGATTGTTC
>Ga0194037_1002964_pt1 | contig 10777 bp, 13 predicted proteins | sample JunL306m_MetaG_FD_148653 | JGI IMG/M metagenome (GOLD analysis project Ga0194037, IMG submission 148653) | Anoxic zone freshwater microbial communities from boreal shield lake in IISD Experimental Lakes Area, Ontario, Canada - Jun2016-L304-6m | ecosystem: Environmental > Aquatic > Freshwater >...
CATGCGGGGTTCCGATCCCGATGCAGCGCTCTTCTGGCTTGCCCGTATGATCGAGGGAGGAGAAGACCCCAAATTCATAGCGCGGCGGATGGTTATTTTTGCAAGTGAGGATATCGGTAACGCCGACCCCTACGCCATCACGCTTGCCATATCGGTCTTTCAGGCGGTTGCCATGATCGGTATGCCTGAGGCGAGGATCAATCTGGCTCAGGGTGTCACCTACCTTGCATCCGCTCCCAAATCAAATGCCAGCTATCAGGGCATCAATGAGGCCATGAGTGAGGCGAAATCAATGCAGGATCTCAGGGTTCCGCTCCATTTGCGTAATGCACCGACAAAACTCATGAAATCGGAAGGCTACGGCGCCGGGTACAAATACCCCCATAGTTATCCCGCTCATTTTGTCGCACAGCATTACTTTCCTGAAGGCATGGCGCCGAAGGCCTATTACCGTCCCGGAGATGAGGGCAGGGAAAAGTATATCAGGGAACGGCTTGGTATTTTATGGAATGAGCGATACAAGCCATGATTGTTCCGAAACCGGATGCTCTTTGTATATTCTTTATGCCGTTATCACTCCAGGGTGTCGGAGGCAAGTTTTTTTCATCAAGACAGACCCGTTTATGAACCGGATGAGACCCATACTTTTATTTTTTCTGTCGTTTCTGATACTTACAGCGACGTCGTTCCGACATGCTGCCGCCGCTCCGGTGGAGACAAGATCAATCACACTTGATGAAGCAGTGCGTATCGGCCTCGAAAGGAGCCGCTCGCTTCAAATTGCCCGCCTTGACCGCGACATGGCAGGGCAGAAAATCCGACAGACATGGTCGGAGGTGCTGCCCCAGATCACATCCTCGTTTACCTATACCCGCACCCTGAAACCTTCCGTACTGCTTTTGCCTGATCAGGGCTTTCCCGGTTTTCCCACTAAACTCGAAACAAGCTCCGATAATGCCGGACATGCCACCCTTGATGTCCGTCAGCCGATTTTCAATCTGTCGGCCCTTGCCGGTATAAAAGCTGCCGGTATTGTCCGCAAAATGAGTGAAGAGGCTTACCGGAATGCCGAGGCCTCCATTGTCGCCGATATCAAGATATCCTATTTCGATGCCCTCATATCAAAAGATCAGTTGCATTTGATCGAGCAGAGCATTGCCCGCTGGGAAGAATCGAGAAGGGATACCAGAGCGATGTTCCGGCAGGGAGTTGCCGCTGATATTGATACCCTCAAGGCGTTTCTCTCGGTAGAAAATCTCAGGCCTGATCTCATACAGGCGCAAAGCCGGGTAGCGATTACCATGACGAAGCTGAAAAATGCGATGGGTGTGTCGCCAGACAGCAGCCTGGTGTTGAGCGGAAAGCTTGAGCTCTCTTCAAAATCATATCCTCTTGATATTGCTGCGGCATATCGTGAGGCACTCGAATCAAGGCCTGATCTTCGCATGCTTGATCTCCAGGTCAAAGCGGAAGGTGAAAAAATTAATTCAGTTCGTGCCGAGCATTTTCCTGTGATTTCGGCATTTGGCAAGCTTGAGACGCAAACGGCATTTAACGACAAGACACGACCATCTGAATCCGTCTGGCCGGCCTCTTCTTCAGTAGGCCTTCAGTTTACCCTCCCGATTTTTACCGGTTTCCGCATCAGCTCCCAGGTTGAGCAGGCAAAAATAGCGCAGCTTCAGACTCGCACAAGGCTTGAAGATCTCAAGGCCAATGTAAGGGCTGAAATTGAGGTAAGGGTTTTAAACTATAAAGAGGCACAGAAGAGAATTGAAGTACAGACCACAACCATCAGTGTCGCAGAGCGGAGCTATAAAATATCGCTCCTGCGTTTCAGGGAGGGAATCGGCTCCCGTCTTGAGTTGACTGATGCCGAACTACAGCTCAACAAGGCGAAAACCAATTATCTGCAGGCCGTATACGACTATCTCGTTGCAGGCACGCAGCTCGAAAAAGCGCTGGGTCGCCTGGGGGTCGAGGTCGCTTCAAGGGGTTGATTTTGACCCCAGATCAATTTATGGCCAGGCGGATTGACTCGAAATGTGTGTTTCACTCCTCGTTAGCATGGTTAAGTGATGGTGATCTTCCGCAATGTCACGTATCTGGTCACTCGGGATTTATTGCTTGATTAACAGAAAATTGCCTCGTGATGATTCAAAGACTTTATGTACACAACTACAGATGTCTGGAAAATTTTGAGCTGAATTTAAAGGAATTCCAATCAGCTCTTCTTATCGGAAAAAACGGTTCAGGTAAATCCACCATATCTTATGTACTGGAGTTGTTTCAATCTATCGGGCGTGGCGTAAACAGGGTAAAAGAACTTGTTCAGTCCAAGGATTTTTCGCGTGGAAGATCCGATGTACCGATGCGCTTTGAAATAGAACTCTTGCTTGGCGAGAACTTATACAAATATGTGCTTGCTTTTGATTTGCCGGATAAATTCAAAGAGCTTCGCGTTCTTGAAGAGCAACTGATCGTTTCGGAAAAGCCGGTTTATCTCCGAAAAGAGTCTCAAGTTACCGTTTCTAAAGGTTCAGAAAATCATGATGCTCAGTTTTCAGTTGACTGGCATCTTGTTGCGCTTCCGGTAATTCAGGAAAAGTCAGAAACTGATCCGTTGCGTATTTTCAGAACATGGCTTGCAAACATGATTATTTTGGCCCCGATTCCGGGTTTCATGACGGGAAAGTCCAGCGGCGAAACCTTTCAGGCCAAACGTGATGGATCAAACTTCGGAGAGTGGTTTTCCGGACTGCTCAGTCTTTATCCGGCAGCTTATACGGATCTTGATAAATATCTCCGTGAAGTGATACCTGATATCAAGGATATTCAGAACAAGGTGATTGGCGAAGAGGCCAAAAGTATGGTTGTTCAATTTGAAGCAAACAATGCAACCCTTAAACTTGACTTTAAAGACTTGTCCGACGGCGAAAAATGCTTTTTTCTCTGTTCTGTTGTCCTTGCGGCCAATAAATTTTATGGACCGCTTTTCTGCTTCTGGGACGAACCAGACAACTATCTCTCCTTGTCAGAGGTTGGGCATTTTATCATAGCATTGCGCCGCTCATTTAAGGATAGCGGTCAGATTCTGATAACTTCGCACAATGAGGAAGCCATTCGCAAATTTTCGAATGACAATATCTTTGCTCTTGACCGTAAAAGCCATCTGGAACCAACATTGATCAGGCTGCTCAGTGATATACCCTTTAACGGCAATGTTGCTGAATCCCTGATTCGTGGAGAGATTGAGCTATGAGTGGTAACAGGGAAAAGCCTCATATTATTGTTTTGCCGGAAGACGAGGCTAACGAAAAAATTGCAAACGGCTTTCTTCTTTCCCTGAACATTAACGCTCGTGCAATTATTATTGACAAATATGCAGGAGGCTGGCGAAAGGTTGTATCAAAATTTACAGATCAACTTGTTCCCGAAATGCGAAAATATAGAGCATGTGCCACCGTCTTGCTGATTGATTTTGACTGTTACGAAGGGAGCTCCTACGAAGATCGGTTACACAAGGTGACACGCGCGATTCCGGATGATCTGAAAAACAGGGTGTTTGTTCTTGGAGTGCTGTCTGAGCCAGAAAAGTTGAAGGCCAAAAGCAGAATGAGTTTTGAGAAAATTGGAGAAACTCTTGCAGATGGTTGTCCCGATAACAAAAACGAGCTATGGAAAGATGAGCTTCTGAAGCATAATGAAGGTGAACTCAGTCGCATCCTGTTATTGGTCAGTTCATTTTTGTTCAGCGTCAGTCGATTTTCTTCGGTTTGATCTTTTACAATGCCGTAACGGTTGTGTCGATTCTTACATGCAGCGCCTTTTTTATTGTAGCAAAGATTGCTGACAGATTGTCCATTGTAGGATTTCCGGATACTGAAAGCATTCGATGGAGGCTTTTACTTGGCTTATGAACCTCTTCAGCCAGTTGCTCGAATCCGATGGTGGCGTTTATCAGGTCTCGCAGGATAAGTTTGGCGGTTGCCGAGTTGCCATCGAGCATAAGGTCAATTGCCTCATGGAGCAGCGTCTTGCTGAAATCAGGATCACTTTTAGCTCGCCTTTTTACCGTATCCTTGAAATCTCTTGTAAGTGCCATAGTTGTAAAATGATATCTATTTTATCAAACCCGGTTTCTTTTTCAGCCCGGCTTTTCTTTTTTTGTATTCTTGCCAAAGCTCAAGAGCTTGTATTCACCAATGCCCCGAAACCACTCTACATTGGAAAGGTTGCCCTGTTCCATTTTGAGTTTAACGGTCGTAACCTTTGCTGCTGCAACAGAACCCAGACTCATGAACCACACTTCATAAGGGCTTGTTCCGTCTTCGCGGAGGTATTCTTCAACTTTGTAGCTCATAGCTCAAAGGTAACATAAAAGTTACTTTCCGGCAAAAATAATTTTGTGAGTCATCAGAAACACCCCAACGCGGGTGTGGTAGAGATGATCAGATGGCAAGAAAAGTAACACTTGTCAGCGGTCGAGTGCCAGCGTACCGCACCGGAAGTGGGAAAGGCTGAAAAAGGAAATGCTACGGCAAACACCCCATATCATTTGTTTGCTATGGCTTTTACGAATATCTTACCTTTATATAATATGTTGGCTAAGAGATACAAGGCACCATCCTCTTCTACCCACAGAAAATGCCCCACACAAGCACCAACATTCCGTTCACTCCCCTCGAAGACAAGGGAGAAGCGCGGTTGGCGTTGGAGTTTTCATACGATGAAGCCCTGACTGCCGAGGTAAAACAACTACCAGGCGTACGCTGTAGCCCAAGGCACAAACTGCCCAATGTACTGAGCAAGGAGGCCCCGTGCCAGCCAAAAATGGTTGCAGAAAATTAAATCACTTTTTGATGAGCTGTAACAATAACAATTTATTTGCAAAAATATACCTGAGGACAGTCAGGCCTATACGACTGTGTTGGCTCTGTAAGGATGATTTTGTCAGGGGTATATACAAGTTATGGGCAAATACAATAAAAGACTATAGAAAGAAGGAGCAGAACAAGAAGTGAAAATTATTTTACCGGAACTTCTCTTTGAGAAAAAAAAGAATGAAAAATAAACAGCACGAATGCCCCGACATCTTAAATAAAACATTTGGCGGTTAGTACGTAATCGAGCTCCTCGGCCTGATTCAAAGGTACTTTTGACTTTGCGGCTAAGTGCTTCGAAATCACGCACAATGCCATCTATAACTTCCTTACAAAATAGACCAGACTTGACGCTTGCAGTGGCAGCAGTGCTCCGATAACTGTTGCAGCGATCCCTTTCAGCATTGCGGCTCCCCATTGCGGAGCATGAAATCCTTTTCGTGCGCTTTTGCAGCGAAGCTTTTCGCTGTGCAGGCTGTTGTAGAGCGAATCGGGGAGGTAGGGCTGGTGATTGACAACCCGCAGGTTATGCATTTCCAGCAGCTTTTCAAGGGTTTCTGGTACAAAATGGTAGAGATGGCGCGGTGCGTCCCAGGCTATCCAGTTTTCCTGATAGTGTTTTGCATCAGAACTATCGGGGTTCGGCAGGGCAATAATGAGCACTCCGTCCGGCGCAAGCTGTTGAGCAGCATAATCAAGGGTTTCGTGGATGGCGTGAATATGCTCAAGGGTGTGCCACATTACAATTCGATCAAATCTCATCTCTCCATCCGTTGCATCGCTGAGTGAAGGGGAGATATTCAGTCCGAAGCGCTCCCTGGCGTATGCAGCAGCCTCTCTGTCAGGTTCCATTCCGGCAAGATGATCAAGCGGGATTCCCTTTTTCTGGTGAAAGTAGTTCAGGAGATCTCCGGTTGAAGAGCCGATTTCCAGTACGCGAAGTTGCCGCAGGGGTTTCCGGCACTCTTTCAGGATGAGGCTGGCCCGGTAATGTAGCAGCAATGATCGAGCGGCAAGATAGGCTCTCTCGGTGATGGTCGTGCTGTTTTGCGCCTGCAGGTGTGGGTCATATTGCCCGGTGTGGTAATGCAGGGCTATTTCAGAACTGTCGGGACGGGGATTGAGCATGATGAGCCCTGAGGCGCTGGAGCGCACTAACGTCCATTGCTCTTTTCCTGTAGCATCAAAACGGTCGGGTACCTGGAGCCAGGGGGTGAAGTCGTTAGAGCCGCTTATCGGGCATGGAGCGGTTTCCATTCAACAAACGAGACTATTGCCCTTCTGCCTGTGTAAGGTCAATGAACGCTTTTCTCAGGTTTTGATAGGTGGAGCGCATATCATTGCTGAGCACTTTGGCGTCGGCGAGGACGGGCATGAAATTGGTGTCACCCTCCCAGCGCGGGACGATGTGGAAATGAAGATGGTTGTCGACGCTTCCACCGGCAATGCGGCCAAGATTGGCGCCCACGTTGAAACCCTGGGGTCGCAAGGTAAGCTTCAGCGCCTTGATGGAGAGATCGGTCAGTTCCATGATTTCGAGTTTGGTCTCCTTGTCGAGCTCTGAAAAGTCGGGGGTCTGCTGGTAGGGTATTACCATCAGATGTCCGCAATTGTAGGGGTAGAGGTTCATGATGATGAAGCATTTCTGAGCCCTGTAGAGGACAAACCGCTTTTCATCTTCCTCGGGAGGAATGTCGGCAAAAACAGATTTACCGTTTTCAGCAGCAGGCTTGTCATCCTTGAAAGACTGCATGTAGACTTCACGCCAGGGTGAATACATTCTGTTCATGGAGCGCTCTTCCTGCTAGAGATTGTCTGGTTCTGAGAATCGTACCAAAGATGGGAATCGAACCCACACGAGTTATTCACTCACTGGATTTTGAGTCCAGCGCGTCTACCAGTTCCGCCACTTTGGCCTGTAATGGAGCGGTGCGAGAGAAGGGAATCGAACCCTCACGCCTCACGGCACTAGTTCCTAAGACTAGCGTGTATACCAATTTCACCACTCTCGCAGTACAGGCTGATAATATACGCGGTTTTTGTTCTAATAAAAACTATCTTTCGAGATACTTTTGCGGCGTATGACGCTAACATTTTCATTCCGGTTTATATGTTTTGAGCCTATGCCGTTTACTTTACACCGTCTTGCAAACGTTATCTCCTGGGTGATCAGTCCGATTATCGTAGCGCCAGCAGTTTATATCGCGATTGTCATGCTTGGATATGGCGGTGACGTAAAAAGCATCTCCTATTTGACGGTGCTTTTTGTTTCAAGCACTATTGCCCCCATTCTTTTGATTTCCGGCCTGAAAAAAATAGGGAGAATTTCTGATTACAATATCACCTTCCGGGAACAGCGCTTTCTGCCGCTGCTGGTGCTTATTGCCGTCAATGCCCTTGGCTATGAGTTTATGAAGCAGCTTAATCCTCCGCGACTTCTTACCGGTATCCTGCTTTTCAATGCCGTCAATACGGTCTTTATTCTGCTGGTCACACTCCAGTGGAAAATCAGCATCCATCTTTTCACCTTTTCTTCTTCTGTTGCGCTGCTCTTTATGCAGTTCGGGGTTGTTTCCTTATGGCTGCTGCTTCTTGTGCCGGTACTCATGTGGTCAAGAATTGTTCTGAAAGCCCATAATTTCATGCAGACCCTTGTGGGCGCTCTGGTCGGTTTTGTTCTCATGGCTGCGGAGATGCAATGGTGGACGGGGCTGTGAATATATCACTCCTTTCTTTTCTTCGAGCTTACTCTTCTTCCTTCAGTATCAGTAAAGTTTTTGTAATTTCTTCCAAGATTCGCAACGTTTTTGCGAAGCAGTTGCAACGATCTCAAGCAGATCGGAACTCACTCAGGAGGCGATATCATGCAAGACCAGATCAAGCCCATAGTTACCGGTTCATACAATTCCGAAGTGGCTATTGAGACCGTTATTGACGGCATAACTGTTAAAGCTGTTGCTTACCGGACAATTCGATCTCACTGTGTAGAAATCCTTGAGCCCTTCAAGGTGATGGGTGCCGGGAATGGGAATATCCCCATCTTCGCTATAGAGTCATACCAGAAACACCTCAAAACCATAGACCTCTATGAGGACAGCCTCAATCTGGTACGATATGTTTACCGGCAGCACAAAGCGCTTTACGATCCTGAGGCTCCTGAACATGAGCAATACAGAATATTCAGGCCAAAGCTTTTTGCCGCAAGGGAAGCGCTTGAAAAAACAACAGGAGAGCTTAGAGCGATAAGAAAAGAGTCTAAAAGAAAGTTCAAGGCCGCAGAGATCGACGAGAGAACATACGCGGCAATCCTCAAAGAGTTGGGGACGAAGCAGTACCTTGCGAAGGAAGCTGTTGAGGATCTGGAAAAGAAAATCATCAGTGAGAACTTCCCTGACTACCGTTGCTGCACTCAGTTGCTTGAAACGCTTGAAACAGTATATCAGAGCCAAGAAAGTTGACTTTCCCGCTTCATGGGGACGAACTGGTTAGCGCTACGAAGCAAAGTATCTGTTCATCGCGATCTTTTGACAATCGCGTGATAAGCGATGTCGGATTAAAACTAAAATCAACCCCCTTCTTGCGAGGCTGGAAATATCCAGTGATCATGTTGTAGTTTTAGGTATAAATTCCTTTTTTTGTTTAAATTGCTCTCGAAAAGTTGCCCAAAATTTTTGTCGCACGAACTGAAGCGTGCAGGGTTCTTATGCTCAATTTAGGTTCAAATATGAGGGAGTCGTCATGTTGCTAAACATCAATACCAAGACCAGCTACGCAGCAAAGCGCCCAACAGGCAGGTTACAATCTTTTGGTTTAGATGAGCGAAAGTTGCAGGATATTTTGTTCAAATCATTAGACAGGTTGTTTCCGGATGATGAACTGATTCTTCTCATGCAGTCACGACATTGGCAGGAAGAGCCTGATTTAATGGCTATAGATAAAGAAGGAAATCTCTTCATCTTTGAGTTGAAAGCATGGGAATCAAACCCTGAAAATCTACTACAAGTACTCCGCTACGGACAGCTTTATGGGGGTATGAAATACCCTGAGCTGGATAGGTTGTTCAAAAATGTAACAGACCAGTCCCAGTCACTCAAAGCCGCCCACAAAGCGAAGTTTGATCTTGAAGTTGAATTATCAGAAGAAAAGTTCAACCAAAAGCAGGTTTTTGTGGTGATGACCAATGGTATGGATTATTGTAGCAGAGAGGCTGTTCAGTATTGGCGTAGTTGCAAGCTGGATGTTCGCCCTTGGGTTTACCGCATTTACGCAGGTGATTCTACTGATGAAATGTTGCTTGAAATGTCACCTTTCAGGGTTGCTGATGATCCTTATGAAGACATCGCAGGGGGCTTTTATATTCTCAACACCAATTTTGGTAATAACCCGGAAGATCAAGCAGACATGTTACTGCATCACAAGGCTGCTGCTTTTTTCGATCCGTGGAAGTTTAAAATTGAGAGGTTAGAAAGAGGAGATGTGGTTTTTCTTTATCAAGTTGGTGTTGGCATTGTTGCGTATGGCAAGGTGGCTGGAAAGCTGCTAAAAGCCCCATATAACAGTGATCCGAATGAAACTGATCAAGAATACTCAAAAAAACTTGAGCCGTTCAAACTTGTATCTCCAGCATTGTCTGCGGCGGAAATCAAGCGGATCACAGGTATTAATCACTCTTTCAGAGGGACTATGTTTGCTCTTGCGAATGAGATTGGGGAAAAAGTCAAATCAGCCATTGATAATCGTTTGTATACTGGTGGCTTGTCAAAGAGTGTTTGCGGTTTGACAAAAGAGGAGATTCCTACTCCAGCAATAGGAGTGCAAGATGATGCGTCACGTAATGCCGTGATAGCTGGGCTGAAAAATGCAATTCATCAACAAACCGGCAAGAAACCAATATCATCCTTCACGGTTGGTTGTTTGACAGGTGAGCTTTATGATTTGGTTAGTGGTGTGGTTATTCCAATGACCATCAGACAAGTTAACCAGCAGATATTTGAACAAGATCTCATGCTGTTGGGTGATATTCTGAAACACATGAAACTTCCGATAACCTTGATCTTTTCGTCAGGTGGGACATTGATCTTGCCGGGTTGGTTTTGGTCGTTATGCTCAAAACTTGGTATTACGGTCATTGTATTGGAAAGTGAACTTCAGGTTCCTGATATGGTAAGGCGTTTGAACCCTCCGCCCCGGGACTTTGAAGCCGCGATTGAGTAGTAAAAGAGGAGATTCTTTCACCCGCAACGGGAGTATCAGATGAAGCGTAATGCTGGTATAACTGCATTGAAAAAGAAGATTCACCGACAAACGGGCAAGAAACCAATGTCATCCTTTACGGTTGGCTGCTTGACCGGTGAGCCTTATGAGTCTTATGATTTGAAAAGAGGTCTGGTTATTCTGATAACCATAAAAGAAGCCGACCAGCAGAAATTTGAAGATGATCTCAAGAAATTGGGTAAGCTTCTCGGGTACATGAAGCCTCCGATAACCCTGATCTTTCCGTCCGGCGGTACCTTGATCTTGCCGGATTCGTTTAAAACGTTATGCTCTCAGCTTGGTGCTGTAATTATTCTGGACAGTGAGCTTCAGGTTTCTGATGTGATCAGGCCACTCGAGCCTCGTGATTTCGTCGCCGCGATGGAATAGTAAATGCATCCGAAAAACCAACCCGGTTGTTCGGATGCTGAATAATGTCCCTTTGCTCTGGATTGTGTGATTGTTGGGCCGGCGCCTTGGCACGTCTGCGTACAGCACCAGTAAGTTTCAAATCCGGCAATAGTTAAAATCTGCAATGGCTCTGAATTTGCAGGAGTGCAGGGTGGGGAATGGCGTTTTTCTTGCTTTTTTACTTATTTTTAGACGATTATTATAATGCATGGGTAATAGCTACATACGAC
>Ga0194037_1002966_pt1 | contig 10774 bp, 9 predicted proteins | sample JunL306m_MetaG_FD_148653 | JGI IMG/M metagenome (GOLD analysis project Ga0194037, IMG submission 148653) | Anoxic zone freshwater microbial communities from boreal shield lake in IISD Experimental Lakes Area, Ontario, Canada - Jun2016-L304-6m | ecosystem: Environmental > Aquatic > Freshwater >...
GGAGCACATCGCCCACGCGATTTCCGCTAACTACCCCGACAGCCACATGATGGTCTTGCTGGTAGATGAGCGCCCCGAAGAGGTGACCGAGATGCAGCGCACCGTGCGCGGCGAAGTGATTGCATCCACCTTTGACGAACCGGCTTCGCGCCACGTGCACGTGGCCGAAATGGTCATCGAGCGCGCCAAGCGCCTGGTGGAGTTGAAAAAAGACGTGGTCATTTTGCTGGACTCGATCACCCGCCTGGCCCGCGCTTACAACAACGTGGTGCCCTCCAGCGGCAAGGTGCTGACTGGCGGTGTGGATTCCAACGCTTTGCAGCGGCCCAAGCGCTTTTTAGGCGCGGCGCGCAATGTGGAAGAAGGCGGCTCGCTGACCATCATCGCCACTGCGCTGGTCGATACCGGCAGCCGCATGGACGAGGTGATTTTTGAAGAATTCAAAGGCACGGGTAATTCCGAAATCCACCTGGACCGCCGCCTCTACGAAAAACGCGTGTTCCCTTCCATCCAGCTCAATCGCAGCGGCACGCGACGCGAAGAGTTGCTGCTGGCGCCGGAAATTTTGCAAAAGACCCGCATCCTGCGCCAGTTTTTGTACAACATGGACGAGATCGAATCCATGGAAATGGTGCTCAAGCAAATGCGCGCTACCAAGAACAACAGCGAATTCTTCGAAATGATGCGCCGGGGCGGCTAAGCTAAGCCTGGCCGCTGTGCTCGTCTAGCAAGGCCTGCAAATTGCTGCGTATGTGCGCTTCAATTTGCTTTTGAAAGCTGCCCAGTAAAAAGCCTAACTGCGCGCGCAGTTCGAAACTGTCTGCGCGCACCCGCAAGCTGCCCTTGGCGCCAGTGCGGTTGAACATAATTTCATCTTCTATTTGCCCCGGCCTGGACTGGCAAGCCATGCCCCAATCGGCTTGCGCCTGAGCCATCCACACCTGCGCAATCTCGCGGGCCTTGGGCAGGCCTAGCGTATGGGCTTGGCTGATTAACAGTTCGGGCATGAATCTCTACCAGGTCAGCAGCACTTAGTGCAGCTTAACATGCGACTCGGTACGCCGGGTAATTGCACGGGTGAGGGTTTCCAGCGCCACTTTGGTAATGCCGTGCAAGGCCAATTCATGCATTTTGTAGAGCGAGGTATACATTATTCGGGCAATGAAGCCGTCGATAAACAAACTGCCTTGCATGATGCCGCCCATCAAACTGCCCACTGCGCTGTAATCGCCCAGGGAAACGAGCGAGCCGAAATCGCGGTAGTGGTAGGGCTGTAGCGGCTGGCCACGCATGCGCCGCACGATTTGGCGGCGCAAATGGCTGGCCTGCTGGTGCGCCGCCTGGGCGCGCGGCGGGACCATGGCGTTTTTTTCCGGCCAGGGGCAGGCCGCGCAGTCGCCCATGGCGAATATGTTGTCGTCCAACGTGGTCTGTAAGGTTTGGTGCACTACCAACTGGTGAATGCGGTTGGTTTCCAGGCCATCGATGTTTTTCAAAAACTCCGGCGCTTTGATGCCAGCGGCCCACACCACCAATTCGGCAGGAATGCGGGTGCCATCGGCCAGTTCGACATGGTGAGCGCCTACTCCGGAGACGCGCGCATTGGTATGCACCACAATGCCCAAACCCTCCAGCAGCTCATGGGCACCCAACGATATACGTGGCGACAAGGCTGGCAGCACGCGGTCTGCGGCCTCGATCAAATGCAACTTGATATCGCGCTCGGGGTTGATGGTGTCCAGGCCGAAGGCCACCACCTCGCGTGTGGTGCGGTGCAGTTGGGCTACCAGCTCGACGCCGGTCGCTCCAGCACCGATCACCGCAAGTTGCAATTGCGAAGGACGCAGCGCGTCGCTTTGGGCGTGGGCGCGGATGCAGGCATCGAGCATGCGGCGGTGAAAGCGCTCGGCGTCCGCCAAGGTTTCAAGCTTGAGGGCATGCTCCTCCACGCCGGGCGTACCAAAATCATTGCTGCGGCTGCCCACCGCAATCACCAGCGTGTCATAAGCAATACTGTGCTGCTGCGTGACCAGCACGCCGTCTTCGTCGACAAAGGGCGCCACATGCACCAGACGCTGCGCCCTGTCCAGGCCATTCATTTCGCCCAAGCGGTATTTGAAATGGTGCCAATGGGCCTGCGCCAGGTAGTTCAGCTCATGGCGTCCCACGTCCATGCTGCCAGCGGCAATTTCGTGCAACTTGGGCTTCCAGACATGCGTGCGGGCTTTTTCGATCAGCGTGACCTCGGCCAGGCCTTTTCGCGCCAAGGTATCGCCCAAACTGGTGGCGAGTTCCAGTCCCGCAGCGCCACCGCCTACGATAACTATGCGGTGTATTTGCGAATTGGAAGATGCGGGCATGAATAAATTCTAAAGCCTCCCGCTGACAGACAGGAAAACGTACCGCCTTTGTGTTGGTCGCTAATGAGACCGACGCGACAGCGCCTGCTTATGCAAAGGCAGATAATCCGCGCTGCAAGTCCGCTATGACCCGTATGCCCGTCACAAGCGGCCCCAGATAAACCAACTTCCGCCCCATGCCTATTGCCTCATCATCCCCGGTTACGCGAACCCACACCGTCATCGTGGTGGGCGCAGGCTTTGCCGGCGTGGGCGCGGCCATTAGCTTGCGCCAAGCCGGCATCGATTTTTTGATGCTGGAAAAGGCGTCAGAGCCAGGCGGCGTATGGCGCGACAACACCTATCCGGATTGCGCTTGCGATATTCCGTCGAGCTTTTACTCGTATTCCTTTGCGCCCAATCCGCGCTGGAGCCGTATGTTTGCGCGGCAGGAAGAAATCAAGGGCTACTGCGGCAGTACGGTAGCCACCTTTGGCCTTTTTCCTCACCTGCGCTTGAACTGCGAAATGAACAAGGCTAGCTGGAATGAAGCCGAAAAACTTTGGCATTTGGACACATCGCAGGGCCTGCTGCGTGCGCGCTTTGTGGTGATGGCCTGCGGGCCTATGCATGTGCCGGTAATGCCTGACATTCCCGGTCTGGACACCTTTCAAGGGCAAAGCTTTCATTCGGCACGCTGGCGCCACGATATCGACTTGCAAGGCAAACGGGTGGCGGTGATTGGTTCGGGCGCCTCGGCTATTCAGTTTGTACCGGCTATTGCGCCCCAGGTAGCGCAGCTCACACTCTTTCAGCGCACCGCGCCCTGGGTTCTGCCCAAAATGGATTTCAAAATTTCAGCCGCCTGGCAAGAACGGTTTACACGTTTTTCTTGGCTGCAAAGCCTACTGCGCACGGCGCTGTATTTGCAATTTGAGACGCTCAATTTCAGCCTGAAGTTTCCGCGCGCCATAGCCCGCTTGCAAATAGCAGGATTAAAAAATATCGCACGCGGCATCAAAGACCCAACGTTGCGGCAGAAGGTGACACCTAACTTCTCATTGGGCTGTAAACGCATTCTGCAATCGAACACTTGGTATAAAACGCTCGCACAGCCTACGGTACAGGTTTTTTCCGGCATTGCCCGCATTGAGGGCAATCGCCTAGTTTCCAGCCATGGAGAGCGTTGCGAGGCAGACATCATCATTTGGGGTACCGGCTTCGAAGTGGCCGAGCCGCCGGTTGCGCAGGTGATTTTTGGAAAATCCGGGCAAGCACTGTCCACCCATTGGAAAGGCTCTGCCAGCGCCTATTTGGGCACCATGCTGGAAGACTGCCCCAATTTATTCATGATGTGCGGCCCCAATTTGTATGCTTTTTCCTCGGCCTTCGTGATGATCGAAGCGCAGGTGAAATTCATCCTGGCGGCGATCCGCAGTATCGACGGCAAGCCGCATGCCAGCATCAGCGTAGCGCCCGCCGCCCACCAGCGCTACAACCAGGCGATACAACTGGCACTGAAGAAAACCGTGTGGAACAGCGGCTGCAGCAGCTACTTCATCGACCGCAACGGCAATAACAGCACAAACTGGCCTTGGACCACTTGGTATATGCGCTGGCGCTTGGCGCGTCTGCGGCTTGGTGATTTCACCAAGGGCTAAATACTTGTCCGGCTTTTAGGATTTGCTGGATTTTTTCTGCAAAAAGCTGGCGATGCGCGCATGCACATCCGGGCCAACTCCTTCGTGGCAATAGACCTCATGCGCCAGGCCTGCGCCTAGAGGCAGACCGTCGGTTTCCAAAAGCAATTTTTTGTTGGCACGATGGCTAAACCAGCTATTGGCCAGCACCTGCTGTGCATAGGTATCCACCCCGTCAAAGAAATCTTCGTCGGCAAAGCAGCGGTTAACCAAGCCCAAGCTAAGCGCCTCCTGCGCGCCTACGGTGCGGCAGCTGAACATCATTTCCATGGCCTGACTCTGACCCACGCGGCGCGGCAGGCGCTGGCTCATGCCCCATAAAGGCGTCAAGGCCCATTTGGCATGGGTGTCGGCAAACTTGGCGTTGGCACTGGCCAGTATCACATCACCGGCCAGCGCCAGTTCCAACCCACCGGTATAGCAGTGGCCGTGTACCGCGCAAATCACCGGCTGGGGCAGATTTGCCAGGCGCTCTATCACTTGCGACTGAAAATGCGCGCGCGGCAGTTGCTCGCCCTTGGCCAGATCACCCAGGTCATGCCCGGCGGAAAAGCAGTTACCCGCGCCGCGCAACAACACCAGGCCTACGGTGCCGGTCTGCCCTTCCAGATCGGTCAGATGCGCGTCCAAGGCTTCAAATACTTCTACGTTCAGGCTATTGAGCTTGTCCGGGCGGTTGATGGTTAGGACGGCTAGGCCTTGCTTGTCGTTTCGCAATACGGTTGAATTCATAGCTGGTATTTCCTTAAAGCGCCTAAAACGCGAAAATCAAAAAATGCGCCGGTCATGCAGCCCGCATCGCCCTGGGCCCATAAAAAAAGCCCCCGAGTATCCCTACTTGGAGGCTTTGGTCTGAACTTTTGGTGTGAAACCGCTCTAATCATGGCTGCCGAGCTATATAAATTGGGCGATAGCGTTTTAAAAGTAACAATTGTTCCCCCATTTGTTCCCCCGTAATCGCCTAGGTAGGCCGGCCCAACCTGTAGATTGGGTTGTTGAGCGAAAGCGCTCGCCTGAATATTAGGATCTTTACAACGAATTACCCCCAATCAATAGTCTAGTTGTAGCGCTTAACCGGAGGCAACTTTTCACAATTAAATAAGTTTGTAAATACGTGGAAAAAGGGAAAGACTTAAAAAGTCCTCGTTGATCGAACAGCAAGCGCGAGGCAAATTTCACATTATGGAAAAGTCAACAGGGGGATAGCTGCCTAAAGCTGACAACGCTATCGATTATTCCGGCATTTCATAGCCACACCTTTGCATGCACCAACCCTAATTTGTCCATATCCAGCTATTTTGGCGACAAATTTAGCAAATTCCAACTTTTCCCTGCGATAAGCCGAACTGGCATGGGTTGTGCTGCAAACCTAGTGAACCTACGTCTGAGGTGATGGTTTGCCGCTGTCCGTCGAGCATAAATATAGCGCCAACTCTTACCTCCTCTGGGTTTCTAACTCTTACTGAGGCTGGCTATGTCCCTTGTTGTTGGAACCAATACATCGGCGCAATTTGCGCAGGATGCGTTACGTGCCAACCAACGCAAGACTGCCACCGCTATGCAGCGACTTGCCACAGGCTTGCGTATCAATAGTGCGCGGGACGACGCTGCTGGATTGGCAATCAGCCAAAGCATGACGTCCCAGATTAGAGGCCTCAATCAAGCTGTTCGTAATATTAACGACGGGATTAATCTACTTCAAACCGCAGAGGGCGGGTTAGGCAGCATCACGGACATGCTGCAACGCATGAGAGAACTTGCCGTGCAATCAGCCAACGGCACTAACAGCAATTCACAACGTGCCTACCTGCAAAAGGAAGCGGCGGCGCTGCAAGAGCAAATAAGCAAGGTTGTTGATACGACAACTTGGAACGACAAGAAATTATTAGATGGCAGTTTTACTGGGCAGAAGATTCAGGTTGGCGCTGCAAGTGGGGCAACGTTGGATTTAAATATCGTCAATCCTATTCGTGCTTCAACAACGGAACCTCAAAAGATTTGGACGAAGTTGTTGGGTACTAGTTCAAATGACTCAATAACTTCAATGACAACTGGAAATGACGGTGCGATTTATGTAGGCGGCTGGACTAATGGGAACTTAGATGGGCAAAACAATGCGAGTGGACTTGAAGCATTTCTTACAAAGTTCAATGAAGATGGAACTAAAGCGTGGACTCGTGTACTTGGCGCTTTAGGACCCAGTGAGGCAAATGCAATCACTACTGCACCTGATGGCTCTGTTTATCTAAGTGGTTATACCGGCGGCAGTCTGAACGGGCAATCAAATGTTGGCGATAAGGATGCATTTATAACTAAATTCAATCCTGACGGCACTTCGGGTTGGACTCGATTAGTTGGCACAAGTAGCGAGGATCAAGCACTTGGGGTTACTGCAGGTAATGACGGCTCAGTTTATATAAGTGGATTTACTAGAGGAGCCATTGACGGACAAATTAACAGCGGCGGTTCCGCTGATGCTTTCATAACCAAATTTAGTGTTAACGGAATAAAGGAGTGGACTAAACAACTTGGTACAAATGGTCTAGATTTAGTTCATGGAATGGCAACTGGTTTAGATGGTTCAATTTACATTAGTGGCGCTACCTATGGAAGCCTCGATGGGCAGGCCTATAACGGCGAGTGCGACATATTTTTATCAAAATTTAAACCTGATGGTAGTACGGAGTGGACAAAGCAATTGGGCTCTAGTAGCAGTCAAGGCGCTGAAACAGTAAAGATTGGAGTTGATGGTTCGATATACGTTAGCGGGGTCACTCTTGGCGACTTTAATAATCAACCATTCAATGGCATAACCGATGCATTTTTAACAAAATTTAACCCCGATGGCTCTCAAGTCTGGACGAGACTTTTGGGAACAGGACAGGGTGAGGTGTCATATGGAAGCACAATCGGCAAGGATGGTTCAGTCTACATAAGCGGATACACAAGCGGTGTGCTTGCAGGAACTAAAAATTATGCAAATACTCCCACGCCAACGTGGGGTATCAATGACGTTTTTTTAGCTCGGTACACTCAAGATGGAACACGCACGTGGACTGCCCAGATAGGTGTAAGTGGCAATAATGGAACTGCCAAAGCGCAAACAACTGGCACGGACGGGGCGATATATATGGCCGGGTATTACACGGGCAACTTTGACGGTGTGCAAGGTAATGGCGGCACTGACGGATTTATTACAAAATATGCACCACCCAGTTTTTCTGTTGATATATCTACTCAAGAAGGTGCATCTAGTGCTATCGGTTTAATAGATAACAATTTAGATTCAGTGAACAGCACCCGTTCAACCATAGGTAGTTATATCAACCGCTTGAACTACGCGGCAGACAACGCCACTAACATCTCAATAAATATCGCCGCTTCTCGCAGCACCATCCAAGACACTGATTACGCCGAAGAATCAGCCAACCTTGCCAAGAGTCAAATCACGCAGCAGGCAGCCACCGCCATGCTTGCCCAGGCCAACCAGCAGCCTCAGGCTGTATTAGCACTTCTGAAAAACATTTAAACCTTTTGGCTTAAGTCGGCTGATGGCTCTTTGGTTTTCAACTTCCATCGAACTATTTTCAAAGTCACTGATCCATTCATCATTAGTCTCACTTGGCAAATCTTCATCTATTGAATAATCCCTTATTGGAGACTCTTCTCCCTGCATTTCATCTCCATTCATTTCATCTCCCCTCAGAGGCTTTAGCCTGCCTTCAGGGTAGCCTTGAACCTTAGCTTGCAAAGTAGCTCGCAACTGGCGGTTCAGCTTTTGGGTTGTTTCTCCGCCTTTCTTGCCACCGCTCGATAGTCGAGCCTTCCGCGCAATTTGATTCACACGGTATTCTTCAAGCTCCTGGCAATAGATGCCTTCTTCATTTTCGGCAAAAAATCCAAGCACTCCAGAAGTTAAGTTGGCCTGAACTTCCTGGAGCGGCAAATTTAGAACAAATGCGATTTCCTCCGGATTCTTGGGCAGCGTTTTGTTCACCCAGCATTCCAGGCGCATTGTCTGCCACAGGCCACGCTCTGAAAGGCTCATCCGTCGAAACTTCATATTTGCAAGCAAGTCGGATGGGTACTCCATGTACGCGGGCGGCGGACGGATGAGTTTTTCATGTTCCGGTTCGGTTTGCATAGCTACCCCCTACGCTAAAGCCAGATCAACGCGCTTTGCATGCAGCGACTTGACAATTTCACGGATCTGGGCATTCGATTTTCCAGCAACTCTGGCTGCGGCAATAGCCTGGGCCTCATAGTCGGGCCATCCCTTTGCTCGTTGGCCAATGGCTACCCCAGTGGTGAATAGCCCATCTCGAATAGCGTTGTATACGGAGGCGTCGGCCCGATGCCCCAAAACCCGCTTAACGTCGGGCAGTCTCAAAATATACATTACATGTTCTCCTTTAAATTGCGATAGCGGTTACTACCGTCTGAGGAGAAATGTACAAACCCTTGCAAACTAAGTCACTGTCAATATTTCTCTTTTTTTGATAGTGACTTTCTCTGGGCGGCTTGGTATAGGATATTTTTCAGTTGATTGCGGTAGGCCGCAATTTCCTTCGGGACTTCGGGAGGTACTTTGACAACGTTTCCTGACGGATCTTTAACCTCAGTCCACGGTTTTTTCTTGATTCGGCGTGCCAATGTTGACTCACTCATTCCGACGGACTGCCCAAGTGTTGCCACTGCTTCCTCGAATGATTGCCCGCTAGATCGGAGCGCCTCAAATCGCATTTGAAGCAACAAGTCGTCCTCAGGCTCATTATTTCGGCCAAAAAGCGAGCCCGTGTCGGCTAGAAGAATAATGGCATAAATCGCCGGGTGATTCAGATCAACCCCAGGAGTTTCCTTAATTACTTGGAGCCATTCCAGGGCCTCAGCCTTAATTTCAACAGTTGAATTTTTTTTACGGATTGTCATTTCCGAGTAGCCTTGAATGGAATGACTTCAGCGCCAGTGGCTACTCTATCTAAGTAATCAGCCCATTTTTTCATCATCGCTATACGTTGCGGAAGGTATTGAGTTCTGTTGTAGGCCCGCCCATTAGCATCTTTCACCGCATGCGCTAATTGGGCCTCAATTACAAGCGGATCAGTGTCTAATTCTTCTGCAAGAAGGGTACGTGCAGTAGCCCTAAATCCATGCACGCTTTGTACATCCGAAGCATAGCCAAGAGTTAACAGCGCGGCCCTTAAAGTGCCATCGCTGATAGGCCTATCGTGACTCCGCTCACCGTGAAAAATTAAGCGTCCCCGGCCAGTCAGGGGTTGTAGTTTTCTAAGTAATTCAAGCGCTTGTCTTGGCAATGGAACTAAATGCGGATCTCCATTTCGCTTTCCATCAACGCTACGTTTCATCCTTGCAGACGGAATAGTCCACATCGCTTTTTCAAAGTCAATCTCGTCCCATTCAGCGGCTCGAAGTTCGCCTGGGCGCTGGAACAATATTGGGGCAAGCTGAAGTGCTGTCCTAACAATCGCTCCGCCTTGATATGCGCGGATCACTCGGATAAGTTGCCCGAGCTTCACAGGATCGGTTATCGCAGCGAAGTGTTTGCCATGGTGTGGCTTCAATGCCCCGCGAATATCTTTACTAATATCTCTACTGACCCGGCCCGTTGCAACCGCATACCGCCATACTTGGCCAGCTGTTGACAACACTCGATGCGCGACATCAAGAGCGCCTCGCTCCTCCACCCTGCGCACCGTGGCTAACAACTCAATGGCCTCAATGTCCTGCACTCGACGCTCACCTAAATATGGGAATAAGTCTTTATGAAGATTTCGCTTTTCGCGGATTGCGTAATGGACACTCCAACTATCATGCTTTAAGTCGTACCACTCAAGCGCTGTAGCCTTAAAGGTATCGCCAACGGAGGTTAGGGCCTTTAATTTTTCGACTTTTCGTAATTGGACTGGATCGACTCCGTTGCTTTTCTGCAGTTTTGCTGCTGCACGCGCTTTACGCGCTTCGTTTAAAGGCACAAATGGGTAGGCTCCGAGTGCAATCCGCCCTTCTTTCCCGGACTTGCGATATTTGTAAAACCAGCGTTTTGATCCAGCCGGACTGATTTCTAGGTACAGGCCTTCGGAATCAAATAGCCTGGCTCGCGACTTCCCAGCTGGACACAAAGCACTCCTACATTCGGCATCAGTCAGCACAGCGCACCTCCAAGGATGAAAGGCAGAGTTGGGAATTCATAGGAAATCGGGGGAACAAACATCAAAAAGATTGATTTACCCCCACCTGTTCCCCCTCATGTTCCCCCACTTTTGACTACTAGTCAATAGCAGTCTCTGACATTCCCTATCGGCTAAAAACCATTTTCACCAATGAAAAAGGCCCCTGAGTATCACTACTTAGAGGCCTTTAAATTAACTACTGGTCGGTGTGAAAGGATTCGAACCTTCGACCCCTTGCACCCCATGCAAGTGCGCTACCAGGCTGCGCCACACACCGATCTAGCAAGCAATTATAGTCCGCAGTGGCAGACCGCTTTGCTCAATTAAGCAGCAGCAAGGTCCGGATTTCCTGCAGTTCGGCGCGCAGCTGGGCGACCTGCTCGGCCGGCATATGGATGTCTCTTGGCGGGGTGTCGTCGGACTGCGCTGCGTCGGCGGCTACATCCGCACCACTGTCGTCGTCGGCCAAATCGCTAGAGCGCCGCTTCTCGCGCTCCAACTCCAAAATTTCTTGCATCTTGTTGCGCGCGCCGCTGATGGTGAA
>Ga0194037_1002967_pt1 | contig 10773 bp, 6 predicted proteins | sample JunL306m_MetaG_FD_148653 | JGI IMG/M metagenome (GOLD analysis project Ga0194037, IMG submission 148653) | Anoxic zone freshwater microbial communities from boreal shield lake in IISD Experimental Lakes Area, Ontario, Canada - Jun2016-L304-6m | ecosystem: Environmental > Aquatic > Freshwater >...
AGTGCCAGCAGCGCACGAGCATGCCCCATACTGAGGCGCTCTTCGACGATATCCCGCTGAATTTCTTCCGGCAGCTTGAGCAGTCGCAGCGAGTTGGTAACCGTCGTACGATTCTTTCCGACCCGCTTGGCAACATCTTCCTGCGAGATTGAAAACTGTTCTACCAATGAGCGGTAGGCCTGGGCCTCTTCAATGGCATTCAGATCCTGGCGCTGAATGTTTTCGATCAGCGCCAGCTCCATAACTGCATCCGGACTCGCCTCGCGAATGACGATCGGAATTTCATGCAGACCGGCTTTCTGGGCGGCTCGCCAGCGTCGCTCACCAGCGATGATTTCATAACCATCATCTGTCTTTGTAACCACCAGCGGCTGAATAATACCCTGCTCGCGGATTGAGGCCGCCAGCTCTTCCAATTTATCAGCTGAAAAGTGTTTGCGCGGCTGATTACGATTGGGACGTATCTTTTCAATCGGGCAGATAAAGTAGTTCTTCGACTCGTCAATCGGTTCAGGCACTGATAACAGTGCCGCCATCCCCCGACCGAGTCCGCCAATCCTGGCCATTATACATTCTCCCTTTGAATAATCTCGCGGGCCAACTGCAGATAACTGGCTGCACCACGCGAGGTGATATCATAATAAATAATCGGTTTGCCATGGCTGGGGGCTTCCGCCAATCTTACGTTGCGCGGGATTACGGAGTCAAAAACCTGGCCGGGAAAGTGCGTACGGATTTCCTCGGCAACCTCTTTTCCCAGATTGCTGCGGGCATCAAACATGGTCAGCAGTATACCCTCGATCTTTAATGCCGGGTTGATCATCTTTTGAATCAACTTAATGGTGCGCAGAATCTGCGAAAAACCCTCCATGGCGTAGAACTCGCACTGCAGTGGTATCAGCACCGAATCGGCAGCCGTCATGGCGTTGATGGTCAGCAGGTTCAGAGATGGTGGGCAATCAATGATAATATAGCGGTACTGCTCGCCCAGTGATGCCAGCATCAGTTTCAGGCGCTGCTCGCGAGCCAGTTCCGAAGCCAGCTCCAGTTCAGCGCCGGCCAGATCGGAATTTGCAGGGAGAATATGCAGAAAGGGGTGACCAGTATCGATAATCAGTGCCGCCGGCTCGACTTCATTGATTAAGGCATCGTATACCGTCTTTGTGAGAACAGATTTGTCAACCCCGACGCCGCTGGTGGCATTGCCCTGCGGATCAATATCGATCAGCAAGGTCTGACGCTCGGCCGCAGCCAGACAGGCCGCCAGATTGACGGCTGTGGTCGTCTTGCCGACGCCGCCTTTCTGATTCGCGATGCAGATAATTTTAGTTAGGGATTTCAAGATGAATCAGGCTCTTTTCAGGGGGTATTTTCGGATAGACTGCCAGAATCACAACCCTCGGAATTTGTGTGGCGGGAATGTACCACAGCTCTTTCAAATCGTCAAAGGAAAGACCGCATTTAAAAACCACCAGGTTTTCTCATACATTCCGTAAGTCCCGTATCCGCTCTACTGATGGAGGATGTGAATAGTAAAATGCGGTATAGAACGGATGCGGAAAAAGATTGGACAGATTCTCGACCGACATCTTGACCAACGCCGATGCCAGATCCTGCGGGCGTCCGGTCAGCTCGCTCGCATAGCGGTCGGCTTCCCGTTCGTGGCAGCGTGAGCGCCAGGCAGAAAAAGGACCCAAAGGAAAGAGTGCCAGCGACGCTATAAAACCGAGCACGACCATTTTAGCCGGCAGTGACATTTCCGGCGGTAACCCCAATACTCCTGGCAGACCCGGCCAGGCCAGCAACTTGAAGCTGATCCACGAACCAGCCAGCGCCAGGATCTCCGCCCACAACAGTCGTTTCCAGATGTGCCCTTTTTTCCAATGGCCGATTTCGTGCGCCAGCACCGCCACAATCTCGGAATGGCTCATCTGTTTGATCAGAGTATCGTAGAGCACAATCCGTTTAACCTTGCCGATACCAGTAAAATAGGCGTTGGAGTGGTTACTCCGTTTGGAAGCATCCATCTGCAGCACCTGGCCGACCGTGAGCCCGGCTTTTTCCATCATGATCCGAATGTCATCTTCCAAGCCCGGCTCCGTCACCAGCTCATATTTATTAAAGAGCGGCTCGATCAGATACGGAGATACAAACATCATGAACAGGCTGAAGAGCGCCATAAAACCCCACACCCAGAGCCACCAGCCATTCGGACTCCGGCCGATCAGCCAGAAAACAACCGCTATCAAAAAGGCCATCAGAAGGGTCCCAATGACCTGTGATTTAAAAAAATCAAGCATCCAGACCCGGGCAGTCGTCGTGTTGAAGCCGTACCTGGCTTCGATGCGGAAGGTGCTGTAGAGGTCGAAGGGAATCCCCAGCACGGTTGACACCCAGCTCATAACAAGAAAAAAGAGCAGCGCCGAAACAATCGGCTGGTTTGAAAATGCTCCGATATACTGATCAAATTGTGAAATTATGCCGCCAAACAGAAATATGATCAGCAGGGCGTTGTCAAAGAGTGAGTCCAACAGCCCGAGACGGCTGGAATCGAAGGTATAGGCCGAACTGCTACGCAATTTTTCAACATCGATAGCCCCCTCGAAACCTTCCGGAACTGTTGTGCCATGCAGTTTGAGATGCTGAAGATTTATGTGGCGCAACCAGTAGGTGAAAGCGGTGATAGCGATGAAGAGGCAGAACAGAGAGAGCTTCATTATGTAAGAATCCTTTTACTCAACAACGGTAGATCAAATACCACAGAAAAACGAAGGACACGGTAAAATCGTAATAACAAGCAATTCTAACACCTTACCCGTGTTCTCCGTTTTTCTGTGTTCCAAATGAAATTACATCAACGCAACCAACTCCGCTATGCAGGAGTCGATCCCTTCGTAGGTCTCTGAAATACGGGTGGCCAGCATGTAGGCCGGGGTTGAAACAATCTTGTTAGCCCGGTCTACGATAACTTCGTGTACCGGGCATTCCTGATGCTGTGCGCCGGTCTTTTCGATTTCGGCTGCGGTTCCGCTATCGTTGCCGATCGTCACGGTCGGGGCCAGCTGTTTGCCGAGTACGGCAGCGATTACAACCGGGGCGATACAGATGGCACCGATCGGCTTGCCGGCAGCCGCCATCTCCTTCAGCAGGCGCGTCACTTCCGGATGTACGCTGGCAGCGGCACCATTGACGGCAAAGTCGCACAGGTTTTTAGCTGCGCCAAAACCGCCCGGCAGGACCACCGCATCCAGGTCACCGGACTTTACGTCTTTGAGATCGAGGATGTTGCCACGCGCGATACGTGCCGCTTCTACCAGGGCATTACGCTTTTCGCCGCTCGCCTCTTTGGTCAGGTGGTTTGTCACGGGAAATTCGGCATTGGGCGCCATGCAGACAGCTTCACAGCCCTGACTGTCAATCGCCAGCAGAGCAAAGGTTGCTTCATGGATTTCACTGCCGTCAAAGACGCCACACCCGGATAACAACACGCCAATTTTTTTCATATTCATTCCCTCCTTTTTTGCGGCACATTCAGTCCGCTTGCCTTATTAAACACAATTTTTACTCATAATCCAAGATTTTCTCCGCGCACTCTGCAGAAGTATCGGTTTTGGTTTATTTCTCTGTAAGCCGTACCACCTTATCCGGATCACACTCAATAACAACCGCCGCTGCTCCAGGATCGATCGAATTAAGAGCATAAATTCCGACCGGCGTATCCTTGCCTTTGACGATCACCCGCTCCTGTCCAATAATGGCAATTCCCGGCAACTGACCGGCGTCAATAGCTGGTCGCAAGCGCTCCAACGTGTACTCTGTCATCAGGATACTGGCCTCATAGCGTCGTGTCAGACTTTCTACCCTGGCGCCAAGATTGACCGGATCGCCGATAACGGTATAGTCCATCTTCTTACCCTCAGCACCGATATTGCCGACAATCGCTTCGCCGCTGTTCAGACCGATTCCTGAGTGAAGTGGCGCTTTACCCTCCCGTTCCCATTTCAGACCAAGCCTGTCAAGCACTTCCTGCATCTCAAGCGCACAGCGCACAGCACGTTCAGCGTGATCCTCCTGCTTCATCGGTGCTCCCCAGAAAACAACAATCGCGTCACCGATAAATTTATCGAGAATTCCTTCCCACTTCAGCACAACATCCGTCATGGCCCCCAGATATTCATTGAGGATAGCGACAACTTCCTCCGGCTTATGACGCTCCGAATAGGTGGTGAAGTCTTTGATATCTGAAAAGAGTACCGTTATCTCGCGCTTCTGACCGCCAAGCTGCGCCATATCCGGATTGCGAATCATCTCATTTACCAGTCGTTCGGTAACATAACTAGAAAACATGGCGCGAATCTGACGGGACTGTTTTTCCTCGAATAGCAGCTTGTTGACAATTTGAACGGTGACGATGAAGGTCATGTTGCCCAGCGGATATATTAGCGAGAGCCAGACCCCTCCCAGACAGGTAATGAAGGAGACGACCAGATAGGCACCCATCATTGAAAACCCGACAATGACACCATTGCGGGCCGAAAGTTGGGGTAATAGAAGCGTCAGCAGCAAAGCAGTGATAACAATAGTTCCCAGCTCTATGATGCCGGGACTCTTGCTCATAAACGTACCGGTGAGAATGTTTTCGACAACGGTCGCATTCTTTTCGACACCCGGCATATCGGCCGAAAAAGGAGAAACCTTCTGATCGTAGGTCGCCAGCGCCGAGGTACCGATCATGACGACTTTTCCTGTAAGTACATCAGCTTTGATGCGACCACTCAGCAGGTCGGCAGCACTGATGTAGGGAAAGCTCATCTCAGGACCGTAGTAATTGATCAGGGTCCGGTTTGAGAGATCGACCGGGATAAAGCGTTCTCCGATGCGGATGTTTGATCCTCCAAACAGCCCAAGATCCTCCTGCCGCTTCCCCTGAGCAATCCGTGCAACCTGAAGGGCAAGTGACGGATAGGCGTCGTCACCATGCTTGAGCGCTAGAATTTCCCAACGCATAACGCCGTCCATGTCGGCGTGAGATGAAACGTGCCCCAACGCTGCAGCTGCACGGGCAATTTCAGGGCGCGGCGGCATTGGCCGCATCCCCTGGATAGCCCACCGCTTCCAGGGAATTCCCTCGACACTTTTTACCTCCATAAATGCGGCATCCCAGAGCAGATCGTTCTGTTCGGCTGTCGGAGGAACGGTACCGGCAGCCACATCGGAAAAGACAACCGGCAACACCACATTACCTGCAGCTTTGACCGCCGAGGCCAGGGCAGCGTCAGCCGCCGGGGTCTCTGGTTCGCTGAAGAAAATATCGATACCAATCACACGGGGGTGTCCTGCAGAGACAGCCTGTACGAGCCGAGCGGTCAGTGAACGACTCCAGGGCCAGCGCCCATACTCTTCGAGGCTTTTTTCATCAAGTGCCACGATAACGATGTCACTACGGCGTGTGGAGGGGCGCAGCTGTTCACGCAAACGCATACGCAGATCGTAGGTTTTACTCTCAAGATGTTCCCGGATAACAGTCGGCTCCTGCCACTGCAGCAGCAGTGCAAGCAAGGTTGTTACCAGCGCAAACAGATAAAAAAATCTGCTCTTCATTACATCCCCATACTAAAATCAATACTAAGCTGCTTCTGCAGTTTGCCGGCCTGGCGCAGTGATTCGAGAAGGAATTTACGATCCAGCTGGTTAAGTTCGTAGGGGTTGATATGATTGTGAGATTTACTGCCGTTCTGCAGCAGTTCGAACTGATGTCGTATGCGCAGTGACTGCAGAAATGAAAAGGCGTCCGCCCAGGCGTTGACTTCGCTCTGCGGCCATTTACGCAGATCCCCGGCGGCAATCAGGCGCTCACGCGTGTTGCCGCGCGTCACACCGGATGCCAGCGCAAAAGCTCTGGCGCCATCGACGAACAGTGACACGCTCATTTTGATATCGATCGTGCCGGGGTATTCCTTATTGTCATCAACAATAAAATCACGGAAAAACCCGAGTGGTGGTGTCCGCTGCTTGGCATTTTCCGAGAGTAGATGCAGAAACCGTTTTTGCCCCATAGCTGCTTCTGCCAGCCAGCTGCGCAGTCGATCGGAGAGAGCGGTTTCTCCATAGAGATGCCGGAAATCAAAGAAAATGGTTGCATTCAGGAGTGAAGTCGGGGTCGGTTCCTGAATCCAGGTATTGAACTTGATCTGCCACTCTTTGTAACTGAGGCAGCACTCTGGGTTTCCGGCCATGATATTGCCTTTGCAGAGCGGGAAACCGACCGTATTGAGGGCCTGGTTGACCCGCTGTGCGATCGGCAGCAGTCGCGCACGGATCGATTCGGCACTCTCGCCTTCCGGAATATCGAAAATGATACCGTTGTCTTGATCGGTATAGAAAGTCTGTTCGTAGCGTCCCTGACTCCCCAGAGCAACCCAGGCCACAGTAAGATCCTGCAGATCCTCTTTTGCCATTTCCAGATCAAGTGTTCTGGTGATGATCTGGTCGTTGAGCGTGGATATGATCTGAGTAATATGATCGGCCGTCACCCCTTGAATCAACATGCTTTCTGCCAGCAGATTCATGTCGTTTCTGCAGCGCTGGAGTTTTTCCAGCGTGTTGGCAGTGCTGATCTCGGCGTTAAGTTGACTGAGACTGACGCGCTGAAGGTTGAAGAGATCCCGCTCCGTCACAATGCCGGCCAGCTTTCCTTTATCAACAATAACAACGTGGTGTAAGCCGGCTTCTGCCAGCAGCAGGGCGGCTTCGTAGCCGAGAGCTGATACCGGAAGCGTCTGTGGTGATCCGGTCATGGCGCTTTCGATCGGAACGTTCAGGTCGCCGCCCGGAACGATAATTTTACGCAGCAGATCGTGCATGGTAAAAATACCGATCGGAACATTATCGTCGTTGATAATCGTAGCGGCATCGACGTCATGATCGGACATCCGGGCAACTACGGCACGCACTTGCTCGCCGCAGTGAGCGGTCAACGGATTAGGGCTCATGAAAATTGAAAGCGGCGTATTCAGTCGCTGCTGCTCATCACTTTTGTGCGAAAAATGCAGGCGGTACACACGGCGGGATTGCTCAAGGAAACTCAGTGAACGGTATTTGCAGAAGTCGGCAAAAACGGTGCTGAGACGCTTCAACTCTTCAAAGTCGCCGATAGACAGACGGTAGCAGATCGTGTCGGCTGTGGCGCGGAACTTTGAAAAGACCGGACGCTGTTCTTCCAATGCTTCGAGCGGGAAACATTCCCCTTCAACCAGTTCAGCCAGGATTTTTTTCTCACCTTCGGCGTTTCCGATCGCTTCCAGCTGCACTGTGCCTTTGTGGATGAAGAAAAGTTCGAGACAGGGGACTCCCGGTTGAAGAATTTCTGTATCTTGCTTAAATGTGACCTGATCAAGATGGCTAATCAACCATTCCACGTGTGCCGCCGGAATACGGTCAAACGGACGACGACGACTGAGTTCGGCAACAATCTCTCTGGTTTGATTCATACGGTCCCCCAATGAATTAAATCACACTACCGTCAACGCCAAAGTTCCTCGCTTACGAATTATCTACCTCAAACAGACGATCGAAGACATTCCTGATCTTGCCGGTGGTTTCTTCATAATCACAAATCAGCGCTGCCCCCGGATTCTTGAGCTTGGCATCGTAGCCCAGACGACGGGCCAGTTTGTTCATATACGTTCTGGTACCGGAAAGATCATTGACCGAATAATCGTGGATGATGCGCAGACGGTTCTCCAGCTTTCGCAGAAACTTGTAGCCGGCCAGCAGGGTCTCGGCAGCTCCTGTTGGAAGAAGTCCCAGTGTAGCGATCTCCTTGAGTGCCTCGATCGTGCTGACCGTACGCAGTTCCGGGTAGTGGAAGCCTTCTTTCAGCTGGAGATACTGAACTGAAAACTCGACGTCAACCATGCCGCCGCGACCGGTCTTGATATTGTAGTTACCGTCCTTCTCCCGGGCCAGTTCGTTTTCCATGCGCATCCGCAGACGATGGATCTCGTCACGCCCCTCGTCATCGAGACAACTTCCGTAGACCGTCTGCCGGATGATGTTCTGCAACTGGTCGGTCAGAGTCTCATCACCCAGAACCACACGCGCTTTGGTAAGCGCCTGACGTTCCCAGTTCTGAGCCTCGCTGCGGTGATACGTCAGAAATGAATCCAGCGAGGTAACCAGCGGCCCGGCATTTCCGGATGGCCGCAGGCGGGTGTCAATCTTGTAGACATACCCCTCACGGGTCTGCATGGTCAGGATCGAGATGATCTTCTGGGCCAGCTTGGCAAAATATTCATGATTGGTGATCTGCTTTTCGCCGTCGGTAATACCCTGATGATCGTAGACAAAAATGATGTCGAGGTCGGAGTGATAGTTGAGCTCCCCTCCTCCCAGTTTACCCATGGCAATAATTGCCAGATTTGCCTCTGTCACAACACCCTCGTGCTGCCAGGTCGGACGGCCGAAACGACGCAACTCGGCACCCCCTAGACGGAAAGCGGCTGCCAGACAGACTTCGCCCAGCAGACTCAGCTGTGACGTAATCTCCCCCTGCAGAATGCGCCCATGAATATCATTCAGACCAATACGCAGGACTTCTTCGTTGTGATAGCGCCTCAGGATATCCAGACAATCCTCAAAATAATCATTCTGTTCCAGGAGCGACTCAATTTCCTCCTCCATTGTGGCTCTGGTTTTCGATAGCAAGGCATCACCGCCGGCAATCAGGCTTTCCAGCAACTCCGGGTGACTGATCAGTATTTTGGAGAGAAATTCGGACATACCGAACAGCGATACCAGCAGTGAGATGGCAGCGCGCTTTTCAGCCAGCAGGGCATAACAGCTTGAACGGCTGGCGATGGCCGCCATGAATCGCTCCAGATTGATCAGCGCCATGTCGGGATCGGGCGAGGCAAAAACCTCCTGCAACAGCAGTGGCGTGATCTTTTCCAGCATGCGGCGGCTCCGTTCAGCCAGGTTGCCGCTCTCCGGCCCACGCCGCAGCTGCACCAGATTGGAATAAGCCCGTTCGACATCTTCAAAGCGCCGTTCGGCCAGCATATCCTTAACCAGGTCAGAATCGGCCTTGGGATCAAGAAACAACAGCACCTCCGGGTTAAGATCCTGTTCCAGCTTCTGGTCACGCGACAGAAAGAGGCTGCCGTAGATGAGCGACACATTGCGGCGGTGCCCCTCAAGAACATCACTGAAACGTTCCAGACCATTGTCACGCAGAAAGCCGCTACGCCGGGAGAGTGCCAGTAGCTCTTCCACCTTGACCGGCAGGTTGTGCGTCTGGCGCTCCTGCACTACCTGGATGCGGTGCTCGACCGAACGGAGAAAGCGATAGGCCTCCTTTAGTTTACAGTGGTCATCCTCGCCCAGCAGATTGGCCGCCAACAGCGTATCCAGAGCGTGCAGAGAGTTGCGTTCACGCAGTTTGGGACTCTTACCGGCATAGACCAGTTGCAGCGCCTGAATAAAAAATTCGATCTCGCGGATCCCACCCCGGCCTAGCTTGAGATTGATCTCGCCTTCGCGTGAACGGGCCAGTGAAGCGTCAATCTTCTGTTTCATCTGTTTCATGTCGTCGATCAGATTGTAATCAAGATATTTGCGGTAGATAAACGGCTGCAGCGTTTTCAGCAGGCGCTCGCCGAGTCCTAGCGAACCGGCTACCGGCCTGGCCTTGAGCATGGCCGTCCGCTCCCAGGATTGCCCCCATGATTCATAGTAGAGTTCGGCAGAGCGGAGTGAGACCGCCATATCGCCCGATTTCCCTTCCGGTCTGAGGCCGACGTCCACCCGAAAGACAAAACCGTCTTCCGTGACCTGCGAGAGCGCCTTGCTGATCAGCTCACCCAGCTTGTTAAAAAAGGCATGCAGGGAAATGACCCCTCTTTTAGCTCCTGATCCGCTTTCTACGCCGGTCGTCTCACCTTGATTGGCATCATGGAAGTAGATAATGTCGATATCGGAGGAAAAATTAAGCTCGCGCCCCCCCAGTTTACCCATCCCAATCACGGTCATCTCGGCTTCATGCGTTGCATCGCCTTCACCGGTAAATAGCGGCAGACCATGTTCCTTGATCAGACACGCGCGACAGACTTCATACGCCACCTGCAGTGTGGATGATGCCAGATCGGACAGTTCAGCCATGACTTCTTCCAGCGCTGCCAGTCCGTTCAGATCCCGGGCGGCAATCCTGACTATCTCTGAGCGTTTGAAACAGCGCAGAATGCGCTGCAGCGCGCTAAAGTCGGTGCTGTCATCTACCTGGATATGGAGAATCGACAGCATATCGGCCTCGCTGTGGCGGACCTCGACCTGCTGCTCCAGAAAGAGCTGACGAACAAGACAGGGAGATTTGTAGAGCAGATTTGCGAGAAAGGGGGAAGCACCGCAGACCATGATAAACTGGGCCAGCCGTTTCTTGTCTTCCGCCAACTGGGCTACCTCTAACGGCGGCATAACAGCGGCCAACCGCTCAAATGCGTTCAGCGCCAGGTCTGGGGAGGCGGTCAGCAATGAGAGAATGACCACCCGATGCAGTTTTTCGACCGGCAAGAGCGGCAGCAGAAGAAGAATGTTGTCAACCGAGCGGGCTCCGTAGCTAAAGCCGCGTGACTCCAGCAGCAGCGCCAGCTCCCGGCCTCTCATGCCGGTCTCTGCGATGGCAATGATACGGCTGAATTCCTTGGAAAAACGCTCGATGTGCATGTTATTTTCCTGCGACCTTGCGCAGGCCGCTGCGGTAGTCAGAGCTGACAATCC
>Ga0194037_1002968_pt1 | contig 10772 bp, 9 predicted proteins | sample JunL306m_MetaG_FD_148653 | JGI IMG/M metagenome (GOLD analysis project Ga0194037, IMG submission 148653) | Anoxic zone freshwater microbial communities from boreal shield lake in IISD Experimental Lakes Area, Ontario, Canada - Jun2016-L304-6m | ecosystem: Environmental > Aquatic > Freshwater >...
ACCCACTGCTTTTCGTATGGCACGCCAAGGTATCCATGACGCGATCACGGGCGGCGCTTACAGCGCGCAAAAAGCAAAAGAACTGAAACTCAATCGCTGGATGAGCATTTCGCCTGATTACGCGTACGGTCGCGATACCACAGCGGAGTATTTTGAATACCTCAAGCACTTCAATAAAGACATTGAAGTTATTGGCGAAGTGTGGCCAAAACTATTTCAGGCCGACTACAGCGAGAACATTACCCGCTTGCTACAAGGTAAACCACAAGCTGTGTATTCATGCTTGTGGGGTGGCGACATGATTTCGTTTATTGACCAAGCCGGTATCTACGCCTTGTTCAAAGACAAACAATTCTTCTCGCCTAACTTGGCTGAGTATGCGGTGCTGACAACTGTCAAGAGTGTGCCCCCTAACATGCACTCTGGTAACCGTTACCTCAAAAGCTTTCCAAACACGCCTGCCAATGCGGCCTGGTCTGACGCGTACTTTGCGAAATACAAAGAACTCGCGCTGAATTGGTCATGGCAGAATGCTGCAGGCATTAATTTTTTAACTGCTGCGATGAAAAAAGCCAACAGCTCTGACGGTAAAAAAGTTGCTGAGGCGATGCGTGGCATGAAAATTGATTCACCCTTTGGTGCGGATGGCACACTGACAATGCGCGCTGAAGACAATACTGTCGTGAACTACGCGATTGGCTATGGCGCGCTGACCAACAAAGAACCCTACATGACCAACCAGGTCAACGGCAACTGGAACACGATCTACGAACTCGAAGCTGAGTGGAAAAAGCGCAAAGGCTGGGCATAAACCACCCTAAAGTCTTGCATTGAGGTCTAGAGGCCTCTGCCTGAATGTTCAAGCAGAGGCCTTCGTTTGTCGTAACCGCAGACTGAGACGAGAGCAGACTCGCTGTGGCTGTATCAACCGCACTACCCCCTCCCGGAGACATCCTTGGATCCCATTGCCTTATATGAGTGCGTGACTTCAATGTCATGCATCGTCACTCAAACCAGCACCGGTTTGATTGTCGGCTCGTTACTTTTTTTAGTGGCGACTGGACTCACCTTAATCTTTGGCGTGCTGGGCGTAATCAATTTTGCGCACGGCTCGCTTTATATGCTGGGCGCCTATCTGGCACTTTCAGCGTATCGCATCACGGATAGCTATCTGCTTTCAGCCCTGATTTCAGGTGCTGGCGTTGGCCTGTTCAGCCTGATCTTCGAGCGCTTTTTTATGCGGCGGGTATATCAAGCTGAGGTCTTATTGCAATTACTCGTGTGCTACGCCTTGATTCTCATCATGGACGATGCGGTCAAAATCATTTGGGGCGCAGAGTTTCAGTCAATGGGCATGCCTGCAGCCTTTCAAGCACCACCCTTGTTTATCTTTGATGGCATCGTGCCGGTCTTTTATGTCTTCATGATTTGTGCGGCTGCAGTGATCGCCTTAGTGATGTGGTACGTGCTGACGCGTACGCGCATCGGTAAAGTGGTACGCGCGGCAGCCCACAACCCAACGATGACCTCAGTGCTTGGTTTAAATACTACGTGGATCTATGCAGGCGTGTTTGCGTTTGGTGGCGCACTGGCTGGCTTGGCAGGTGCGCTCGCGGCTCCGGTACGCTCGATGTCACCTGGGATGGGGTTCTCGATTTTGATCGAATCGTTCATCGTGACTGTGATCGGTGGCATGGGATCCGTCAGTGGCGCTTTAGTTGGTGCGTTACTGATTGGTTTGGTGCGCTCGTTTGGTTCGATCGGTTTTCCTCTCTTCGTTGAAGGCACGATGTTCTTAGCCATGGCGCTGATCTTAATCCTGAAGCCAAGCGGCTTGCTTGGCAAGGAGCCACGACCATGAACGCTTCGTTTAAAAAAGATCTGCTCATTGGCATTGTGGCACTCATCCTCTTGGCTGCGTTGCCTTTGCTATCGCCTGGTCGGGTCACGCTCGACTTCGTGATTCGCCTGGCTGCGCTCGGTGTGTTTGCGACCTCATTAAATATTTTGGTGGGCTACGGCGGCATGGTGTCTTTTGGTCACGCCATGTTTTTTGGCGGTGGCGCGTACACGTTCGGCCTCTTGATGCAACGCACTGAAGTCTCAATACCCGTAGCGCTATTAGGTGCGATTGTTTTTTGTTCATTGCTCGCACTCGTCATCGGAATGATCTGCGTCAAACTTAAAGAAATTTATTTTTCGTTTTTGACCCTGGCGTTTCAGATGCTGATTCACAGTGTCATTATCACTTGGACCTCGCTAACGGGCGGCGACCAAGGTTTGATGGGTGGCATCCCACGCAGGCCCTTTTGGGGCGGCATCAATGTTGCAGATCCCAATACGCTGTACTGGTTTTGCGTCATCATCGGCGTGGTTAGCCTGCTGGTCATGCGCTATGTCCTGCAGTCCCCGTTTGGCTATACCCTTCGTATGGTGCGCGACAATGCAGACCGCGCGCGCTTTTTAGGCATTGATGTGTGGCGCATTCGTCTATACGCCTTCATTTTGGCAGGGGCCTTTGCCAGTATCGGCGGCTCGCTGATGGCCTTGTTTGTATCCGGCGCGTACCCAGAGTTCAGTTACTGGACGATGTCGGGTGAAGCCGTTTTCATGATCATGATGGGCGGTATCAACGTTTTCTTGGGCCCCATCATTGGTGCGGGCTTACTGAACGTGTTCAACGATATCATCACGCGCACGACCGAATACCACGGTTTGGCGTTAGGCGTCATCGTCTTGATCTTTGCCCTGGGCTTTAAGCGCGGCATCACAGATTTTGTGGGGCAATTGTTTAACACTCTCACCAAGAAGCGCGTGCAATCATGACTAAAAAATATCTCAGCGTGGTGACCGGTGGGTCGAGCGGCATTGGTGCAGCCTGCGTCAGGCACTTAGCGAAGCGTGGCGACTTGGTCATCGCGCTTGATCTGCCCGGTACATGGTCTGACGCAAAAATGAAAGCGCTGGGCGTGCATGCGCATGCCTGCGATGTAACAGACGAGCAGGCCGTTCGCGACACCGCTGCGATGATCGAAGCCCGGTACGGTCAAATTTCGGCTTTAGTGAACTGCGCCGGCATTTTGCAACATCGCCTGCCACCGAACAAACTCACCATGACCGAATGGGATCGCGTGGTTGCTGTCGATCAACGTGGCACTTATCTGGCCTGCGCGGTTTTTGGTTCGCGCATGGCCGAGTTAGGTGAAGGCGCCATCGTCAATATCGCATCGATTACGTCCCTGCGCTCTGTGCCCTTGCACGCCTACGCGCCAGCCAAAGCTGCAGTCGCTTCAATGACCGCATGCCTAGCCGCCGAGTGGGGGCGCGCCGGCGTTCGTGTCAATGCGATTTCGCCTGGTTACGTCTTAACCGAAGCGCTACAAGCCGCCATTGACCGCGGCGATCGCAATCCAGCCGATTTGACATCGCAAGCTGCGATGGGTCGCATGGTAACCCCCGACGAAGTTGCAGACTCAGTAGGGTTCTTATTGTCACCTGCCGCTCGCGCCATCACCGGTATCAACTTGCCCGTCGATGCCGGCTGGTTAGCGGGATCGACCTGGCAAACATACGGTGGCGTGCCGCCTGCGCCAACCGTCTCAACACCCGGAGACCGCTAATGCTTAAGATCGAAAATCTTTGCAAGGCTTTTGGTGGCGTTGTGGCAACGTCTGATGTCTCGATTCATTTCAAAACCGAATCACTGACTGCGGTGATTGGCCCGAATGGCGCCGGAAAAACCACATTCTTTAATTTAATTTCAGGTGCGCTAAAGCCAGATTCTGGTCGTATTTTGCTCGACGGTGAGGATATTGTTGGTCTACCTAGCAGCGTGATTGTGCATAAGGGCATTGGCCGAGCGTTTCAGGTGGCTAAGCTCTTTAAAACGCTTACGGTTGAAGAGTCGTTGCGTGGTGCATTGATGTCACCGCTTGGTCGGTCCGCACAAATGCACGGTCGGTTTCCACTTGCACAAACCCGTGATCGCGCCTTCGAAGTCATGGAGCAACTGGGTTTACACACCAAGGCGCATTTGATCAGCGGCAACTTGTCGCACGGCGATCAAAAGCTCCTGGACATGGCCTTGGCGTTAGTGCTTAAGCCTAAGGTTCTGTTATTGGATGAGCCCGTCGCTGGCATGGGCCCAGAAGAACGCGAGCAGATGATCGAGACCGTGTACGGTCTCTGGAAAAAAGGCGGGCTTACCGTCGTGCTGATTGAACACGACATGGAGATTGTTTTTAGGGTGTCGCAACACATTCATGTCTTGTCTTATGGCAAGGTATTAGCCGAAGGTAATCCAGAGCAAATTCGCAATAATCCGGCTGTGATTGAGGCCTACTTAGGCAAACCCCGTGAGGTGCACGCATGAACGATCACGTGCTGAAAGTTCAAGACATTGATGTCTTTTATGGTTCGAGCCAGGCGCTCTTCAAGCTGTCGTTTGACGTCAAGCGTGGCGAGACGCTCGCCTTGCTTGGGCGTAACGGTGCCGGCAAAAGTACCACTATGAAAACCATTGCAGGTGTGAATCCGACCAAACAGGGAAGTGTTGAACTACATGGCAAACTCATCACAGGCCGTTCTGCCCACCTGATTGCCAGAGCAGGGATTGGCTATGTGCCAGAAGATCGACAGATCTTTCCAGATCTCAGCGTGGATGACAACTTAAGCATTGCGATCAAGCGTGGCGCGAACGGAGAAGACGACTGGAGCCTTGAGCGCGTCTACGACACTCTGCCGCTTCTGGCACCACTGAAAGATCGTTTAGGTGGGCAGTTATCAGGCGGCGAACAACAAATGTTAACGGTGGGCCGCGCACTCATGGGCAACCCGGATGTGTTGTTGTTAGACGAACCCAGTGAAGGCTTGGCACCGATCATGGTTCAAAAGATTGGTGATTTGATTGAGACCTTGCACAAGCTCGGAAAAACAATCGTACTTGCCGAACAAAATTTGCATTTTTGTCTGGGCTTAGCAGATCGGGCAGTGGTCATCGACAAAGGGACCGATGTGTTTTGCGGCACGATCCACGAACTCAACGACAACGCCGATATCAAACAACGGTATTTATCGGTTTAACTTCAAGGGGCTCGCTGTGCATCTTTCAAAAACCAACGCCTTACAGGCTTTTGACATGAACGGCACCCACTTGTGGATTACGGGTGCTGCCGGCGGCATCGGCAGTGCAACCGCTCGACTTTGCAGTCAACTTGGTGCGTCACTCGTTTTAACGGACATCGGTCCGATCAGCAAACTCGAAGCGCTTGCACAAACGCTGAAGGGGTCAGTTGCAGTCGAGACGTGCGATGTTACACAGCGCGAAGCCGTTGAGAGCCTCGTGCGTCGACACAAGCCGTTTACCGCGTTGGCTGACACCGCAGGAATCTGCCCTTATGACGACGATTGGCTCGCCCCCGACTGGAACGAGACGGCCTTTATGCGCGTCATGCAGGTCAATGTTCTGGGGCCCATTAATTTGGTGCGTGCCGTCTTGCCGGGGATGATCGAGCGCAAGCATGGTCGCATCGCGCTATGCGGCTCGATCGCAGGCTGGACCGGCGGCTTGCGGGCCGGACCGCACTACAGCGCCTCAAAGGGTGGCGTTCATGCCTTGGTACGCTGGTTTGCGCAACGCGCAGCGCCGCACCACGTTTGTATCAATGCCGTCGCACCGGGCCCGATTGATACGGGCATGACCAGCGGTCACGGTTATAACGGAAGTGAATACCCCATGCAACGCATGGGCGAACCGGAAGAAATCGCGAGCATGCTGACCTATCTGTGCTCGCCCGCGGCGAGTTTTATCTCGGGCGCCATTATGGATGTGAACGGTGGCACGCAGATGCGCTAAGCACCTGTTTTAAAACATCAAGCGCCTCAAATAACTCGCACGAAATCCGCACAAAACACGCAAAGATTTATTTTGCCCTTGCATAAATGGCGGATTTAAATTAGCATGAAAATGTAGCAAACGCTACATTTTATGTTTTCTCCCGCCTTTATCCACCACTTGCGAGGTCACCCAAGATGTATGACATTTTTCAGACCGATCGTTTAATCGATCTTTGGCTGACCGAAGATATCGGCTCGTGTGACCTCACTGCGCAGCTCATGATTGATGAAGAGGCCATCGGGACTTTTCATATGAACGCTCGCGAACCTATGTATATTGCGGGCCTTGATGTTGCAGCTCGAATCTTTACGCGCTACGACGCTGGGCTGAAAGTCACCAAGCTTGTTAAAGACGGTGATCGCGTCGAGAAAGGCGTCAAAATTTTGACCGTGTCGGGTCCGGCGCGCAGTATTTTGACCGCTGAGCGCCCTGCCCTGAATATTTTGCAGCGCATGTGCGGTATCGCCACTGAAACAGCGCGCTACAACACTGAACTTGCCGGCACCGGCGCACGTTTGATTGATACCCGCAAAACGACGCCAGGTCTGCGGATGCTTGAAAAGCACGCCGTCGCTTGCGGTGGTGGCCTCAATCACCGCCTCGGGCTCGATAACGGCGTGATGCTAAAAGACAACCACATCGCCGTCGCGGGCAGCATCAGCAAAGCTGTGGCACGCGCGAGGCTCAAGCTACCGGTTCTCACCAAAATTGAGGTCGAATGCGATCGCTTTGAACAAGTCGAAGAAGCACTTGCTGCTGGTGCGGATGTCATCATGCTTGACAACATGTCGATTGCAGACATGACCACGGCCGTCAAGTACGTCAATGGTCGCGCAAAAATCGAGGCCTCTGGCGGAATCAGCATCGCTACCATTCGCAACGTTGCCTTGACCGGCGTGGATTACATTTCAACCAGCAAAATCACTCAAGCTGCACCTGCAGTCGATATTGGCCTCGACGAATAGGCGAGCGCTGAGTGGCAACCGGCAGCTTCTTTTTTATTGTCGGCCCCAGTGGGGCTGGCAAAGATAGCCTGATTGACGGGGCGCGGCAGCAGCTCGACCCTAGCCACTTCATTTTTGCCAAACGCACCATCACGCGACCGGCTGACTCGGGGGGAGAAGCCCACCAAGCCTGCACACAAGCTGAGTTCACTTTACTTGAACAGCAAGGTAAGTTTTTAATTACCTGGCAAGCGCACGATCTGTCGTATGGGCTGCCTAGTAGTTTGCTCAATGCGCTTGCCACCGGGCAGCATGTGATTGCCAATGGCTCGCGTGCGATGGTGGCGAAACTGACCGAGCGCGTCCCGAATTTAATCGTGGTCGAAATCGGTGCGCCGCCTGAGATCCTGGCTCAGCGCCTCGCGCAGCGTGGTCGCGAGTCTGCGGCCGATGTCGCCAAGCGCTTGGCGCGCAAAACCGAGCCCTACCCCGAAGGCACGCGAGTGCTACGCGTGACCAATGATCAAACGCCTGCTATCGGCGTGAGTCGCTTCTTGGCGACGATTTATACCCAGTTGGGACAGACACCCGCAGCGCTGGTCTCGTTATATAAAAAAATCGCCGGTCTCGCCCTCAGCGAGGCCGAATATCGATCGTTGCTCAGTGCAATCAATCAAAAGCAATATGCGGGCGCCGATCTCGAAGCCTTTTTAATTGCGTGCACGCAACGCCTGTCCGATGAAGAGCTTATCGCCGTTGCGCGTTGTCGCAGCGAGTTAATGCCCCGTATTTCGTGGGGGCGCGATATGGTCGTTGATAAACATTCGCTGGGCGGTATTCCTGGCAGTCGTGTCACGATGGTCGTCATTCCGATCGTAGCCGCGCATGGGCTACTGATCCCCAAAACATCATCGCGTGCCATCACCTCGGCCGCGGGCACCGCAGATGCAATGGAAGTTCTTGCGAAAGTCGATCTCACCCCCGAGCAACTTAAAAAGTGCGTAGCGCAAACAAATGCCTGCATTGCCTGGAATGGCAAATTAAATCACTCCGTGATCGATGATGTCATGAATGCGCTGACCCGTCCGCTCGCGCTTGATACACGTCGGTGGTCCGTTGCATCGATTTTGTCAAAAAAATATTCGGCAGGTGCTACGCATGTGGTCATTGATATCCCCTACTCAAGCGCGGGTAAAGTCAAAACTAAACCTGAGGCCGAGGCATTAGCGCAAACGTTTGAAACAGTAGGTGCCGCGTTAGGACTCGTGGTCAAAGCCTTTGCTACAGACGGCCAGGTACCCATCGGACGTGGCATCGGCCCTGCTCTTGAAGCGCGTGACGTACTGCAAGTGCTAGAAGGCGATCTCAACGCGCCCGCAGATTTATTAGAGAAATCACTTTTCTTTGCAAGTCAGATTCTCGCGCTCGAACCCGCCGTGGGCAACGTCGCCAAGGGTCGTGCCCGTGCGCTTGAGTTATTAGGCAATGGTTTAGCCCATGCAGCGATGCAAAAAATTATTGATGCTCAGGGTGCTCAGCCCGCACTCGATTGGTTAGGCGTGCACAAACACGAAATCCGTGCGCCACGCGACGGACACGTACAAAGCATTGATGGTTTTATCATCTCTGGGCTCGGGCGTTGTGCGGGCGCCCCTGTAGACCAACTCGCAGGAGTTGATCTTGCGTGCGGATTGGGCGCGCTTGTAAAACAAGGGGACTTACTCTACGTCTTGCAAGCAAGCGATATTGGCAAGCTGAGCCAGGCCGTCGCACTCGCCCAAAAAGACTGCGGTTACGTGCTGAGTTAAGGCTATTCGCCAAACCCTTTAGACACAATCACTTCAACCAGATTAGGCACGCCGCTGGCCATCGCGGCCTTCAACACTGCCGACAGCTGCGTTGGGTCAGTCACCGTTTGCGATGACATCCCCATATTCTTTGCCAGGCCGGCAAAATCAATTGGAGGATCATTCATATCCATCGCCACAAACGCGTCAGTGCCACGCATCGCAAGTAGACGCTCTTTGATAATGCGATAACTGCGATTATTGATAATGACGTACGTAATCGGTAAACGCAGATGCGCTGCAGTCCAGAGCGACTGGATACTGTACATCGCACTACCATCGCCGATCGTCGCAACAATTGGACGCCCAGGTTGCGCAAGACTCACGCCCACCGCACCGGCCATACCAAAACCCAAACCGCCACTAGCAAGCCCGTAATATGCCTTGGGATCATCCATCGGCAACAGCGCTGCAATCGCAGGCGAGACCGTTAAGGTTTCATCCACCACGATTGCATCTTTTGGCAAAACATCGACAAGCTGGCTAACAAGATAGCGTTGATCAATTGGATTCGATTTTGAAGCCGCAGAAAATTCTTCATGCGCCTTGTTTCGCTTTGCTGACCAGTTGTTTGCACTCAAGGCCTCGACGCGTGCGCTTGCTGTTTTGGCATATTCAGCGCTGCGTGCTGCGCGCAAAATTGGCAACAACGCTAACAACGTTTCTTTTACATCGGCCCGCACAGCCGTTTCTGTTGAATAGTTTTTACCAAGCTCCCATTCGCGCTCGGTAATATGCATCACGGGCATCTCAGGTGGAAGAGGCTCGACTGTGCTCATCGGAGACATGCGAAGTAAATCTGCACCGAGGCATAGCAAGAAGTCGTACTGTTCAAGAATCGAACGCACTTTTTTCTGATTGCGCGACAAATCACCCATACAGGTTGGGTGCGAAGTGGGATAGCGTGCGTTATAACCGACCGACTCTTGATACACGGCAGCGCCCAAAAGCTCTGCGAGCTCACAGGCTTGCTCAAAAACACCAGCGTTTGCGATTTCACGTCCTGCCACAATGACAGGATTTTTTGCGGCAAGCAGCCGTTGCGCGAGCGCGTTTAAAGAGGCATCGCCAGGACGCACTGCCGCATCGACCACCGTTGGGAAACCGAACTCGATTTCGGTTTCTTCATCCAGCACTGAGCCCGGCAAGCTAATAAACACTGGGCCCATCGGTGGTGTGCGAGCGATCTTTGCAGCCCGCCGCACAATGCGCGGCAAGTCTTCAAGACGTGTGACCTCAAACGCCCACTTCACCAGGGGCGCCACCATCGGCACTAAAGGCTCGTACAGTAAAGGCTCTTGCAAGCCGTAGCCCACCTCATACTGGCCGGCTGTAATAATGATGGGCGACCCTGAGAACTTGGCAGAATAAATCGCCCCCATCGCGTGACCCAATCCGGGTGCGCAATGCAGATTACAAGCCACCAGTTTGTTCGAGGCACGCGCGAAGCCGTCGGCCATCCCCACCACAATCGACTCTTGCAACCCCAACACATACTTGAGTTCAGGAAACTGTGGCACAGCCTCCATGATGGCAAGCTCGGTTGTGCCGGGATTGCCAAACATGTGGGTAACGCCTTCGTCGAGCAACAGTTTGATGAAGGCCTGACGACCCGTAATTTTTTGCATTGCCATGAATCAATCTCTGTATATGTCGGGTGAAAATAGTTTAAGGCTTCAGACGGCCGGTTTTAACGTAAAACTCACGCTCTTTTTGTGCCAAGGTGTTTAAATCAGCCGCTACAGTTTTTGACTTCAGCAAGCTGTCATCAAAATACGCGCCCAATTTTTGATACTCGGTAATCAACTCAGGATTGGCGACTGCCGCCTGGATCGTCGCCGCGAGATAAGCCTTCACATCGGCAGGTGTACCCTTGGGCACGACCGCAAAACGGATGATGTTCCAGACATACTCATTTGAGTTATACATTTCGTTAAACGTTGGTACATCTTTTAAGCTTGGCACGCGCGTTGCTGAAGCGACGCCAATCGGCGCAACTTGCTTGGCTTGCAAAAAGCTATCGAACTCACCCAAAAAACCTTGTGCCACGTCAACGTTACCGCCGACCAACGCTCCGATACCAGG
>Ga0194037_1002970_pt1 | contig 10770 bp, 10 predicted proteins | sample JunL306m_MetaG_FD_148653 | JGI IMG/M metagenome (GOLD analysis project Ga0194037, IMG submission 148653) | Anoxic zone freshwater microbial communities from boreal shield lake in IISD Experimental Lakes Area, Ontario, Canada - Jun2016-L304-6m | ecosystem: Environmental > Aquatic > Freshwater >...
TAACTGTACTGAGGGAGGACCAAGCCTTATGCCAAAAGGAACTGGCTGGCGGATTAGCCTGATAGGCACTTTTGTGGTGCTGTCGTTTCTGTATCTGACTCCGACTCTGGTTGCGAAACTGCCTGCCTGGTGGGGTGGTCTGCTTCCCAAGGACAAGATCCATCTCGGACTTGACCTGCAGGGGGGCACGCATCTTGTGATGGAGGTTGACACTCTGAAAGCGGTCGAAGGAACGCTGGAACTTGTGGCCACCGATCTTGAAGATACACTTAACAACAAAAATCTTCGTTTCAAACGTATTGCTCGGACAGCATCAGACAAAATTTCTCTGGTGTTATACGAAAAAGGTACTGCCGATGCGGTCCAGAAACTGATCAAGGACAAATATCCCGGTTATGAATTGAGTCCGACCTTTGATGAAGGCGGTTTTGTCGCCCTTACGATGCGCATTAATGAAAAAGATGCCCAGGATCGTAAAGATAAGGCGGTTCAACAGGCGCTGGAGACCATTCGCAATCGTATTGACCAGTTCGGCGTATCAGAACCGACCATTCAGCGTGAGGGGATCAATCATATCGTCGTGCAGTTACCCGGTATCAAGGATCCGCAGCGTGCCATTGAGTTGATCGGGCGTACCGCCCGTCTGGAATTCAAGATGGTGCGTGAGGATGTACCCCCTTCGTCCACTACGATTCCTGAGGATGCTGAACTGTTGAAGGAAAAGTCGGTTGATCCGACGACCGGTGCGGTGACTGAAATTCCGATTGTCGTCATGAAAAAATCAATGATCACCGGTGATCTGCTGACCGATGCTCAGGTTAGAATCGATTCGCAGTTCAACCAACCCTACGTTGCCATAGAGTTCAACTCACTGGGGGCCAAGCTGTTTGACCAAGTGACGGCGGCTAATGTCGGAAAACGCTTTGCTATTGTCCTGGATAGCAATATTCATTCAGCGCCGGTTATTCGTGAACGTATCTCGGGTGGCAGTGCCCAGATCTCAGGCAGTTTTACTGAAAAAACTGCTGCAGACCTTGCTATCGTGCTGCGTGCCGGAGCACTTCCGGCACCGGTCAAAATTATCCAGAATGTCACCGTCGGCCCGTCCCTGGGACAGGACTCCATCAACAAGGGTCTATTTTCCGGGCTGGTCGGAGTACTGCTGGTCGTGGTCTTCATGACCGTTTACTACAAGTTGTGCGGCATGGTGGCTAACTTTGGTATGATTTTAAACGTGATATATCTGATGGGTTCACTGGCTGCTCTGGGAGCCACCCTGACGCTGCCGGGTATTGCCGCTATCGTTCTTCTGATCGGTATGTCAGTTGACTCGAACGTTATCATCTTCGAGCGTATCCGCGAAGAGCTCAAGCTGGGGAAATCACCCAAAGCTGCTCTGGATGCCGGATACGACAAGGCTTTTCTCACGATCATGGACTCACACATCACGACATTGATTACTGCAGCCGTACTGTTCCAATTCGGCACCGGACCGGTCAAAGGTTTTGCTGTTTCGTTGAGTCTTGGTGTCATAATCAACCTGTTCACCTCGCTGATCGGTACCAAGGTGACCTTTGATCTGTTCCTGCACAAAGGGACAGCCAAAAAAATGAGCATATAAGGGGGGAACACCGTTCATGGAACTTCTCGGCAAAACCAACATAGATTTTATCGGAAAGCGCAATATTTCGTTCATCATTTCGGCGATCATTTCGATTGTCGGCATCATCGGCATTGTTCAGATAGGTCGCGGGGCGGCCAATATGGGCATTGATTTTTCGGGCGGCACCTCCATGCAATTGAAGTTTGCCAAGCCGCTCTCAATTGCAGATGCCCGTACAACTCTCCACAAAAGCGGTATAGATAAAGTGGATTTGCAGGAAATTAAAGATGGCAACAAGCTGCTGGTCAAGATTGCCGGTGCTGCAGTCGGCAAACAGTCAGACATCGTACAGGCGGCCTTTAAAAAGGAGTTTGCTGATAATCCCTTTTCAGTAGAGAGTTCTACCGAGATTGGACCTTCGATCGGTGATAAATTGCGCAAAGACACCCTGATTGCCGTAGCACTCTCGCTGCTTGGTATTATTCTGTACATTGCCTGGCGCTTCGACTTCAAATTCGGAATAGGTGCGACCGTAGCCACTCTGCACGATGTACTGGCGATTATTGCCGTATTCTTTGTGATGGGCAAAGAAGTCAACCTGCTGCTGATAACGGCGGTTTTGACGGTAGCCGGATATTCGTTGACCGATACGGTGGTCGTTTTTGACCGTATTCGTGAAAACCTGCACAAAAATATGAAAAGTGCTCTGCATACAGTTTTTAACAGCAGTATCAACGAGGTTCTTTCGCGAACCATAATTACTTCGTTGACAACCTTTCTGGCTTCTGCGGCGCTCTTTTTTCTGGGTGGCGAGGTCATCCACGATTTTTCATTTGCGTTACTGGTCGGTATAGCTGTCGGCACCTATTCATCGGTTTTTGTTGCCAGTCCGATTGTTGTGCTGCTTGAAGAACGTGCTGCTGCCAAATCGCCTGGCGCATCCTGATATTGTTAACGTTTATCCGAGAGAGGTGAAAAATGAAAAAAGAATCAATTCTGTTAGCTGCCGTTGCTTTGATAGTCGGACTTTTGGGCGGATATCTTGTCTTCAGCATCAGCACAGCCGGGAAAAATCAGCAGGCTGCACCTGCCATTCCGGTTGGTGCCGGGTCACCGACCGACTATACGCAGCGCATTGCCCAGGCTGAAAAAATTGTTGCCCAGAATCCGAAGGATCTGAATGCATGGATTTCGCTCGGCAATGATTATTTTGATACAGAACAGAGTCAGAAAGCGATCAACGCCTACACCAAGGCTCTTGAAATTGATCCGAACAATCCGAATGTTCTGACCGATCAAGGGGTCATGTTCAAAAAAATCGGCTGGTATGACAAAGCGCTGGCCAATTTTGAAAAAGCCCAGAAAATTGATCCCAATCATGTGCAAAGCCTGTTTAATTCCGGGATTGTCTATGCGGTTGATTTAAAGGATCACGTAAAAGCTCGTCCGTACTGGAAAAAAATTCTTGAAATTGATCCGAACAGTGCAACTGCCATGCAGGTCAAAAGCATGATGGGGGGCGGAGCTGGAGCAGCTCCTCCTACCGGCAAATAACAATTATAATCCCCCGTTTGTCGGGGGATTTTTTTTAACAGGTGCAGACAAACATGCGGAAAAATTGGCGGTGTAAAGAGGTTGATCCTACGGTTGTTGACAGGTTGTCGGCATCACTGGGGGTCAGTTCTGCAATTGCTTCCCTGTTGGCGGGGCGAGGCATCTCCACAGTGGAGGAAGGACAGTCCTTTCTGACTCCATCATTTTCTGCCATGCTTGACCCCCGATTGCTCAAGGGTATGGATTCAGCTGTAGACCGTATTCTGAAGGCTCGTAGCAGTGGTGAAACGGTCTGCGTGTATGGCGACTACGACGTAGACGGCATCAGCAGCACAGCCCTGCTGGTTTCTTTTTTTCTGCGTGTCGGCCTTAAATGCCGCTATTTTATCCCCAATCGTTTCGACGATGGTTATGGTCTTAACCGCGATTCACTGCAACAGATCATAGCAACGGGTGCAACAGTCATCATTTCAGTTGATTGCGGCATCACGTCATCTGATGAGGCCGATTTCTGCCGAGGGCAGGGCATCGATCTGATCATCACCGACCATCATACCCCCAAAGAAACCATTCCTGATGCATACGCCGTCATAAACCCACACCAGCCTGGTTGCAGCTATCCCTTCAAGTTGCTGGCCGGAGTTGGTGTGGCTTTTAACTTGTTGATCAGGCTGCGAAGTTCTCTGAGACTGCAGGGAGCATTTCAGGGTGGAACCGAACCGGATCTGCGCGAATGGCTGGACTTGGTAGCACTGGGAACCATTGCCGACGTTGTTCCGCTGGTTGGACAGAATCGAATGTACACGCATTTTGGATTAAAGCAGCTGGATGTCTCTGTCAGGCCAGGGGTAACCGCGCTGAAGCAGGTCGCCGGAGTCAAGGGTTCTGTATCATGCGGTCAAGTCGGTTTCAGGCTGGCGCCACGATTGAATGCTGCCGGACGTATGGAAAGTGCGGTACCGGGAGTGGATCTGCTCCTCAGCACGAACGTTACCGAGTGCAGTTCAATTGCCGACGACCTTGATGCCGCCAACGCCGAACGCCAGGCGGTGGAGCGTGCTATACTGGACGAGGCGATTGCCGCTATAGAAACAGCAGGTACCTATCCGGCGCGGCGCAGTATTGTTCTGGCATCACATACCTGGCATCAAGGTGTGGTAGGCATCGTTGCGTCACGAATTGCCGAGCGCTATTATCGGCCAACGATTCTGATTGCTCTTAATGAAGATGGCAGCGGAAAAGGTTCCGGTCGAAGCATCCCCGGTTTTCACCTGCTGGATACAGTGCGAGCCTGCTCCGATCATCTTGACAAATACGGTGGGCACCGCCATGCAGTCGGTGTCACCGTTTCCGGATCAAATATTAACGATTTTACTGCAGCCTTCGAGCGTGAAGCGGCCAGAGTTCTGTCAGATAGTGAATTGATCCCGACCTTGGAGATCGATGCTGAACTGAAGCCGGCAGACATAACTGCTGATCTGATCAATGAACTGAAACGCCTGGAGCCGTTTGGTGCCGGTAATCCGGAGCCAAACCTGCTGGTGCGCGGAGTAAAGGTGGTTGAGCGCCGCACCGTTGGTGACGGACATCTCAAGCTGCGGGTGACTGTTGCAGGACTCAGTTTCAGTGCGATAGCTTTTCGTCAGGCTGACAGCCTGACAGACGGTATTCTTGATCTGGTCTGCGTGCCGGAGCTGAACAGCTGGAATAACAGCACAACTATCCAGCTTAGAATCAAGGAGATGCGTAGTGCGGAGGTATAATGCTACGTGATGATCGATTTGACCAGGCCGACCGAATCATCAAGATTGGTTTCTGGGTAAATGCCATTCTCATGATTGTAAAACTGTCGGCCGGCTACTGGGGGCGTTCAGATGCCGTGTTTGCGGATGGCGTTGAAAGTGCCTGTGATTTTGTGGCTATTTTTGCGACGATGATGGCTCTCAAGCTGGGTCGGCAGCCTTTTGATGCCAATCATCCATACGGTCACGGGCGTGCCGAGAGTCTGGCTGCCCTGCTGGTGTCGCTGGTGATTTTTGCCACTGGTAGCTGGATTCTGTATGAATCTGTTCAGGCGGTGCTTAACCATGATTTCAAATCACCCGGCTGGATTGCCGTAGCAGCCGCTTTTGCAACGATTATCATCAAGGAGTGGCTGCACCGCTTTACCCTGAAGACAGGCAAGCAGCTGGAAAGCCCGTCGTTACTGGCGATAGCTAAAGACCATCGTAAAGATGCGATCACATCTATTTCTACTCTGGCAGGGGTGGTGGGGGCCTATTTCGGTTTCGGGATTCTGGATCCTCTGGCAGCGGCTCTAACGTCGTTTTTTATCCTGTATGTCGGCTACCAGGCCTTTCGCGAGGCTGCACACGACCTGATGGACGGCAACGCACCGGCCGATTTCATCAATGCCTTACAAGGTCTTGCTGAGGGCGTAGATCGGGTTGACCAAGTTCATGAAATCCGCGCACGCCGCTCCGGCCAGTACATGATTGTCGATCTCAAGCTTGAAATGGATCCCAATATGACCGTAAAACAATCTCACGATATCGCGACGCAGGTTAAAAAACTGATCTTTGAGCGTTATCCTGGCGTCGGCGACGTTATGATTCACATCAACCCGCATGATGAAGAACATGAGGATCTGATCAGGCTATGAAAATCTGGCGCTTTCTGATTTCTGTCGAACTCTGTCTGCTCCTGTTGGCACTGCTGTGTGCCATCATGGCGGTTGGTTCGTTTCTGCTGACCGGACAATATGCCGCTGCCATCAACGCCATGCCGCTTATGGCCTGGTTACGAGCTGTTCCGGTCGGCGTCGGTTGGTGGCTCTGGCTGACGCTGGCCCTGATCTTTGGAATTGCGATCAACACACTGCTCTGCTCCTCGGAAACGATCTGGTCACGATGGAATAAGGGGAATGTTACGGCTCTAATCGCGCCTCAATTGATGCACGCCGGTTTTTTGCTGATCATTCTGGCACACCTGACGAGTGCCCTCTGGTCATCGGTTGATCAGCTGGAGGTTCGTGAAGGGAGTCTGGCAACATTACCGAACGGTGCCCAGTTCGGAGTGGCCGCGCTTTCTGTTACCACATCTCCACAAGGAATGCCGATCGGTTTTTCCAGTGAACTGGTCACCGATCTCAATAAACCTATGGCGCTGACAGTCATCTCACCCAATCACCCCTGGTTATCAGGTGGCTATGGCGTCTACATTAAACAGGCTGAAATGTACCCGTTCAAGCGGGCTCTGTTTGAGGTTCACCGCGAACCGGGGGCCGCTCTGGCACTGGTGGGATCGCTGCTGTTTGTGGTGGGGAATGTACTTTTACTGTCACTCAGGTCAAAATAAATCACTTCTCAATTAAGATACTCAGTTCGCCGTACCAGGCGGTAGCTTCTTCGCCGGTGTTGTCGGTATCGGTCATAAAAGCTATCGCACCGATCTCATGCGGGTCTTCGCCGAACAGATGCCGATAGTCTCTTAAAATATCGCGCTCTTCGGATATCCATTGACCAACGTTGTCCGGTCCGGATTCAACCGCCAGCATCATGGCATTGCGGGTAAAGGGGCTCGGGAATGAGCTTCCGACCGGAAGATGGTTGGCCCAGATATAATTGATGGCCCGTGACTGCCAGAAAAAACGGCCGGGGAAGACAACGTAGACCCTGGCGGCAAAGTCGTCCCCGGCTTTGCTTTTTTCCTGCCCCTTGCTGATGATACCGGCCACCTTCCAGGACCACCGCAGATATCGGTAATGCAGCGGATCAAGTGCTACTTTTTTATAGAGTGCCGAGGCTGATGCGCGGCTCTGTGCTTTGACGACAGTCGCGCCGTTCTCCTGCAGCAGGGTATAGTTTGTCTTATCCTTGAAAACCTTTGTTTCCCAACCGGTCAGACCTTCAGTGGAAAAACGGCTGATTCGGAACTCTTCAGCAGACACTGCCGTGACGAGGGTCAGCCAGACAAACAGTCCCATGTATACCAGCTTCATACCACCTCCGGCTCGCATAGAACGTGTTGAGGGATTGATAGATAATATGAATTATTGAAAAAGAATGGCTGATTCGCCTTCTGCGTATACCTGAAGGGAGATTTTGTCCTGCTGAACGATTGCATCCTTGAATTTCAAATTTTTTATATCACATTTGAGATATACGTGCTCCATGAGCTGCATACGGGTTAGCGCCTTGGCAGCAATCTGGCGGGATTGCTCCAGCTGCTGGGTCATGTTCATATTGAGTTTTTCCTTAATTATGCCCCTGATGGTGCCATGCAGAAACCAATCGGCTGTCTTGAGCAGAAGGCTTTGGGTCTGCATGTCAAAGTCGACGTCTTCAACGGAAAACACATTGGTCTGCGGGTTGAAGACCGGCTTTGCCGTCAGGTATATCACTCCGTCCAACGAACCCTGAGTTTCCAGTTTAACAACCAGCTTATCTCCATTTCCATACAGATCAAACCCCTTGATCAGAACGCTTTTACCATCAGAATCGAACTTTTTATCCAGCAGAAGCGGTGCCGCAATGTCACGCAGATCTTTGTAAAACAAGTCTGCGTTCAGAGCAATGCGGAAGGTTTTGTCAAACGAGTTGACCAGTTTGAGATCTGGAAGTGGTCGAGCAGGCTCAGCAATAGGTTGCGGCCCGACGACCACTTCGGCAAATGTGCTGATGCCGACACTCAATTTCACCCTGTTGTTCTGGGCATACAACGGATAGAGCATCACTTCACGGGGAGTAAGTTTCAGCCAGGTTTTATATTTCTTATCCAAGAGGACCGGCGTATGTGCGGTGTTCCAAACCTTGGCGACCTGTGTTTTCAGAGGAAGTAGTTCGTTAATCTTTTGCGCAACCAGATCGGATAGTATCTTCTGAACCGGCTGTGTAATGCCATCAACGACGGTACGGGGCTTAAACGAGAGTGGTCCGACGCCAACCTCTTCGGCAAGGAGATCACTGACCCCCTGGTAATAGACTTCGGTACGCAGACGCCAGTCAGGCATGACGCTGGCGGTGACCTTGAATTTCAGTTTCAGCGGAACAGGTTTGGTTTCAAACATACTGTAGCTGACCGACATCGCAACCGGCAGGGTGATATACAGGAAATTATCAGTAGCGCTGACGACAATCGATCCATTGCGCAGTACATCTGCCGACAACCCTTTTGTCCGGGTGGCCCCCTTGTAGAGTTCTTTGCGGATGGTCAGATTAAGGATTTTAGCAAGCTCATCAGCTGACATTTCAATCGGAATATTGAGCGTGGAGGTTTCCTTGTTCAGCACCGTGCGGAAGGCTTCGAGCGTAGGTTTTTCAGCTGTGAGAGATGTTTCAGCACTCGTGAACGATGGGATTGCCAATTGTAGTATCGTCAGCATTGACAGGCTGAGTCCAGCAGAAAACATTTTAAATTTCATTGTTGATCAGATCCTTCAGCACGCCGCTTGTTTTGAATGTGACTACCCGCCGGGCTTCAATAGTCAGAGCCTCACCAGTCTGCGGATTACGGCCACGGCGGTCAGCCTTCTGCTTTATAACAAAACTGCCGAAACCGGATATCTTCAGATTCTCACCAGCTTCGAGCGTACTTTTCATAATGGAAAAAACCGCCTCGACCATCTCGGCAGATTCCTTTTTTGTCAGCTTGAGATCTTCCTGGATTTTTTCGAACAAGTCAATTTTAGTCATAATTCCCCCTGCTTGATCAGTCTGACGGCATAGTACATATTCAATGCAACTTTTTCCAGTACTTCCAGCAATTTTTTAAAATAAAAGCAACGCTTGACATGAAACATATATAAATTATAAAACAACATTACATAGCGGTGATTAATTGTCAGATTCGCGTTTTTGTAGTGCAGAGCTCACCACACCACACAAAGGAGGAGAAAATGCTGAAAAAAATTACTGTTGTACTGACGGCAAGCGCGTTGATTAGTTCCATTTCCCTGGCAGGAGCAGCAGAGCAGCGGGCTACGAAGAAAGAAGCTGAGGCGATGGTAAAGAAGGCCGTTGCCGCCTACAAAACTGGTGGAGAAAAGTCCTTGCCCGATTTTACTGCACCAAGCAAGAAGTTTGTCAGCAAGGATCTCTACATTGTTGTGTATGACCTTACCGGCAAATGCATTGCCCACGGTCAAAACGCCAAACAGGTCGGTAAAGATTTAATCGGGATGAAAGACCCGGATGGCAAAGCATTTGTTAAAGAGCGGGTTGAACTGGCCAAGGCAAAAGGTTCATTCTGGCAGGATTATAAGTTTACAGATCCTTTGACCAAGAAAGTTCTGGCCAAACAGATGTACTGTGAAAAGGCTGACGACAAGAACATTATTTGCGGCGGAATTTACAAAGACTGATTTATTCTTCCGGAGGCATCTCATGACATCTGTTTTCGCACGAATGAACATGGCCAGTAAACTATTCGTGGCCCCTTTGGTCTGCCTGCTGTTTATGCTCATTTCCGGAGGGGTCTCTTTCTGGGGTATGCGCATGCAACAGGCTACCATTGAGGAGATGCACTCCGTCCGTTTTGCCACTTATGTCAAAGTCGGCTCAATTGATAGCGATACCGACAGTATTCATACCGATCTGTATCGCCTGATAACGTTGTCAAAAGTAGGATCCGATCAAAAAAAACTGGCTGAGGAAACCAAAGCGATACAAAACCAGCTGACACAGACACTCAGCAAAGTTAAATCTCTCTCGGGAGACGCCACACTAACTGCAGAAGAGAAAAAATTTATAACGGATATTTTGACGTCATTAACGGCCTACTCCAAGGACGCCAACGATATGCTTGATATGCTTGAGTCGGATGTCAATGCGGCGACCATGTATATGGGGCAGGCTGATGATAAATTCAGCGGTTTAACAAAAAAGTTTGCAGAATTTATTAAATTGGAAGCGGCCATGAATGAAGCAAGCAGCGTGCGATCAGTCAGTTCCGGCAAGCGGGTTCTGATAGTTCTGATCGGTGCGATTCTTTTTTCGCTTTTCGCCACCATAGCCATAAGTTACCTGATCAACGGCATAATTATGGCTCCGATTCACAGTACAGTTCTCGTGATTGAGGCTATGGCCAAAGGGGATCTCACCAAGCGTATCGAAGTCAGCTCATCGGATGAAATTGGTAGCATGGCCCGCAATATGAATGAGTTCAGTGATTCGTTGCAAGAAATTATCCGTTCGTTTGCCAACAATGCCCAGGAACTTGCATCCGCCTCAATCCAATTAAGCAGCACCTCCGGGCAAATGGCTCAAGGAGCGGAAAGCCTCGCCTCACAGTCAGCCACCGTGGCAACGGCCGGTGAAGAGATGACGGCAACCAGCAGGGATATCGCCCAGAATTGCCAGCTGGCCGCAGAGAGCTCAAAGCTTGCAATGAGTGCAGCTGAATCGGGCTCTGCTGTCGTCCATCAAACCGTCAATGTGATGAGCAGGATTGCAGAACGGGTGCAAGGTAGCGCAACAACCATTGCCGGTCTTGGCACCCGCAGCGATCAGATCGGCGCTATTATCGGCACGATTGAAGATATTGCCGACCAGACCAATCTGCTGGCACTTAATGCTGCCATTGAAGCTGCACGGGCGGGTGAACAGGGGCGGGGC
>Ga0194037_1002971_pt1 | contig 10769 bp, 4 predicted proteins | sample JunL306m_MetaG_FD_148653 | JGI IMG/M metagenome (GOLD analysis project Ga0194037, IMG submission 148653) | Anoxic zone freshwater microbial communities from boreal shield lake in IISD Experimental Lakes Area, Ontario, Canada - Jun2016-L304-6m | ecosystem: Environmental > Aquatic > Freshwater >...
GATCTGATATGCCTTTAGCTTCTTTTACTGAACATGCTAAAGACGCTCCAGAGATTGCATACCATAAATCTGGTGAATTAAGAAACTATATTGACATTCCTGAGTATGCCACATTTAATCAACCAGGGAATCATATTTATTTAAAAGAAGAAAAACAAAAAGAATTAATTCAAGGATATTATGCAGCTGTATCTTATATGGATGCACAAGTGGGTATTCTATTGAATACTTTGGATTCATTAGGGACTTTAAAGAATACGATTGTAGTATTATGGGGAGATCACGGTTGGCATTTGGGAGACCATGATTTATGGGAAAAACATACCAATTTGGAAAATGCAACTCGTGCTCCATTAATTATTGCTGCACCTGGAATGAAGCCTGGACAAACTAAATCTTTATCCGAACATGTGGATATTTTCCCCACTATTTGCGATTTAGCTGGGTTAAATATCCCAAAGCAATTACAAGGTAAAAGTTTAAAACCTGTCATGCTTAATAATAGCAGTTCAGTAAATGATTTTTCAGTAAGTCAATACCCTAGAAAATTAAGCAAGGAAGAAATGCAAAAAGCAGGTTATGACTCCAATAAGATGATGGGCTATAGTTTAAGAACGAATCAATATCGTTTGACTATTTGGATGAACGATTTTACGACCGATCAACCATTTGACACTAAAAAAGTTTTTGCTACTGAAATGTATGATTATACTGCAGATCCTTTAGAAAAAGTAAATATCTATAAGTCTGATAAGTACAAAGAAGTTGCTAAAGACATGTATTCTAAAATGCTTGGTTTTTTCAAATCTCAAGAAAAGAAATAAATCTAATAACTAATAAACAATTTGATTGATAACTTATTCATACCATATTATACCATAACTTATTTATCTATCTAATTATTTATATATAGTATATATTAAAATACACTTAAATACATTCCATGAAAAAAATATTTATATTTTGCTTACTTATTGTTTTGATACAAAGCCATACATTGGCGCAAACAAAATCAAAACCGAATATATTATTTATTGCGGTGGATGATTTAAAACCTATACTGGGGGCTTATGGTAATACGTTTATCAAAACGCCCAATATTGATAGATTGGCTAAAATGGGAACCACTTTTTTAAACAACTATTGTCAGCAAGCAGTTTGTGGACCTACTCGCGCTAGCTTATTAACGGGCATGCGTCCAGATATGACCAAAATTTGGGATTTGAAAACACAAATTCGTGATGTAAGTCCGGACATTGTAACCATGCCCCAATATTTAATCACACAAGGGTATTCTACACAAGGGATTGGCAAAGTATTTGATGTTAGAAACGTAGATGAAAATATTGATAAAGTTTCTTGGAGCGTTCCTTATTACAAAACGGATAAAAAATATTATGTACCCGAACTGGGAGAACCTGCAGAAGGTAGGTATCAACAAAAAGATACTAAATTAGCAGCCGAAAAAGTAATTAAAGAAGCCTTAGCGAAGGGTATGACCAAAGCGGAAGCGAATAATGAAGCCACTGCTAAAGTGCGCCCTTCTACCGAATGTATTGATGTTCCTGATAATGCTTACAATGATGGCGCCAATATTTTAGAAGCAAATGATATATTAGCACAGTTAAGCAAAAAAAAGGAGCCCTTCTTTTTTGCAGTAGGGATTGCTAAACCACACTTACCTTTTGTGGCCCCTAAAAAATATTGGGATTTGTATAAAAGAGAGGACATTGTATTAGAGCCTTTTCAAGATATTATTAAAAACCCCATTGATGTGGCATATCATAATGCCGGTGAATTAAGAGCTTATACCGATATTCCTGCTGTCATTGCGTCTACTCCTCAGAAAGATTTTGGTTTAACCTTATCTACTGATAAGCAAAAGGAATTATTGCATGGTTATTATGCAGCCATTTCTTACACCGATGCTTTAGTAGGTAAACTTTTAAATACATTAGATTCTTTAGGATTAACTAAAAATACCATCATCGTAATGTGGGGTGATCATGGATGGCATTTAGGTGACCACAACTTATGGTGTAAGCATAGCAATTTTGAACAAGCCACCCATGCTCCATTAATTATAAGTGCACCAGGATACGCATCTAATAAAACAAAATCTTTTTCGGAACATTTGGATATTTTCCCCACCTTATGTGATTTAGCGGGTATTGCAATCCCTACTCAATTACAAGGAAAGAGCCTGAAGCCATTGATGAAAAATCCTTTGGCTTCTGTGAAAGAATATTCAATTAGTCAGTATCCAAGAAGTGGTGTGGATGAAGAAAATGATCGCCTTGGATATGGTCCTGCAAATGTTATGGGATATTCTATTCGTAACAGCCAATTCAGATATACTATTTGGATGAAAAATGGTTTTAGAACCACACAACCCTATAAAAAAGAGTCTGAAATTGGAGATGAATTGTATGACTACAAAGCAGATCCTTTAGAAAAAGTAAACGTTGCGAAGGATATAAAATATAATGCAGTGGCCAAAAAATTAAAAGCACAAATGTTGGCTTATTTTGCATCACAAGTCAACAAAAAATAATATATGATTAAAAGCTTTAAATACAGTCAGGTTGATTTTCTTAAAAAGTACTTTACTTTATTTATAGCAACATCATTTGCCTCCAGCATTGCGATGAATGTAAATGCGCAATTTTTAAATACCCATACACGATCTTCAAATACCACTACACCATCTTTAAATACCAAAACCCAATCTTCCCCTTCGAAAAATAAAAAACCAAATATCATTGTTATTTTATCCGATGATATGGGTTTCTCGGATATTGGATGTTATGGCTCCGAAATTAATACACCTAATATTGATCGATTAGCAATGAATGGGGTGCGATTTAATCATTTCTATAACACTGCAAGATGCAGTCCTTCTAGAGCTTCTTTATTAACAGGACTTTATCCGCATCAAGCAGGGATGGGACATTTATCTACCGAAAATTATACCGAAGAGGGATATGTAGATGATTTGAGTAAGAATGCGGTGACGATGGCAGAAGTTTTTAAATCATCGGGATACGCTACCTATATGACTGGCAAATGGCATATAGCAAAGGATATTGTCAATCAAAATGACAGAAGTAATTGGCCTATGCAAAGAGGGTTTCAAAGATATTTTGGAACCTTAAACGGATCAGGAAGTTTTTATGATCCAGGTACATTGGTGAGCAACAATACCTATATCACTCCTGGCAATAATTTTTATTATACCAATGCCATTACTGATACCGCTGTTAAGTTTATCAATGAACATAAAACTGCTAATCCTTTCTTTTTTTACATAGCTTATACTGCTGCACATTGGCCATTACACGCACCTGAAAAAGAAGTACAAAAATATAAAGGGGTATATGACAAAGGTTGGGATGCGATTAGAGAAGCGAGATTTAATAAGTTACAAAAATTAGGTATCATTAGTAAACAAGCGGTGTTGACCGAACGCGGCGTGAGTATTCCTGCATGGGAAAATGCACCTATGAAAGATTGGCAGGTTAGAAAAATGGAAGTGTATGCTGCCATGATTGATGTAATGGATCAAGGCATTGGTAAAATTATTACCACCTTAGAGAAAAAAGGAATTTTAGATAACACTGTTATTTTTTATATGCATGATAATGGGGGTTGTGCGGAACCTTTGGATTCGGATCAACCTGAAATTCCAATGACTGCCGAACAACAACAAATACATCCTTATGCAAAGGACTCTATATTCGTAGGGAAGAAACCTAATTATACTAGAGAGGGTCAATTTATTAGAAGTGGTATGGGGGTGATGCCTGGCCCTGCTAATACTTGGGTGACTTATGGCATTGAATGGGCTAATGTGAGTAATACTCCCTTTAAAATGTATAAGCATTGGACACATGAAGGCGGTATTGCGTCTCCTTTAATTGTGTATTGGCCTAAAGGAATTACACAAAAAGGAGTCATTCGTAATCAAGACGCTCATTTAATTGACATCATGGCGACCTGCGTTGATATTGCTGGCATTCCTTATCCTACTACTTATAATGGACATACCATTCAACCCCTGGAAGGTAAAAGTTTGGTGGGGGCTTTTAAAAATTTGCCTCTCAAACGTGATTTTATTTTTTGGGAACATGAAGGTAATCGAGCCATCAAAGCAGGTGCGTGGAAATTGGTTTCTAAAACTGAAAAAAACAAAGTGTTTACCGATAAAGATCAAAATGCCTGGGAATTATATAATATGGAAAAAGACCCTAGTGAAACCAAAGACCTTGCTCAACAATTTCCTTTAAAAGTGAAAGAATTAGCGATATTGTGGGAGAAGGAAGCGATACGTACCAAAGCATTACCATGGCCTTGGGCTCCCAAAACTAAAAAATAAGTGAGTTTTGAAAGAAGATAAAAAGTGAGTCTTCAACCATCAATGAATAAGTGTTTAAATAAGCTGAATAAATTATAATTTTATTGTAAATAATGTACTGAAATGATTCCTATGAAAAATAAATTACTTTTTGGAATTTCTTTTTTTCTTATAATGAGTGCGCAAGCTTCTGATTATTTAGTTTCTAACAAAACTGAATTAACGAATGCCATTAAACAAGCAGTTCCCGGGGATCAAATTATTTTACGTAAAGGAATTTGGGAAAACACTGAAATCATTTTTGAAGGAAATGGTACTGCTCAAAAAAATATTACCCTAAAAGCGGAAGTGGCAGGGCAAACTATTTTATCAGGCAACTCTTCCATTAAAATAGGCGGCTCTTATTTAGTGGTAGATGGTTTATATTTTAATAATGGGTATCATTTAGAGTCGGTGATTGAATTTCGAAAAAATGATCAATTATTAGCCAATCATTGTAGAGTGACCAATTGCGCTATTATGAACTATGCGCCACCCACACGTTTTGAAAATGAAAATAACTGGGTGATATTTTGGGGACAATACAATCGTATGGACCATTGTACTATTGGGGATAAATTAAACGCAGGAACTACGGTCATTGTGAATTTGAATGATGAACGTAGCCAAAATAATTACCACTCTATTGACAGTAATTATTTTTATACGCGTACAAATTTGGGAAGTAATGGAGGCGAGCTTTTAAGAATAGGTATTTCAAGATATTCTTTGACACCTTCGCTAACCACTATTAAAAATAATTATTTTGAAAAATGTAGTGGTGAAGTGGAAATTATATCGGTTAAAAGCTGCTATAATTATGTTTTAGAGAATACTTTTTATGAGTGTGAAGGATCGGTGGTGTTGAGACATGGCAATCACAATGTAGTTTCTGGCAATTTATTCTTAGGAAATAACAAGCCTAATACAGGTGGTATTAGAGTGATCAATCCCAATCAAACCGTGACGAATAACTTGGTCATTAATTGTGTAGGAGATAGATTCAGATCGGCTTTGAGTGTGATGAATGCGGTGCCTAATTCACAGCTTAACAGATATTATCAAGTAAAGGATAGTAAAATCACCAACAACAGTTTTATTAATTGTGCTAATATTATTTTTGGCGTAGGGAAGGATTTTGAAAGAACATTACCTCCTGCCAATGTGTTGTTTGAAAATAATTTTATTTTAGGTAAAAACTTGTATCAAGACGAAAATAAAGATGGGGGTATTATTTTCAAAGCTAATGCAACCAACATGGTTACTACTGCGCCAGGTTTTAAAAATACAGGGGTACAAAAACTAAGCTGGCATAATTTAATATTAACTCTACCTACAGATAAATCTATGGGAGCTGACTTAAATAAAGTTGCTTTTGTTGAAAAAGAAAAAGTAGGAGCTTATTGGAAATTTCCTACTGCTGTTGCTGTAATCAAAGGAAAATTGATTCAAGTAAATGCCAATGCTGGTATTGAACTTTCAGATGTGATTGCCAAATCGAATAGTAATGACACTATTTTATTGTTAGACCCTTTATATGAATTAAAGAAACCCATATTTATATCAAAGCCACTTGTGATTATGGCAAAAACAAAAGCAGAGTGGGTAAATGCGGTAGAGAAAAGTATTCCAAGTTTTATTACTATTGAAAATGGAGGCTCCTTAATTATTAAAGGAATTCATTTTAATAGTGCTTATAAAAGTTATGGTGATGCACAAAGTGCTATTGTTACGGCTAAAACAAAAATGCTACAACATTATGTATTGCAAGTTGAAAATTGCGAGTTTTATAATTTCAATGAATCTTCCTATGCTTGTATTAAAGCAAGTAAAGGAAGTTTAGCTGATAGTATTGTTGTCAATAATTGCATTTTTAGAAATATGAGTGGAAATGCCATTGATTTGTCCAGTGAAAGAGATGATAAAGGAATGTATAACGCCGAAAAAGTGGTTGTAAAAAACACGGTTTTCTACAATATGTTAGCGAGTGCCATTAATGTGTATCGAGGAGGAAATGACGAGAGTACTACAGGCCCTGCGGTGACCATTGATCATTGCTTATTTAATGATGTAGATAATAGAGAGCAAGGTTGCGTTATTAAATTGTTAGGCGTTCAATATGCTCGTATTTTAAATTCTTCCTTTTATTTAAGTGGACAAGGTGGAACTGCCATTATGTTCCAAGAGTTACGTTGGGATAATATTAAGGTGGATGATTGTAATTTTTATAAATCAGGAAGGATTCAATCCTTTAGAACTAACTTGATTGGAAAGAATATTACCAAAATAGCCCCTACATCCAATAAACTTTCCTTTAATAATTATATCCAATAACTAAATGAAATTACTACTGAATACAAATAGGAAGGTTCAATTTGAATAATATTTAATTTAAAGTGCTTATTCCATTTATATTCAATTTAAATAAACCATTATAACATTCCCTTTGACCCCCTATTACATTCCCAATAACATTACATTATAAAATATCTTCTTATGAAATATATAGCTATCCTTTTATCTGTTTTATTCTTGACCACCAGCGTTTCGGCACAAACCAAAAAGCCCAATATCATTTTTGTTTTAGCAGATGATTTAGGTATTGATGGGGTGACTAGTTATGGCGCAGATTTATATAAAACACCTGTCATTGACAAGTTAGCTAAACAAGGTATTAGATTTACCAATGCTTATACAGCTCCACTTTGTGGCCCTTCTCGTGCTATGATTTTAACGGGTCGATATGCGTTTAGAACAGGTGCAGTAAATCAGGATCAAACTGGAGAATTCACACCTCAGGCAGAAACCATGATGCCTAAAATTTTAAAACCAGCTGGATATACTACTTCTATGATTGGTAAATGGGGTCAATTGCCTTTAGGTCCTGCAGAATTTGGTTTTGATGATTACTTACGCTTTTTTGGAAGTGGGGTATATGTAAGTACTGATACAAAAAAAGAAAAATATGTCTTAAACGGTAAGGATTTAGTTTTACAGGATAATGAGTATATGCCCGAATTGATGCATAATCATATGGTGGAGTTTTTATCTAACCACAAAAAAGATCCGTTTTACTTATACTATTCATTAGTACATGTGCATGGTGAAATAAAACCTACACCAGATACGAAACCGGGTACGACCGACTTCAAAGATTTATATACGGACAATATTAGTTATATGGATAAGTTGGTAGGTAAACTATTACATACTTTAGACAGTTTGAAATTACGTGACAATACTTTGATTGTATTTTTTGGAGATAATGGAACGGCGGGTCAAGCAGCTGCGATTGGAACTGTGAACGGTAAAAAGATTATTGGTAAAAAAGGAACCATGCAAGAAGGTGGAAGCTTAGTGCCATTGATTGTAAATTGGCCTGGTGTGATCAATAAAGGATCGATTTCCAAAAGTTTAATTGATGCCTCCGATTTTATTCCCACTTTTGCTGAAATAGCAGGAGCTACTTTACCTAAAGATGTAAAATTAGATGGAACTAGCTTTGCTTATGAATTAAAAGGCGGAAAAGGGGTTCCTCGTAACTGGATTTTTACCGAATTAGGAAATGATTGGTATGTGAGAGAAGCCAATTGGAAATTAAATCGTGCTGGAGAATTATTTGATATGAGCAATGCTCCTTTTGAAGAAAAATTAACGACCATTGATGATAAAACCAAAGCCATCAAAGATAGATTACAGGCTGTTTTGGACAGCTTGAATCCAGGTGCTGGTTATTTAGATCATGGCGATGGTAGCGGAAGACATGCCACTAAAGTGAATAAGAACAAGAAAAAAAAGGATAATTAAATCTCAAACAAAAACTGGAACAAATTAGTTTCGGTGGGGATATTTAATTTCTTTCTTAATCGGTACCGGCTAATTTCTACACCACGTACTGAGATACTCATTAATTGTGCAATCTCTTTGGAAGTGAGGTTCATCCTTAAATAAGCGCATAACTTTAATTCATGTGCTTTTAAAGAAGGATACTTTTCACTTAGTTTGATCAAGAAATCACCATGTACATTATTAAAGTGGATAGAGAATTGCTCCCATTCATCATTGAGCTTTTCTTCTTCGGATAAACTGCGTAATAATTTTTTTAAATCCTGAGAATCCATCGATTCCTTCTCATTTTTATTTAAATGTTGTAGCGTTTCTTTGATTTTTAAAATGAACTCCTTTTTTTGTACCAAATTCATGGCCGATGATGCTAATTCTGAATTTTTAAATTCAATTTCGGTTTCTAATTTTTCATTTTTTAATTGAATCAATTCTTTCTCTGTTTTTTCTAATTCAATTTGATGCTTTAACTCTAATTCTTTTTGCTGTTCCTGATATCTTTTTGAATATTTCTTTGCTTGAAGCTTATAAAAATAGTACAGGAGTACAAATAATAAAAGTCCATAAATACCAATAGACCATATGTTCAAATACCAGGGGGGTAATACTTCGAAAGTATAACTTGTAATAGGGGATTCATTGTTTAAATTATTCCTAGCCTTTACTTCAAATGTAAAGTTACCTGCTGGCAAGTTGGTATAATCTTTTTCGGTTTTTTTACTCCAATCAGACCATGCTTTGTCAAATCCTTTTAATCGATAACTATATTCTAGATTAATTTGTTGCTCATACAATGGAGAGACATATTCAAAATGAAAGGAGTTTAATTGATATTTGACTTTCGCATTTCCTAAGTTGGAAAGTGATTGCTCTTCATTGATGTCGCCATGATATCCTCCAAACAAAACACTATCTACATCCCCCTTGATTTTTACGTTTCTAATAAATATTTTTAAGGGGCTAATATTTTCTTTATACTTTTCAAAGTTAATTTGATAAAATCCCTTTTGACCTCCAATAAAAGTGTTGAACTTGTCATAGGAATAAACGTTTTCAAAACCACTTAATATATTTCCTTTTAATTCTGGAATGTATACAATTGCTGGTTTTTTACCACTTAAATCGATCACCCCAATGCTTTTGTCTTGCACAAACCAAATATTACCTTGCACATCTTCTTTTAAATAACGAACACTTTTGTCTCCGTAAATATTCTTATAATAGGGGGACATTTCAAAATGATCCTTTTCTTCATTGTATTCAAATATGCCCTTTTCGGTAGCGATTAGTACTTTATTTTTTATTTTGTACACGTGATTATTAAGAGTTGAAGGTAAGCCTTGATCACTCGTATATAATTTAGTACTTGAATCCTTTAAATTAATTTTATAGACACCTCGATAAGGATGTGATACCCAAATATGATTATTAGAATCTATGGCTAAAAATCTGGCAGATCCTGCAAAGCTTTTAATATTCCCTAGGTCTTTAAATTGACCCTCGTTTTGTTCAAATAACCTTACTTGTTCATAGCTCCCTGTTACTGCTATATTTTGCTTTCGAGCATTGGACATCATTTCGAATATCCAGTAACCACTTTTTTTATCGACTACCTTTGCGTTTCTATTTTCTATTTGATACAATCCATCTTCCTTTCCAGCATATAGTTGATTATTTAAGATGCCTAATTTCCAAGTTTGACCTTCGGAGATATTTGTCAAATCATTTCTGAGATAACTTAAATCCTTTTTATTTTCAAAGGGCAGTTCAAATGTTCCGTTTGAAGAGGCAAAATACATGTGATTATTATGTACTGCCATACTATACCCTGAACCATCTCTAAAATTAGCAGGGTTAATATTTTTTATGGCATTATTAAAAGGAATAAATGAAATCCCATTGTTTAAGCCCATCCATATATTCTTAGACTTATCTATGTATAAACTTCTTAGATTATTATTTTGTAATCCTTCTTGTTTAGTGAAGCTTTCAATGACTTCATTTTTTTCATTGAATAAATACACGCCATTATTATACGTCCCTAGAATATAATTGAATTCATCTATCTTGACAACGCTGGTAAAATGATCGTTATTATTAATACCCTTAATAGTCAAAGGTTGGATGCCTTCCTCGGTTAATTGGAATAATCCATTTTTTGAAGTAGTTACAATACTGCTACCCTTCGTATAATCACTGATGGAAGTGATATAAAAATTTTCAGGTAGGTCTTGTTTTTTAATGAACAGTTCCCAATTGCCATTTTTATAAATCATGATTCCCCTTGCTTCATCATGGGCGATGACTTTATTTTGGAACTTGCCTAAAAATCCCCAGGTGGAGCTAGGCTGATAAACTTTCATTTTCCCCTTGTTCAACTTAAATAAACGTGAGATAGATCTAAAGAAGAGGTCGTCTCCAACATTGACAATATTCCAGATATCGGCAAATTTTTGATCCGATTCGTCTAACAAGGACTTCAATGAGTGAAAAGCTAAATGACCACCCACATCTGGACTCAAATAGCCCATTT
>Ga0194037_1002973_pt1 | contig 10767 bp, 8 predicted proteins | sample JunL306m_MetaG_FD_148653 | JGI IMG/M metagenome (GOLD analysis project Ga0194037, IMG submission 148653) | Anoxic zone freshwater microbial communities from boreal shield lake in IISD Experimental Lakes Area, Ontario, Canada - Jun2016-L304-6m | ecosystem: Environmental > Aquatic > Freshwater >...
CCCTTTGCACCGGGGTGCCATTGTCACTTACTTCCAGTTCAAAGGTGAAGGTTCCAACTGCTGTGGGCTTGCCGCTAACAGTGGCCACTCCGGCGTTCTGGGTGAGCGTTGTTCCGGGAGGGAGTGTGCCGCTCTTCAGTATCCAGGTGTAGGGCGCGGTGCCGAGCTGGGCGCGGACGTTGGCGCTGTAGGCGTTGTTTGTTCTGCCATCGGACAGGATTCGGTCGTAGATGGAGAGGGTGTCGGATATATCGAAGATCAACGTTGTCTGCGCCGTCTGGGCTGGCGTATCATAGTCACTTACCTCAAAGGTGACACTGCTGGTGATCTTGGCGGTGGGGATGCCGGAAATGGTGCCGTTGGAGTCCATGGTGAGGCCCGCTGGTAATGTGCCGGTTTTTATCCTCCAGCCATACCTTGTGAAACCGCCGGCGGCAGTCAGGGTGTAGCTGTATGGGACGCCAACCGCTCCGTTGGGTACGGCTCCGGTAGTTAAGGCCAGGGTATCAGAGACGTGGATGAAGAATTGTTTGTCCGCCGTGGCTGGTGTTGCCGCCTGGTCAGTGACCCGAACGGTGGCGATATAGTCACCGGCAGTGGTAGGTGTACCGCTGATTATGCCGGTGCTGCTGATTGTGATACCGCTGGGGAAAGCTCCACCGATGAGGAACCAAGTATAACCGCTGCCGACTGTGCCACCCTTGGCAGCAAGGTTGACGCTGGTGATGGCGCTGTTCTTGCGGGCATTGGGTAATACGGCAGTGGAAGTTATGGTGAGCCCGGCCCAGGTACGGATACTCAGGCTCTGGGTGGTGGTCTGGGTTCCGGTCTGGGTGATATTCCAGGTGCTGTCAGTGACGGTTATGCTGATGTTGGTGAACTGCTGGCCGGTGGGTGTGCCGGAGATGATGCCGGTGTCGACTTTGGATAGCGTCAGGCCGGTGGGGAGCGTCCCGGTAACTTTGAAGTTGAATGGCGGTTTGCCTCCGTCAAGCCGGATTTGCTCAGAGTAAGGACTACCCACAAAGCCGTTTGGCATGGTGGCAGTAATTATCTGTATCGGTTTCAGGATGTTGATTGTGAACTCTTTGAATACGATGCGGTTGTATGAATCACGTACAGACAACACCAACCGCTTGCTGCCTATATCGTTAATGATGGGAGTGCCGGTGATTATGCCTGTTGATGGGTCGAGAGTGAGCCCAGCAGGGAGACTGCCGGAGTAAACACCCCAAGTGTATGGGGCCAGCCCCCCGGTTGCGGTCAGGGTTTGTTTGTAGGCTACGCCGGCTACCCCGTCGTTCAGAATTACATTGTAGATGGCAAAGGGATCATCAGCTGCAATAGTCATGATTCTCCCGATAATTCGTGAGGCGGAGTCGGTGACGCTGACCGAGAAGGTCCTGGATGCTGAGGTAGCGGCCAGGGTGCCGGTGATTGCGCCATTGACGCTGTTCAGCGTCAGCCCTTCCGGAAGTATACCGGAGGAGATTGCGAAAGTATAGGGTGCTGTCCCGCCGGTCGCAGTTATTGATGCGCTGTACACAGCGCTCTTGGTGCCTCTGGGGAGTTGTGTGCTGATGACAAAAGGCGCGGTGACGCCCAGCGTGTATGTGTTTTCGGCGTATGCATTCTTGCTGTCGGTAACACCGATGGAGAAGGTGTAGGAACCGGCGGTGGTGGGTGTGCCGGTGATTCTGCCGAAAGCTGCGTCAAGTGCCAAACCGGGGGGTAGTGAGCCCATCGCAGCCGGTACGGTGAAGGTTAAGGGCCATACACCACCGGAGACGTTTATGGCAGTGTTATACGCCGTACCGATAGATGCGCCGGGTAGTGCCGGTTGAAGTGTGTTAATTGACAAGGGGCCAGTCGGAGTTATGGCTGCCTTCAGGGTTGTGCCAGTGGTGGTTGTAACAGCCACATTGTTGTATGTAGCCGTGGTGTAGCCGGATTTTGTGATGGTGACAGTGTAGGAACCGATGGCCGGTTGTGGGTCGAAATAAAAGTAACCAGATGAGTCACTCTGGGTTGTTGCACCACTGGCGATGCTAATAGTTGCACCTGAAAGCGGACCACCGGTGGAAATGTCGGTTACAGTGCCCAAGATGGAAGTAGCTCCGGTGCCGGATACTGGGATAACCTGCGTCTTGTTGTTGGCAGCCAGGGTGAGGTTCGCAGTTTTTGCACCTTTGCTGGTGGGGGCAAATCCCAGGTTCAGGGTACACTTTTCACCTGCAGCCAGAGTCGGGGTCAGACTCGCACAAGGATTTGCGCCACCAGGGGCAATGCTGAACTGGTTGGTATTAGTGCCGGAAAGGGTGATGGAGGTGACGGTCTGGGATGTTGCATCGGCATTTCGTAAAGTTAACTGTTTTAGCACTGCGCTCTGACCAACGTTTTGATTTGCAAAGTCGGTCGAACCCATGATAAGCAAAGAGTCTAATGACGACCATTGACCACCGCCACGTACAGGCCAGACGAAGGCGACCACTTCGTTGTCAGCACTACCGTTACTCCCAAAAGCGAGTGCCATGAATGTACTAGGATAATTTGGATTGTAATGAGGTAGCGTAGACGACCAATAATGATAATCATGCCAGCCGTAATAATCTGAATATCCAAGACGTACATTGTAGAATCCAGCCTCATTGAGGGAGGAGGCTGAGATAAATGCATTTTTACCTCCAACCAGTTCATCAAAAGTTGGTAGATGCCAGGCGCCTGGGTATGAGCCATCAGTTAAATCGCACTGCCCTGACGCCAAGCTTGCCGACAACTGCAATGCCCTGTCATGAGATACTTCACCATAGCAATCAAGATTTTTCGGCCAGATTAAATTGTAGGCGGTATCAAAAGTAGTACCGTCTTGCATATCAACAAAGCGGGGTGATGCCGACCAGGCGGAACTGCTGTGGAAGAGCAGGGTGGTAAAAAGTACAATCACCATCAAACTGAAACGTTGTATCATTGGGTTTTCCTCCTTTTGTAGTTGAATCTGCATATGCAAATTTTTGGTTTTCTGTACCAAGTGTTTTTTGTAAGGGCGCAACCTTGATCCGCACACCTTTTGGTAAAATAGCGACAACAGGTGTCACTTCCCCCAAGCGGACGCCCCCGCAAAAAACATTCTCGAAATTATCCTCTTACCGGCGGTTCAGGCCCAAACTGTTCTATCTCTCTGATTACCATTCGCGCCTTGTCCGCTAATTGCTGATCGCTAAAACCGGCTGTCTTTTGCAGATATGACATCACCTGGCCGGTCACGTCATACTACTCTACGATCTGCGTCACATTTGCGCCGCCCCTGAAACCGGGCACCGCAACAGCCGTCAGCACCGTTGCCGGATCAAGACTCATGAGCGTCACGTCAGCCCCCGATGCATCCGATCATACAGCCGCACTGCCCCTGGTCGCTCCAGTCCTTGGATGAAATAAGCAATTGTTTCGGGTGATGCGTACTGTGCGCAGTCGGAGCTACAGTGTGACGTGCTGAGCGGAGTCGAAGCAGATATGTGAGTTGTGAATTGTGAGACGTGAGACGTGAGACGTGAGACGTGAGACGTGAGACGTGAGACGTGAGACGTGAGACGTGAGAAACGTGCTCGACCGGAAGAACGCTGTCAAGCATAATTTGGCTCACATTCCAGATATTTTTGCACGTTTGAGTCATCCGGTCCGCCACCATTCTTGTTATGCGGAGTAATAATATTTTGGTGCATTCTCCCTATAGATTTATTGAAGCGCTGTCAAGGATTCTAATATTATTTTTAATCCATTTTTCTAATAATTTCGGATATGGTGGCTTCTGCGTCGTTCAGTGGCGGGATCTTTGATGCGAGATGGATATGTCATGGCGTGCAAACGTGAGTAAACGAAGGTAATGGCTGTCCACATATTCCGGTGCGATAGGCTTCCTGATTTTGAATCAGTCACTCAAAAAATTGCAGTGAAAAATCCGTATTTCATGATTCAGAACGGTAGCAAGAATATTCTTTTTGGTATAACATCGGTATAACTATCGCATAACAAAAAAATACAGCCACTAGGAAAAGCTCCTAAGTGGCTGTTTTTTATGGTCGGTGCGACAAGATTTGAACTTGCGACCACTAGACCCCCAGTCTAGTGCGCTACCAGGCTGCGCTACGCACCGAAAGCAACAATATCACTTATTATCAGGATGGAACTTGTAACGTAATAACTACTCGGGCGTCAAGTGGAAATTTCCGGACTTTCCAGACTGTCGCAAGAGTGGGTGACGAATTTATGTGGTCAACTTTACGCATTCTGTTCGATATACCCAAGCAGATACTCAGCTGGCTAAAGCAAAAAAGGTTTAGAATATCAAGTTTCTTGTTGCCACCCTGTACCTCAAGGGAACTAAATGCCCATTTTATAATTACCGTAAGTATCGGCACAAAAGTGAAGGGGTAAGTCACTTTACACCCTATTAATATTATTGCTGACCGCTTCAACTATTCGACAGATTATCGGATGGAACGTGCTCTGTTCGTTATGTTTTTAAAGGTGAATCCTGCGATGGGGGCGGAGGGGAGGCTGTAACTGGCGCAGAACGACGGCTGTTTGTTATCATCGGATTTGGTCGAAGGTTTTAGACTGGGCAGCGGGGGCATCTACTCATCGGGAGCACAGTTTTGCAGATGGTATGCCTGAGTCCATTGTGGCCGCTCTTGGGCTGACATAACCAACGGTTTTGAGTTGCTGGACATTCTGATGCCAGTGAAGCTTCGAGAGAATTTGCTTTACCTCTCGGGTTACCACTTGACCTGCCGCAGTAATTACGTTAGCTTCACAGCGGAATCTCCAGAGGAAGCTTTCATGCGTGTTATAGCTGGATTTTGTCGCGGAATGAGGTTGAATTCCCCATCGGGAAATTCAACCAGGCCAACTTCTGACCGGGTCAAGGAGGCGCTTTTTGGTATTATTGCAAGCCGATTTTCTTTTGATGGAGTCAGAGTACTGGATATCTGTGCAGGTACCGGCAGTCTTGGCATTGAAGCTATGAGTCGAGGTGCTGCTTCTTGCAGTTTTGTCGAAAATGATCGCAAGGCCCTTGCGGCGCTTGAGAAAAATATTTTTGATATGCGTATTAAAAACCGCTCCGAAATTATTGATATGGATGCAATCAGGGCGCTGTCTCTTTGTGCCCGGCGCGCGCGGAAATTTGATCTGGTTCTCTTTGATCCTCCTTACGATTCCGATTTGTATCTTTCAGTCCCTGAAGCACTCTGTTCACTCGGGCTTCTGAGTTCACGTGCGTTGTTTGTTGCAGAGTGTTCCATACGCAACAGCGTGCCGGATTCTTTTGGACCACTCACTAAGTCTGACCGCCGTGCCTACGGTGACACGGCACTGGAGTTTTTTACTCTGGAGGTAACATGAAAAAGGTCGCAGTGTATCCGGGATCATTTGATCCGATCACCTATGGCCATCTGGATATCATCAAACGTGGTCTGATAATATTTGATGAGATCATAGTTGCGGTTGCCAGAAATTCCCAGAAAAATGCACTGTTTTCAACAGAAGAGCGAGTAGAGTTGATTGAAGATGTAATGAATGGGGAGAAGCGGGTCGCGGTTGACACGTTTAGCGGACTTCTGATAGATTATGTCGCCTCCAAGGGGGCTCATGTAATCATACGGGGGTTACGGGCCATCTCTGATTTTGAATATGAATTTCAGATTGCCCAGATGAACAGCACGATTGGACGGGAAATTGAAACTCTTTTCATGATGACATCTCTGCAGTATGGCTATCTTTCTTCTTCAATCGTGAAGGAGGTCTGTTCTCTTAACGGTGATATTGACCTCTTTGTCCCGCCGGAAGTAAAGATGGCATTGAAACGGAAATACGGACTGGTATGAGTCGCAACACAGATGTTAAAGAATGAATACACAGCCAATCTTATTGAGGAGGAACACACAGATGAAACTTGCAGACCGTGTAAACAAGATTCAACCGTCACCAACCTTGGCAATTGATGCAAAAGCCAAAGCGCTTAAAGCGCAGGGAGTTGATGTAGTAGGCTTTGGTGCCGGAGAGCCGGATTTCGACACTCCGGTCAATATCCGTGAGTCCGGAAAAAAGGCTATTGACTCAGGTTTTACCCGTTATATGCCGGTGGGTGGAGCCGATGATCTCAAGGATGCGATCATCGCCAAGATGAAGCGTGATCACAACCTTGAGTACACTCGTGACGAGATATCAGTCGCCTGCGGTGCCAAGCACTCTTTGTACAATATATCTCAGGCCCTGATCCAGGAAGGCGATGAAGTAATTATCCCCGCCCCGTACTGGGTATCATATCCTGATCAGGTTGTGCTTGCCGGTGGCACTCCGGTGTTTATTGAAACCGGTGAAGAAACGGCCTTTAAAATTACTCCTGAGCAGTTGGAAAACGCCATAACTCCAAACACAAAGGCGCTTATCCTTAATTCCCCCTGTAATCCGACCGGCACCAGCTACACCGAAGACGAGTTAAGAGCGCTTGGTCAGGTCTGCCTCAAGCACAATTTTCTGATTATTTCGGACGATATCTATGAGCGTCTGATTTACGACGGCATCAAGTTTGCCAACATCGTTCAGGTAGTGCCGGAGCTTAAAGCTCGCACCGTAGTTGTTAACGGTGTTTCCAAGACATATGCCATGACCGGCTGGAGGATTGGCTATGCCTGTGGTCCTAAAGAGCTGATGGCTGCCATGACCAAGATGCAGTCACAGTCGACATCAAATGCTACTTCCATTGCCCAGAAAGCCTCAGTTGAAGCTATGAATGGCTCGCAGGAAGCAGTTGTATCCATGTGTGCAGAATTCGAAAAACGCCGCACCTATATCGTCGATCGTCTTAACGCCATACCCGGTGTTTCCTGCTTCAAATCCACCGGCGCATTCTATGTATTTCCCAATTTTTCAAGTGTCTATGGAAAGTCCACCCCTCAAGGTAATCATATCGCCAATTCGACGGACTTTGCCGCCTACCTGCTGGAAGAGGCCAAGGTCGCCCTGGTGCCAGGAGTGGCCTTTGGCGCCGATAAGTATGCCCGTCTTTCGTATGCAATCAGTATGGAAAACATAAAGAAGGGGATAGACCGCATTGAAGAAGCGATCAAAAATCTGAAATAGGGTGTGTAAATGGGGCGCTGAAAAGCGCCTCATTCTTTTGACTGAACGCGAGGAGCGCCATGATTACAAGAGACATGATAATTGCTGATATCATTACAAAGCATCCGGAAACACTTGCTGTTTTCAAAGCCTATAATCTGGATTGTTACGAATGTCAGATTGCCGATCTTGAAACCATTGAGCATGGAGCAGGAGTGCATAAAATATCAATAGATGTACTACTTGATGCAATCAATCAATCACTCAAATGACAGTACCCGCCTGCAATATAATTCTTTTTGTTACCTGTTTCTTTCCCTGGATCACCATCCATGAGTGATGTGGAGCAGTACGCTACGTATTTTCCTCGCGGGCTGAAGATAACCGTCTGCATTCCGATGGACAATAACGAGCTGTTCCGGGATTGGGCCATTGTCGATGCGCTTGAAGAGGATATAATCACTCTCCAGTTGTCTCGCGATGAACTTCCTGTAGCGGTGCAGCTGATTGCCGGGACTCTCCTTGATCTCCGTGTCGGCAATAAAGGGATGGGATTCCGCTGTAGCGGTTATTTTGACGGAGAGCTTGGGTCGGGCAAGATTATCGTGCGACTTTCCGGTAATGTGAGTAGCAGCGAACTGCGTGAATTTTTCCGTATTGATGTGTTTCTCCCGTTTAGGTACCACGTTACGGAAGAACAGAATCTGAACATACTGGTTGGAACGTGGCGAAAAATAAAAAAAATCAGGCTTGCAGCCGAGACTGATCGCAGAGAAGCTTTTTTAGAGAAGCATCGAAAATTATTAAACAGAATCGCTGCGGGGGAATTTGATTCCTCAGACCAGGAAAAGCGGATAAATAAGCAGCTGATAGAAGAAGAATTTTATCCGATAGATGAAACGTGGGATAACGTTAACGCAAATGCAATCAATCTGAGTGCAGGAGGCTTCAAGTTTGTTACGACGGATGATTTAAATGTCGACGATCTTGTTTTTATCGAGATGTTCATACCTGCGACACCGCCGCGAATAATGGACTGTGTTGCGCGTATCACATTCAAAAGCAGAAATTTCAGCTTTAAAAACGACGAGGAACATTTTAACGTAGCGGTGCAGTTCGTGCTTATTGACGATCGGGACCGGGATGCGATCGTAAGTCACATATCGCACCTGGAATCGTTGCGTATTCGCCAGTTGCGTCAATTGCCGACTCTTGATTCAGAAAGTGCCGACACGCGTATATCTCCGTTTAAACTGGCTGTCTGGATAACGGTTTCATTGATTATGTTTTTTATTGCTTCCTCTTATTTTTATGAATATTCACGGCAAAAAATAAACAATGAAATTCAGGACATATTTCAGAATGCAGTCAGAAAGTATCGGGAAACGTCCGGTCAAAAATGACAGTGAGATCTCTATTGACCTGAATAACTCACTAGTGGTATGTTGTGTCAGAGAAAAGCTCGCCCTTTTAATTTAGTCCGAGAGACTACTAAAGGAGTCGTCATGTCCGTCACAGCAGAAGCAACACAACCGGAGGAGTCTTGCCGCATAGCGCGTGAGGCTCTTTTTTTGTACCCAGAGAGGAGATGCCATGGCAGATGATCAGACGGTTATTTTGGACGGGGCAGGGATTAAACGGGCGTTGACCCGTATTGCACACGAAATTTTGGAACGTAACAAGGGGCTTCCCGATGTTGTTCTGATAGGGATTCGCTCCGGTGGTGCGTTCCTGGCTGAGGGTATCGCGCAACAGATTAGTGTTATTGAGGGGGATGCCGTACTAACGGGGTCAGTTGATATAACCCTGTATCGTGATGATGTCAGTGGACATCTGCCGCACCACCCGGTAGGCAAGACCGATATTCCGTTTTCTCTGGAAAGGAAAAAGGTAATTCTTGTCGATGATGTGCTCTTTACCGGTCGTACCATCCGCGCTGCCATGGATGCACTCATGGACCACGGTCGTCCGCAGTGCATCCAGCTGGCGGTGCTGATCGACCGTGGACATCGCGAATTACCAATCCGGGCCGATTTTGTGGGGCGCAATGTGCCGACCAGCCTGAAAGAGAATGTGCAGGTTCTGTTTGACAGCATGAACCAACCAATTAAAGTGGTACTTGAAAAATAGGGGAGGGTGGACTGTATGGCCGAATTCAAGCAAAAACATATTATTGCCCTGAGGGATCTGACGAAAGAGGAAATTGAACTCCTGCTCTCCACTGCCGAGAGCATGCGCGAGGTAAACAGCCGCGACATCAAGAAGGTGCCCACACTGCGCGGCAAAACCATCATCAACCTGTTCTACGAAGCCTCGACCCGTACCCGCACCTCCTTCGAGATTGCCGGCAAGCGGCTTTCGGCCGATACCGTCAATATCACGACGGCCTCAAGTTCGACTACCAAGGGGGAAACTCTTGCAGACACGGCCCTGAATCTGCTGGCCATGAAGCCTGATATCATCGTCATGCGCCATGCGGTCTCGGGCTCGCATTATTTTCTGGCCGGAAAAGTCAACTGTTCAATCATCAACGCCGGCGACGGTGCTCATGAACATCCCTCACAGGGACTCCTGGACATGCTGACCATGAAGGATCGCTTTGGACGTCTCGATGGTCTTAAGGTTGCCATTGTAGGTGATATTACCCATAGCCGTGTGGCCCGTTCGAATATTCAGGGCCTCACCAAGCTTGGTTCCTCAATATTCGTTGCCGGTCCGCCGACAATGATGCCCCCGGGAGTAGAAAGACTTGGTAATGTCACGGTCTGCGTCACAATGAAAGAAGCCATACAGGATGCAGATGTTGTGATGATGTTGCGCATCCAGCAGGAGCGGCAGGGAAAAACACTTATGCCGAATACCCGAGAATATGCCCGCTATTTTGGTCTTAATCCGGTAAACATCAAGCTTGCCAAGCCGAATGCCATGGTAATGCATCCCGGTCCGATCAATCGTGGAGTAGAGATGTCGTCCTACGTGGTTGATGGCGACCAGTCATGGATATTGAAGCAGGTCGAAAATGGAGTGGCTGTCAGGATGTCGATGTTGTACCACGTCTGCGGTGGGGAGGAGACCATATGAATCTGTTGATCAAAGGGGGCCGGGTAATCGACCCGAGCCAGAACATGGATGAGCACTATGACGTGCTGGTGGAAAGCGGATTGATCAAAGAGATCGGCATGGAGCTGTCCGCACCTGCGGGTGTAAAAATTATCGATGCTTCCGACAGGTATGTAGTGCCGGGACTTATCGACATGCATGTTCACTTGCGCGACCCGGGCCTGGAGTATAAGGAAGACATCATCAGCGGCACAAAGGCTGCTGCGGCCGGAGGATTCACCTCGGTCTGTTGCATGCCGAACACAAAACCGGTGATCGACAACAAGACGGTGGTCAGCTATATCATAAACAAAGCCAGGGAAGAGGGGTTTTGCAATGTCTTTCCGGTCGGCGCCATAACCTGCGGAATGAACGGCGAGCGTCTGGCCGAGATGGGAGAATTGAAAGAGACCGGCTGCGTTGCGGTGTCGGATGACGGCAGGCCGGTCACCAGTTCCGAACTGATGCGACGTGCTCTTGAATACGCAAAAGGTATCGATATCATGGTCATCTCTCATGCCGAGGATCTGGATCTGGTCGGTTCCGGTG
>Ga0194037_1002974_pt1 | contig 10765 bp, 10 predicted proteins | sample JunL306m_MetaG_FD_148653 | JGI IMG/M metagenome (GOLD analysis project Ga0194037, IMG submission 148653) | Anoxic zone freshwater microbial communities from boreal shield lake in IISD Experimental Lakes Area, Ontario, Canada - Jun2016-L304-6m | ecosystem: Environmental > Aquatic > Freshwater >...
CATATAAAGAGTTGCCGAAGGAACAAGAAGTGAATTCGAATATGGGCTCTTGATGCCTTTTTTCTTTGCCATTGGTTTTTACCATTTCCTTAATTCACGAGTGAAAAATTAGTGAAAGAGAACCGGCTCAAATTTCTTTGAGCCGGTTCTCTTTATTTCAACTATGTACTACTTACCAGCCGGCAAGACCAAGCTGTTGTGATTGCTTCTGTAGATCCTTCTGGTAAGCCTGAGCACCTTGTACGGCGTTCTTCTGGCCAGAACCAATTTCCACGCAAATCTGTGAAAGGTTTGGACCCTTTACAGGTGTAAGGAACTCGAGAGCTGGATAGCTTGTGTTCTTACCTTGCATGTAGTTGTACAAATCTGTGAATACAGCAGTCAAGTTACCTGACACTGGTGCACCCTTAATAAAGTATGGACCTGATGGAGGTACAACCTTATTTTGTACAACGAATGAATCCTTAGAAACTGTCCAAGCAACGAATGCCTTTGCAGCGTCTAGAACCTTAGTTGTCTTTGCAATATAAACACCTGATGGCATCCATACAGTTGCGCCATTGCTCTTTGCGTTCTCTCCTGGTTGTGCAAAGAATCCAATATCTGAAGCCTTTGTTGGGAAGTTAGCAACGATTGTGTCGATACCTGCTGAAAGCATTGGGTAGTGAGCACCTTGTCCAAGTGCAAGCTTCTCAAGTGCCTTTGCGAATGTTGTAGATGCAACATCCTTGTTGTAGTAGCCAGCTTTTCTGACTTCTTCAAGGTGTGCAAATCCAGCCATAGTTGCAGGATTAGCTGTGAGAACAATCTTGTTTGATGTGAACTTCTTTTCGAAGCCTGGCATTGCTGCCGCTACGTTGAAGTGATCACCAAGTACGAAGAGTTGTGCTGTCCATGAATCTTTCCATGATGAAATAACTGGAACAATTCCGGCCTTCTTGATAATTGCATTGTTAGCCATGAATGCTTTCCAAGTTAGTGGAACTTGCAAACCTAGCTTTGCGTAAATTCGCTTGTTGTAAAGAATTCCGCCACCCATTGCAGTTCCAAATGGTGCGGCATAAATGCCACCATCTGCACCTGTTGCTGATGGAATGAAGCCTGAGTTAACAGTGCTCATCCATGGCTCATTCTTTAGATTGACAAGATTCTTCACTGGATCAATTGCCTGCATAAGTGCACCAACGTTGTATGCAAATACGTCTGTCATTGTTCCTGAAGCAAGCTCTGACTTAACAAGTGCGTCACCCTCTACGCCACCAGGAACATAGTTCACAGTGATATGTACATCTGGGTTTGCCTTCATGTACGCAGCTGTTAGTGCATCCCACTTATCACGGCTATCTTGTGAGTTCCAAGTTTGGAAAGTGAGCTCAGTTACAGCATGTGCAGATGGTGCGAGCATTGCTGATGCGAGAACCGCAGGCAATCCCAACATCAGCACCTTTGCAAAACGACTATTTCGAACGATCTTCATCCCTACTCCTTTTGCTTTGATGAGTAAAAGAACCACCCGCGATTGAATGGTTTCAATTACGCGTAAAATATCCCAGTGTGATTCAGGCGTCAATACCTTTTAGATAAATATTTGGTAACGAAAGCATCAAGCTTCTCACTATGTGACACGAAAATCCCATAAATACCGGGAGATTACGCTTGGTTTGAGCCGTTAATTGCTTTCACAGGTAGCTATTGCCTCGCCAGTCTTGATTTCATCTCCGGCTTTGAAGAATATTTCGAGCAGCGTGCCAGCTATTGGGGATGGAACCTGAACTGTGGCTTTATCAGTTTCAACTTCCATGAGATCGTCGCCGACAGCGATAACGTCACCAACAGATTTGTTCCAAGCAACCAAATAAACCTCATCCACTGTTTCGCCAACTCGAGGCAATGTGATTGTTGTCTTCATCATTTACTCACTTTTTTTGGAGTGTAAATGTTGCTAAACATTGCTGATAATTCTGGCTCGGGATCTTTTTCAACTTGTTTCGCAAGTGCTCCTAATTCAATTTCTGTGGTGGATTTGATGAGATCAATTTTTTCTTGTGTAAGAAGTTTGCGTGCGATGAGATCTTGTTCAGTTAGCAGTAGTGGATCACGTTTTTGCCACATTGCTAATTCGCCTTCGGGACGATACAAAGCTTGATCAGCACGCGAGTGACCAGAGAAGCGATATGTCTTTGCTTCAATAAAAGTTGGGCCATTACCAGATCGTGCGCGTTCAACCGCTTCTGCTAAACCTTTGCGGACGGCATGAATATCCATGCCGTCAATAGGCATATGTGGCATGGCGTAACTTTCTGCGCGATTATGTAAATCTTCAATGGGAGTTGTCTTATCTATGCGACTGTATTCACCATAAATATTGTTATCACAAATAAAGATAACGGGAAGTTTCCAGATCGCAGCTAAATTCAGCGATTCATGGAATGCACCGATATTTGTTGCACCATCTCCAAAAAGTGCAACACCAACATTTTTAGACTTTTGAACTTGAAATGCGAGTGCGGCTCCTGCAGCTATTGGCATTCCTCCGCCGATAATTGCTGAAGTAGGCAATAGTCCAACTGAGGTATCGCACATATGCATCGACCCACCAACACCACCGCAGCAACCTGTTGCTTTACCCATAATTTCACCGAGTACCGAATGAGGGGTAAGACCTAAAGCTAAAGCAATGGCGTGACTTCGATACGTGCCGGCAAGTACATCAGTTGGTTTTAGGGTTGATGCAATTCCTAAGGCAAGGGCTTCTTGACCTACTGCTAAGTGCGTTGTTCCTCGAATAGAACCGGCTGCAAAAAAAGCATTTGTAATTTTTTCAAACTCACGGATTTCAACCATGCGTTCGTAACAAGCAACATCATTTCCATACAAAGCATTGCGACGCTCAATTGAAGTAGTCATCGAGATACTCCTTCGACTACCCACCATGGTTCTGGGGCTCCACTTTGTGAAAGAGCATGCTTAATTTGGCGAGCAACATCATCGCTCGTTGGTGCATAGCGTGCTTCCAAACCACCGTTGAACGGAACTGGTACGTCTGGGGTTGTAATTCTAAATGGCGCCGATTTGAGTGAAGAAAATAATTGCGCACTTACTGTCGCAACTATTTCAGATCCCCAACCACCACTCAGCGGCGCTTCTTCAACAACAATGAGGCGGCCCGTTTTCTTCACTGATGCAAGAACTGTTTCGCGATCCCAAGGAATAATTGTTTGTAAATCAATAAGGTCAGCTGAAACTCCGGCTGACTTGATTGCATCTTGCGCAATATTTACCATGTGCCCAAGGGCAACAATTGTTATATCGCTACCAGTGGTGCGCGTTGAGGCTTTACCAATTTCCGCAATCTTTCCTGTCTCTACTTCACCGCGCTCTGCATAAAGAATTCGTGGTTCCAGAACTACAACTGGGTCTGGATCTTGAATCGCAGCACGTAAGAGACTGTATGCAGATTGCGCATCACTGGGCATCACTACTTTCAAGCCTGGAGTAGATGCAAACCAATGTTCGAGTGTTTGTGAATGTTGGCAACCAAAACCTAAACCGGAGCCGGCGGATGCGCGGATTGTCATTGGTACCGAAAGAGTTCCATGACTCAAATAGCGTGTTTTTGCTGCTTCGGTAACTACTTGATCGAGTGCAACACCTAGAAATTCAATAAACATGATTTCAACAACTGGCTTCAATCCCATCATTGCTGCTCCAACAGCTGCTCCTGTAAAACCCATTTCAGAAATTGGTGTATCACGCACACGGAGTGGACCGAACTCTTCCAATATTCCTTCGGAAGTTTTAAAGACGCCTTCGGCTTCTGCAATATCCTCGCCAAAAATAATCACACTTTCATCGGCACGCATTTCATCGGCTAACGCGGCAACAATTGCCTGTCGAACTCGCATTGCGGTCATGGCATCTCTCTCAATAATCAGATCAGTGCTGCTGGAATCGTTGATAGAGTATTGAAATAAGGTGCTCTAAGTCAATAATTTGCCGTGAAGTTTTAGAAAACTTGGCGATACTTGTTCACGATATCTTCATTAATCTCAATACCAAGTCCTGGTTTATCTGAAGGCGGATAAATCCAGCCATCTTTTTGCTCGAATGGCTCGGAAACAAGTTCATGCTGCATTGGATTGCGTAATGGTTTGAACTCAAAGAGTTTGAATGCGAGAGAGCTAAAGCTCACGGCCAAACTTGCTGCTGAGACAATTGCAGAAGACCACGCATGTGCATTTGCTTGTCTGCGGTTTGATTCGATGCGTGCAACTGCTTTTACAAACCCCGTTACGCCTTCAGCACGACCTGGGTCAATACCGAATACATCGCACGTTCCAGTAGCAAGAATTTGATCAAATCCATCCACATTCCATTCGCGTTCGCCATATGCGATCAAGCATTTAGTTTTATCACGAAGTGTTCGATATCCCTCGGGATCCCAAGCGCCCAGTGGTTCTTCAATCCAATTGATGTTGTATTCATCAAATGCTTGAACGCGCTTTACCGCAGTTGCAACATCCCATTTGATCGCGTATCCCAAATCAATCATCAACATTTTGTCAGGACCAATCGCATTGCGCATCTGTTTTACATATTCAATATCGCGATCATGCTCATAGCCAAGATGTGCATTTCCTCTTTTACCAAAACCAACTTTCATTCCTTGCATACCTGTGCTGAGCCACTCTTGCGCTTGCTCTGCCATCTTTGGGATTGACGCATCATGCGCGTGGCCCGAAGCTATAACTGGAAGTTTTTCATGTACTGCCCCACCTAATAGTTTCAACAAACTCGTATTGAGGGCTTTGCCTTTGATATCCCATAATGCAATATCAATTGCCGACAGCGCGTAAGAAGCAAGACCGCCGCGATATCCGTACCACCAATATCGCTCCTTTATTGCTCGCCAAATAGCGCCGTTATCAAGAGGATCTTTGCCAATAACAAATTCAGCAAGTCCATTAATCAGTGCTGCAGTTGCTCCATTGGCCTCTTTGAATTGGGTAATTGATTCACCCCAGCCAACAATTCCATCATCCGTAGTGATCTTTACAAGACAGAGGTAACGTTCGGCATTGAAGTCATTAGGTTCTGGGTATGCCACCGGAATCGGCTCAACTTTTACAATTCGCACAATTCTCCTTCAAAACTCTTTTTTTTAATGGCTCTTCGCACTAACGTAATTACAATTGTACTAGCCCGACCTAACTACCGAAAGGCTTTTCGTGGCCACTTTATTGCCCGTCATTGATACTCATATGCACTTATGGGATCAAAAACATCCGGAACTAAAATGGAATTGGTTAGAGAAGGATGCAATTCACCCGGTGCTTGGAAATATTGATGGAATTAAGTCAGTGGCCTACGTGCTTGATAATTTATGGGCAGAGGCTCGTTTTTCAAAGATTGAAGGCTTTGTGCATGTTCAAGCCGCAATTGGTTCACCTCATCCTGTCACTGAAACACTTTGGCTTACAGAAATGGCTAAGACAGGCCCAGCGCCAATTCGAATTATTGGTGATTGCTCATTAGCCAGCGACAATGCAATCAAAGAACTAGATGAACATATGCAGTCACCTTTATTTGTTGGTGTTCGTGATTTTAATGCTGAGCAATTTTTTGTGCGCAAAGAAGTAAATCCAACATACGAAGCTTCGCTTAAATATATGACAAAACATAATCTTGTTTTTGATCTAGATTGCGAATGGCAAAATATGCCAGAAGCACTAAAACTTGCACAGCGTCACCCTGAGCTACAAATCGTATTAGAACATATTGGATATCCACGTAAGCGAGATGCTGCTTATTTTGCTTCATGGAAAGATGGAATTAACAAACTTGCTGGTGCGAAAAATGTCACTATGAAAATAAGTGGCCTTCCCATGACTGATCCATTGTGCTCCAAGGAATCTTTGCGCCCATGGGCCGAAGCATCTCTGGCTGCATTTGGTCCAGAGCGTTGCGTGCTTGGTTCAAATTGGCCAGTTGACCGACTCTATATTTCTTACGCAACAATTATGGAATTTATGCGTGAATACATCGCATCTCTGAGTCAATCTGAGCAAGCGTTGATCTGTAGCCTCAATGCAAAGCGTTTGTATCGATTCTAAATATTTTTAGTACATCAACTGTCCGCCGGAAACATTTAATACTGTTCCCGTCATATAACCCGAAGCTTCGGAAGCTAAAAATACAACAGCCCCTGTCATTTCATCAGGTCGCGCTAAACGTCCCATTGGAATCATGGAAACAAATGCTGCAAGTCCGGCTTCATCCTGACCACTTCGCATCATTGCGGTATCAACTCCACCAGGTGCGACAGCATTGACGCGAACATTATCTGGCGCAAATGAGCGTGCTAATCCACGAGTCATAGAAACAATTCCACCTTTAGTTGCAGCATAAACAACTGAGCCACCAAAACCACCAGACTGCCAACCTTGCGAACTGAAATTAACAATTGATCCTGAAGTTTTTGCATCTCTGAAAGAATAATATGCAGACCGATTGAGAAAAAATGTTGCTTTAAGATTTACATCGATTTGAATATCCCAATCCTCTTCTGTTACATCATCGACACGAGCGCGTCGGCGTAAAACAGCCGCACAATGTGCCAGCGCTGTAAATGGAGCCATGCTTTGAGCTTTGGCAAAAATTGAAGCATGAGATGTTAGATCAACAAGATCTACTTCCATGAATTCGTGCCCACTACCTTCACACTTAGTCAGTAATTGTGAAAGTGGTGCACCTGGAATATCAACAGCAAGAACTTTGGCACCAGCTTGTGAAAATGCAATTGCAACTTCGCTACCGATGCCACCAGCAGCACCTGTAACTACAACACTTTTTCCAGCTAAACCGCTATCGCTGCGCCAATTCATAGGGCTAAATTACTACCAATTCCATCTTCAATGGCTCTGGGTAGAAAACTCAGTAAAACGCTCAGAAATTCTGTATTTCTTGATGTAGTCGCGGTCGAGTTCCCAACCAAGACCTGGATTGTCGTTGAGTTGGATGTGTCCATCTTTTAGTTGTGGGCGATTAGCTAACAAGTTATGCCAAATTGGATCGCGATCTGGGTGGAAATATTCCACATATGTTCCGTGAGGAATTGACGCGAGTAAATGGGCAGACACTTGCGCCTCTTCATGATGGGCCATCTTTACGTCATAGACCGATGCCATCGCGGCAACTTTGCGCCATTCAGTTGGACCACCCGACCATGATGAATCAAAGTTACAAAAATCAATTGATCCGGTCTCCATAAGGTCACGACATCCAGCAGCAGAGAATTCACTTTGCCCTGCACATACTGCAACGCTGCCACCATAGCGAACATCGCGCATACCTTTTTTATCATTTTGCCAAATGCATGGCTCTTCAAACCAAAGCAAATTGTCATTTGCAACTAATTTAGAAAATTCAATTGCCTGTGCAGGTGTATATCCTTGATTTGCATCCACAGCAATACGGAAATTATCGCCTCCGACTTTACAGGCCTCCTTGAAACGCTTTGCATCATCTTCAGGCGACATCCCACCAATCTTAAATTTCATACCTGCAAATTCTTCTTTGAGTAAATATTCAACTTCTTCTTTTATTGTGAGATTGCTTCCGTAATAACCACCGATTGTTATCACCGGTACTCGTGAGCGATATCCACCCCATAGTTTCCATAGTGGAACATCGAGGGCTTTACCCATCAAATCCCATAAAGTCACATCAATTGATGCGCATGCAACAAGACCTAATCGACGATCACGCAAAATATCCCATGTCGCAGGGCGTGCTAACTCCCATAATTTTTCAATAGCAGAACCATCTTGACCAATGATCAAGGGTGCTATTTCATCGTGAATAATATTTTCAATCTCTAAAAGTGATGCATCTTCATCACCTGCATACGCTTCACCAATAAGTCCACTAGCCGTATGAATACGTGTAATAACAGTGGAGCGATGTGTCATTTTGTAATGACTACCCCGGTAAGTACGAGCAAGGGGTACGCGGATTGCTTCGGTCTCAATGCGTGTGATTGTTAGGTCTTTCATGCGTAAACCCACTTATCTGCCGTTTCTGGAAACGTTTCTATGTTATCGCCTTTATTCTCGAAACTCACTATATTGTGAGTGAAAATAGCGCTGGCAAACTAAAGGTGAAGAACAAGTGATGGATATTTTTCAAAGGCTCACCGACCTCTCCACAATTTTGCCTAATAAGGAATTAAATAGTCGTTTAGAAATATTGCTCACTGACTTTCTTGTGTGTGCAAGAGCTGGGTCAAGCTCTGCAGATATTGAGAGCGTTGGAGCGCGGCTAGCTATCAATTCAAATTATCACGATAGTGATGACATTGATTGGTCAGTAATGACTCATCCTGGTTCAATTATTTGGTCAGCTCTTATTGATTCATTAATCCACCATCCAGAAAACAGTGAGCGCTTTACACTGAGTGCTTATGCTGGTTACCGCACGAGTGCAACATGTGCACAGTTTTTCGGTGTGGACCATCGCAGGAAATGGCATATAACAACTACCGCAGGAACATTAGCGGCCACTTCAACGGCATGTGCCTACCGCAATCTTTCCCCCACGATGCACAAAACTGCTTTAGAAAATGCTGCTTCCAACATGGGCGGAATTGCAATTGCAGATCGGCGTACAGGAGCAGCAATTTTCAATCGAGCTGCTGCTACGTCATTAGGCTTGCTTTCAACAACAAGTGATCAACCAAGTGCTAATGATATTTGGGAAGGAGAACGCGGACTTAAAGAGCTCTTCTCGATCGCAGGGGAGAATACAAATACTTACGATGGAATAAGTACAACTGGTTTGCGACTTTTTCCTTACAGCGGATTTATTCAAGGCCAAGTTCTTGCAATTGCTCAAATAGCAAATGAACTCACTGGTGACTTAGTACGTATAGAACTTGGTTTACATCCAGCCACTATTGAATTACTTAATGGATCAGTTGGTGGGAATTACTGGAATTTTAAGGCCGGAGCAGCAAGTGCATGGCAAGTAAAAGATGTCACGCAATGTGTCGAGGCTTCACCTGAAATTATGCAAAAGATTTCTGCCTCGGCAATTGATATTCCCATCAGTGGGGCACAAGTAAGCATTACAACAACCACTGGTACTAAAACATTGCGTATAGAAGAGGCGCCAGGCAATGATTTTGGCTCACATAATGAACAGGGTTGGCGTATCGCAAAGTGGAAACGCCTTATTGGAAATGATTACATCGCCGCTGAAGAATTTGCTCGCTCACTCATGAGTGACTGTGCTGATACAAAAGCTATTTCAGCTCTGCAAACTTTCTTACTCTCTTAGCGAGATTCGAGTTTTCCACTATCGGCGCTCTTGTATGCAACTTCAAGCGCTTCAACTGTTCTTGCACCTAATTCACCAGGAGATTGATTAATAAATTCTTCTCCTCGAGCTGCTCGAATAACTGCTTCGATTGGACCTTCGCAATCGTAATAGCCAGCATCTTCTTCAAGCGGAAGAAATTCATTCTTTCCCTCACTATAAAGCCATACCGCTGCTCTTTCTAAATCCACAAGTATCTGGCCTTTATCACCAATTGCTCGAACCTCTACTGCATGAGTTTTCCGATGTGCTTCAAGATGCGCGGATCCACCTGATACAACTCCGATTGCACCATTATCAAATTTGTATGTGATTGCATCATGTAATTCGACTGGTGCATTCATTGGTGAAGTCATCAAAGCAAATCCTGATTGAACACGAGCACCTGTTAACCACAAAGCCAGACCAAGTGCATGTGTGAGTTGTGCTTGAGCATAACCTCCACCAGAAAGTTTTTTATCTGTCCATGTTCTTTGTTCTGGAAGTGAGTCACGTGAGGCAGCAGGGTAGGCACCTGTATTAGATAGAAGTTCGCGAGTTTGTGATGACATATGAACACTCATATGTTCAAGGTTTCCAATTCCACGTTCATCCATAAGTGCTTTAGCTTTTGTAAGCATTGGTAAGTAATTCCAGCCAAATGCGACAACTAAACTCTTTTTCATTTTCTCAGCTGTAGAAACTAAATCCCAAGCATCAGTTGCATGAATTGTTACCGGTTTTTCACACATTACGTGTGCGCCAGCCTCTAACGCAGCTTTGGAATGCTCATGATGAAAAGCTGTTGGGCTACCGACAATACATACATCGATGCCTGCGTTGAGTACATCCCGATAATCTTCAGAGGCGACCTGAAAGCCGTACTGATCTTTGATTTTTTGAAGAAGTTCAGGCCCCTTGCGCGATACTCCAACAAATTCGACATCGTTGTATTTAGCCAGGTTGGGTAGGTGTGATGCAACGGCCCAGCTTCCCGCACCGATGACGCCAACTCGAATTTTTCCCAAAGTTCCGCTCCTTTTCATGCGCGCCTCTACGCTTCACAAGGTAAAGATAAGAATTGGTGCTGTCAAGGTCTTTCTCAAAAAATGAAGCGTCGCGTGGCTGCTCCAGCCTAAATAAAAGTATCGGTTCCTGTTTTTCGTATTAATGAAAAGTAATGTTCGCCAGGTGTGATTATGACTTTTTCGTTCTTCACGAATATTGCAAATTCAATTTTGTTAGTGAGCGTGTATGCAATTTCATCTTCACTTACATGCTTCCACTCAATATCAACCCATTGTGCAATCGGAATATGTATACGGCCCTTCATGGCAGTAAGTCCAAAATCACTGACGCGCAAAATTACACTCGAGCCAGTTTTTTCCAACTGTGGATGTAGACCAAGTCC
>Ga0194037_1002975_pt1 | contig 10763 bp, 7 predicted proteins | sample JunL306m_MetaG_FD_148653 | JGI IMG/M metagenome (GOLD analysis project Ga0194037, IMG submission 148653) | Anoxic zone freshwater microbial communities from boreal shield lake in IISD Experimental Lakes Area, Ontario, Canada - Jun2016-L304-6m | ecosystem: Environmental > Aquatic > Freshwater >...
GGCGTTCTGCCCGCCGCCTTTCTTCACCGTGGCGCGGGCATTCTGCCCGCCGCCTTTCTTCACCGTGGCGCGGGCATTCTGCCCGCCGCCTTTCTTCACCGTGGCGCGGGCATTCTGCCCGCCGCCTCTCTTCCTCCTGGCTCATGGGATTTCCTCCGAGTTCAGGATGTCTGAGGCTTGCGTTGTCTGCGCATCCCACGCAGTTTCAACTCATGCCCGACGTGATGATCGAAACGATTGACCTGCACCGCAGCTACCGGATCGGCAAGAAATCCATCGAGGTGCTGCATGGGATCGATCTGCGGATCCAGCGCGGCGAGCGCGTGTTCCTGTGTGGTCCCAGCGGCGCGGGCAAGACCACTTTGCTCTACACCCTGGCCGGATTGGAACGCCCCGAGCGCGGCAGCGTCCGCATCCACGGCGCTGACCTCTACGCCATGGGCCGCCGCGAGCAGGCCCGCTTCCGCAACCGCGAAATCGGTTATATCTTCCAAAACTATCATCTCCTGCCCGAGTTGACCGCGCTGGAAAACGTCGCAATTCCCGGGGCCATTGCCGGCAGGGATTCGTCGGACGCAGCCCGCCACGCGCTGGCCCGGGTCGGCTTGGCCGAGCGCGCCGACCATTTGCCCGCCGAGTTGTCCGGCGGCGAACAACAGCGCGTCGCCATCGCCCGCGCCATCGTCAACGAACCCAAAGTCCTGTTCGCCGATGAGCCCACCGGCAATCTCGACTCCAAAAACAGCGCCGAAATCATGGCCATCCTGATCGACCTGGCCACCGAACATCACGTCACCCTCATCGTCGTCACCCACGATCAGACCCTCGCCCAGGCCGGCGACCGCACCCTCATCATCCGCGACGGCTCGATCCACCCCTCGGTCCTGATCCAGGACGAGGTGGTCTCTGCCGTCTGATCTCTGGTCCTCTGGCTCACTCGGCATGCGACAGCCGGGCAATGCCGCGTTGCAGCAGCTGCGCGTCCACGCCGGCCGTCACCGCGTCGTCCAGATAGACGGTGAGGTTTTCGTCGGCGAACTCGATGGCATGGAGCGCCACGCCGGAGCCCTCGAACGCGGCGATGAGGCCTTGGATGTTTTTGATCTCCTTGCCGTTGACCTTGCGGACCACCAGATTGCGCAGGCGCTCGTAGCCGACGGTGGCGGGCGTCGGGATCACCCCGCTGAGAAACACGATGCGATCCACCAAGTCCCGGTATTTCTCCGGGTTCTGGTAGGCGTCCAGCAGGTTGAGCGGCGCCCGGGCCTGCCAATCCTCGCCGAAGCTTTCTAGCAGGGGCAGCGAGAGTTCCTGAAAGAGCAGCCCGCCCTTGAGCAGGAAGTTGGGCTCCCGGTCAAACAAATGGTTAGGCACCAGCCGCGTGACTTCCTCCTCGCGGGTCAGGGTCGCCTTGAGCTCCAACGGTTGCCCGTCGCGCGACATCGCCAGCGTGACCGCATCCCCGGTGGATTTCCGCCCGCGGATCAGGTGCCCCCATGACAAACTGCCATAGTGCGGGTGCTGGTAATAGCCGCGACGATCGATGGCTTGCCCATCCACCGCGAGCAGCACGTCCCCGGGTTTCACCCCGGCCACATCCGCCGCGCCGCCCTTGCGGACACTGTGAATGTAAATCCCGCCCTGCGCGTCGCTGAGCTTCAACCACTGGCGGAACGATGCATCTTCGGTGCGCGCGATGGTCACTCCCAGGCTGGGAAACCCCGCGTAGGCACCGCCGCCCGCTTCCGCTAGAAAGCGGGCCACGATGTCGGTGGCGGCGACGTCGCAGATCTGGTCCTTGGCGTTATAGCTGATCAGCACGCCGGCGAGCTTGCCGGCGTGGAGCACCGGCAGCGAGTAGCTGCTCGCCGCGTTCTGCATCGAGGCCTTGACCATGTAAGTCAGAAAGTTGTGGCCGGGCAGCAGGTTGGAGGCGATGTCGATACTCTGCAGGCTGCCGGGAGTGAGCAGCGTGAGCCCGTTATCCTCGAGTTGCAGGATCTCCAGGGTGTTGCCGATTTTGGGCGGCGCGGTGATCTCAAAGGGCACCGTGCCGGAAAACAAGACGTTGCCCTCGCCCTCGGATACCGGCCCTAGCAGCGCCAGATTCGCCTCGTAATCCACCGCAATGACCTTGGCCGCCGCAAACCGCGTGCCGTCCGCTGATTCAAATTCCAGATAGGTGGCGTCCGACACCAGTTCGGACGTGGTGAGCACGCGTTGCGGGCCGACAATGGCCGCCAGCGCTCGGCACTGGCGCGGCGGGTTTTTTTCCCATGGCTGCCGCGGGTTCCAGGATTGCTGGGTCGAGTTGAGTCGCACCACCGAGGTTTTCACGTCCGCCGCCGCCGCGGGGGCTATCACAGCCGCCGCTGGCGGGGCGGGGCACGCGGCCTCGCGCTTCGGCGGCTGGCAGGCCAGCAGCGTGAAAATCAATGGCAGGGTGAACAGCGGGCGCATAAGAAATTCAGAAGGATGAACCATTGCGAAGAAATCGCCGGCCGCCTCACCGTGGAGGTGCCCGTGCCCGCAGAATAATCTCCTGCCCGCCGAACACCACGGGAAAGTGGAATTTTTGCCCGGACCTGCCGTAACTTCCCGATTATTGATGCGATCGCATCAATAATCGGGAAGGCCGAGGCGCGGCGGGGGGGAGGGTGAGGGAATCGAGTTCCGCAGCCGATCCACGCGACGGTTTGGAACTACCCCTCTTGGACAATTGTGTGACCTCGCGCCCGCGTGATAGAATGCCGTCAGGACTCCCGTATCCCGGGCGATGAAACCCAAGCTGCTGCTCGCCGCCATTCTGCTGCCCGCCTTGCTTGCCGCGGCGGAACCCGTCTCGCTATTCAATGGCAAGGACCTCAGCGGTTGGACCCCGGATGTGCCCAAGTTCGACAAGGATCCCACGCTGCCTCCAAGTTTCATCGTCCGCGATGGACTACTCGTAAGCATGGGCCTGCCCCTCGGCCACTTGGTCACCGACAAGGTGTTTGCCAACTACCAGCTGGTCGTCGAATACCGCTTCCCGAAAAACGGTGGCAATAGCGGCGTGTTGGTCCATGCCTCGACTCCGCGGGTGCTCTACGGCATGTTCCCCCAATCCATCGAATGCCAAATGCTCCATGACAACGCAGGGGATTTCTGGTGCATCGGCGAAAATGTCGAAGTACCCGACATGGCCAAACGTCGGCCGTGCAAGGAAGGCCAGAAGTTTGGTGGCACCGCCGCCGACGCCCGCCGGATCGCCAAACTGGTCGATGGCATCGAAAAACCCCTCGGCGAATGGAACACGATGCAAATTGAGTGCAAGGGCAGTGAAATCACCGTGCATCTCAATGGAGTGCTGATGAACCACGGCACCAACTGCACCGCCAGCTCGGGAAAAATTGCCCTCCAGGCCGAAGGCACCGAAGTCGAGTTCCGCAAGCTCGAGCTGACCCCGCTTCCCAATCCTTGATGCGGCCGCATCAAGAATCGGGGTTTGGGGGGACTTGAGAGACCGGGATATCCACGACTCGAGACCTAGATGGCGCGCCCTCGACGCAGGCCGCCGACCAAGGAAAGCACTGAATGGTCCACGGCCAGTCCGACCGGCGGACTTTGGACTTGGCGCGGGATCGCCTTTGACGCGCGCTCTCGGCGAGAGCGCGCTACCTTGGAGGGCTTCAGCGACCCGCCTGCTTGCCCCACGAATCGCGCAGCGCGACGGTGCGGTTGAAGACGGGTTTGGCACCCGGTTGGTGATCGACGCTGTCCGCGACGAAGTAACCGATGCGCTCGAACTGGCAGGCGAAGCCGGGTTCCGCCGCGGCGAGCGCGGGTTCGACCTTGGCGGTGACCGTGGTGAGAGAGGCAGGGTTGAGCACGCTGGTGAAGCCGCCCTCGGCGGCGTCCGGGTCCTCGACGCTGAACAGGCGGTCGTAAAGTCGCACTTCCGCATCCACGCCGGTGGCGGCATCCACCCAATGGATGGCGGCGCGGCATTCGACGCCCGCGGGAGTGTCCACGCCGACGGTGCCCGGGAGGATTTCCGCGTGGATCCGGGTGATGTTGCCCGCGGCGTCCTTGTCGTGGGACACGTAGCGGATGATGTGGCCGCCGCGCAGGCGGACGTGGCGGCCGGGGCCTAACCGATAGAACTTCTTCGGCGGGTCCTCCATGAAGTCGTCGCGTTCGATCCAGAGCTCGCCGGAGACGGGCACCGCGCGCTCACCGGCGGCCGGGTTCTGCGGGTGGTTGGCGACCACGACCGAGTCCAACGGCTCGGCGGCCCAGTTGGTCAGCACGACTTTAAGCGGGTCGAGCACGGCCATGCGGCGCGGCGACGAATGATTGAGGAAATCGCGGACCTCGAACTCGAGCAGCGCGACGTCGGTGGTGCTGTTGAACTTGGTGAGGCCGATGCGTTTGCAGAAATCGCGGATGGCCGGAGCCGGGTAGCCGCGGCGGCGCAGGCCGGAAAGGGTCGGCAGGCGCGGATCGTTCCAGCCGCCGACGAGCCCTTCCTGGACGAGCTGCAGCAGCTTGCGCTTGCTCATCACGGTGTAGGTGAGGTTGAGCCGCGCGAACTCGATCTGGCGGGGCTTGCACGGCACCGGGCAGTTTTCAATGAACCAATCGTAAAGCGGCCGGTGGTTTTCAAACTCGAGCGTGCACAGCGAGTGGGTGACGTGTTCGAGCGCGTCCTCCAGCGGGTGGGCGAAGTCATACATCGGATAGATGCACCACGCGTCGCCGGTGTTGTGGTGGTGGGCGTGCATGATCCGATAGAGCACCGGGTCGCGCAGGTTCATGTTGGACGACGCCATGTCGATCTTGGCGCGCAGCACGCATTCGCCCTCCTGGAAGTCGCCGGCGCGCATCCGGGCGAACAGGGCGAGGTTGTCCTCCACCGCGCGCTCGCGGTGGGGCGAGTGGGTGCCGGGGGTGGTCAGGTTGCCGCGCTTGACGCGCATCTCCTCGGCGCTGTCCTGCTCGATATACGCCTTGCCGTCCTGGATGAGCCGCACCGCGCAGTCGTAGAAGAACTGGAAGTAATCGCTGGCGAAATACAGGTTCTCGCCCCACTCGAAGCCCAGCCATTGGACGTCGGCCTTGATGCTCTCGACGTATTCGCTTTCTTCCTTTTCCGGGTTGGTGTCGTCGAAGCGCAGGTGGCACCTGGCATTGACCGCGGCGTGTTCCTGGGCGATGCCGAAGTTCAGGCAGATCGACTTGGCGTGGCCGATGTGCAGATATCCGTTAGGTTCGGGCGGGAAGCGGGTGATGATCGTCGAGTGCTTGCCGGCGGCAAGGTCCTCGGCGATGATCTCGCGGATGAAGTCGAGTTTGGCGGGAGTGGCGGGAGTGGCGGAGTCGGACATGGGGAAGTGAATGGATAAGTGAAACCACGAAAGGCACGAAAATTCACGAAATCATAACACCACACGGCGTACTTCAATGCGGCGATGCTTGAAATTGAGAATCACACCGACCCGAAGCTTCGTAACACGGAGATAGTTGAGCATGAGTCCAATCTCAATGTCCCCAATGCGGTCGATGGTTTTGGTATCGATCACAATGGTTTGAAAAGCAACCAGATCCGGAACAAATTCACCCACGCGGCGGTCTTTGTAATCAATGGGGTAACGAGGTTGTTGCAAGTAAGGAATTCCGCGCAACTCGAATTCACGAACCAAGGCGTTCTCGTAAGGCTTTTCGATCAACCCGTGCCCAAGCACACGATGAACCTCCACGGCGGCATCGAGAATCATCCCGACCTCCTGGCGATACAGCATGTTCTCCTCTTCCATTTCGTGAATTTTCGCGAGTTTCGTGGTTGATTCACACCTCCCTATCTAGCCAACTCCACCAGCAGCGCCTGGTTGAGGCGGATGCCGGCCTCGAAGTTGGCGAGCGGGAAGTTTTCGTTAGGGGCGTGGATCCGGGCGTCGGCCAGGGCCAGGCCGAGCAGCAGGGTGTCCGCGCCGAGGATTTCGCGGAACGTTTGGACGATCGGGATGCTGCCGCCCTCGCGGATCAGCACCGGCTCGGTGCCGAAGGCGGCGCGCAGCGCGGCCTGGGCGGCGAGTCCGAACCTGGAATTGGGATCGGTCAGATAGGGCTTGCCGTCGTGGCCGGGGACGATCTCAAGGGTGACGCCCGGCGGGCAGTGGCGTTCGAGGTGGCGGGTCACCTTGGCCAGGATGTCTTGCGGGTCCTGGTCGGGCACCAGCCGGAACGAGAGTTTCACGAACGCCTCGGCGGGCAGCACGGTTTTCGAGCCCTCGCCCTGATAGCCGCCGCCGATGCCGTTGACCTCGGCGGTCGGCCGCGCCCAGACGCGCTCGGCGGACGAATAGCCGGGTTCACCGAACAGCCCGGGCGAGCCGGTGACTTGCAGGAAATCCGCATCGCTCACCCCGGGGAGTTGCGCCCACATCCGGCGCTCCCAGTCGGCCAGCGGTCTAACCGAGTCGCCGAACCCGTCGATCGCCACCCGGCCGTCGGGCGCGTGCAGGCTGGCGACCAGGCGGGCGACGGCGGTGGCGGGATTGGCCACCGCGCCGCCGAAGAGTCCGGAGTGGAGGTCGCCCGTGGGGCCGCGCAGGATGGCGTCGCAGCACAGGATGCCGCGCAGGCCGTAGCCCAGCGTGGGCACGCCGGGCGCGACCATCCCGGTGTCGGAAATGGCGATGACGTCGCAACGCAGCGCGGCGCGCTGTTCTAGCAGGAAAGCGGCCAGGTTCGGGCTGCCGATTTCCTCCTCGCCCTCGAACAGGAAGATCAGATTCAGCGGCAGTTCGCCGTGCTCGCGCAGCGTTTGCTCGACGCCTAACACATGGGCAAGCATCTGGCCCTTGTTGTCGGTGGCACCGCGGGCCCAGATCCGACCGTCGCGGATGACCGGCTGAAACGGCGGGCTGGTCCACAATTCCAGAGGGTCGACCGGCTGGACGTCGTAGTGGCCGTAGATGAGCACGGTGCGCCGGCCCGGCACATGGAGATTTCTGGCAACGACCACCGGATGCCGCGGGGTGTTGTGGAGTTGCGCGGCGAGGCCCATCCCGGCGAGCTTGGCCAGCAGCCACTCGGCGCAGGCGCGCACGTCGCCGGCATGGCGCGAATCCGTCGAGATGCTCGGCAAGCGCAGGAACGAAAACAGATCATCAAGTTGCGGCGTCACGGGCTGATGGTGGCCGTTGGGAGGCTGATCGGGCAAGGCGAATTGCGCGGAATTGGCTTTTGCGCCCTCGCACGGCAGGGCGCGGCGGCAGCGCGGAATGATCGGCGGACCGGGCCGGGCCGCCCTACCTGCTGAGCCTCACCCCATTGCCTTTTCCATCAGCGTGTTCAGCCAGACCAGTGCTACTAGGCCTTCCAACCCAGAGCCTCTTTGACGGCAGCAGGCAGGTTGATGGCACCACTGCCGCCGAGGCGGGTGTCGATGACCTCCAGGCGCTGGATGAGGTCGCGCACGTCCTGCCTGGCAGCCGGGCCGCCGGCGGCGGCGCAGAAGTGGGTGCGGCAGCCGAACGGGCGGCCGTCGTAGATCCGGCATTTGCCGGTATGCGGGTGCAAAAACGGGCAACTGCCGTCGGCCGGAATGTCGAGATCCTTGCGCCCGGCGGCGCGCCACGCGCGGGCGGCCACCCAGGCCTCGCCGCGGGTCAGGTAGGGCGTGCGCCCGGTGTGGCGGAAGCGGCAGCAGTCGGCCAGGCCGGCGCAGCGCCGGTCTAACGGTCGGATCTGCCATTCGGCGTAGATCGCGCGCACCTGGCGCGCGGCTTCGTTGAGATCAGGCTTGGGGGTCATGGGAATGGAACAAGCGAAACGCGGAGGCGCAGAGGTCGCGGAGAGAGCCGCGGAGATGTGGGATCGTTGTGCGAATCACCGAGTCACCGAATTGAACGATCTCGCCATCGACGCCAAGCGAATTAGATCCTCCGCGCATCCCTCTGCGGACTCCGCGCCTCCGCGTTTCGATTCAGTTTGCGACGAGGTTGAGGAGCTTGCCGGGGATGAAGACGATCTTGCGGAGGGTCTTGCCGTCGGTGTGTTCCTTAACTTTCGGGCTGGCCAGCGCGGCGGCGGTGGCGGTTGCCTCGTCGACGTCCTTGGAGAGCGTGATCCGGTCGCGCAGCTTGCCGTTGACCTGAATCATGAACTCGACCTCGTTGCGGACCAGCGCGGCGGGATCGTAGGCGGGCCACGAGGATTCGGAGAGGCACACGGGCGGGCCGCCCGTGCCCCACTTGAGAAGAAGCTGCGCGTGGATCTCCTCGGAGAGGTGCGGGGCGAACGGGTTGAGCGCGGTTAGAAACTGGATGAACTCGCGCAACGGCACGACCTCCGCCTGGGTGAAGGCGTTGGTGCAGATCATCATCTGTGAGATCGCGGTGTTGAAGCTGAGCTTCTCGATGTCCTCGCCGACTTTTTTCAAGGTCTCGTGGACCACGCGCCGCAACGTCAGATCGGCGCACGGCACGTCCTGGATTTTGCGCGATAGGTTCCACTGCTCGTCCTGTTCCTCGAAGGCGACGCGCCAGACGCGCGCCAGGAAGCGCGACACGCCCTCGACGCCTTTCATCTGCCACGGTTTCACCTGCTCGAGCGGGCCCATGAACATTTCATAGAGGCGCAGCGCGTCGGCGCCGTATTCCTGCACCACCTCGTCCGGGTTGACCACGTTGCCGCGCGACTTGGACATCTTCTGGCCGTCCTCGCCGAGGATCAGTCCCTGGTTGACGAGTTTTTGGAACGGCTCGGGCGTGGTGACGTGGCCTAGGTCGTAAAGCACCTTGTGCCAGAACCGGGCGTAGAGCAGGTGGAGCACCGCGTGCTCGGTGCCGCCGACGTAGAGGTCCACCATGCCGGGCTTGTCGTTGGTCCAGTAGGCCTCGGCCTCTTTGGAAATGAAGCGCCCGGTGTTTTTGGGATCGCAGTAGCGCAGGTAATACCAACAGGACCCGGCCCATTGGGGCATGGTGTTGGTTTCGCGGAGCGAGCCGTCGGGCAAATGGACCCAGTCGGCGGCCTTGCTCAGGATCGGTTCGGGCGTGCCGCTCGGCTTGTAATCGTCCAACGGCGGCGCCAGCAGCGGCAGGTCGGACTCCGGGATCGCCTGGTGGCGGCCGTCCTTCCACACGATCGGGAACGGCTCGCCCCAGTAGCGCTGGCGCGAGAACAACCAGTCGCGCAGCTTGTATTGGATGCGGCGCGCGCCCTTGCCGTTAGACTCCAGCCAGCCGATCATCCGCGCCTTCGCCTCGGCGGTCGGCAGGCCGTCCAGGAAGCCGGAGTTCACCGCGATACCGGGGTCGGAGGAGGCCTCCACCAAGGGGGGCACGGGCGGCCCGCCCGTGTCTTCTATCACCAAGAGGGGCACGGGCGGCCCGCCCGTGTCTTCTACCACCAAGAGGGGCACGGGCGGCCCGCCCGTGTCTTCTATCACCAAGGGGGGCACGGGCGGCCCGCCCGTGTCTTCTACCACCAAGAGGGGCACGGGCGGCCCGCCCGTGTCTTCTACCACCAAGAGGGGCACGGGCGGCCCGCCCGTGTTGCCTCCCAAGCCATCGCTCTCCCCTCCAAAACCGCCCTGCATATATCGATAGAACGAACCCGGGCGCAATCCGACGCGTTTGGGATTATCCCAAATGTATTGGCGCAGATCGTGCAGATGATCGAGGCCGCGCACCAGGGTGTCGAAATACTCATCCTGCCAGATGACACCCTCCTTGCCCAACACCTCGCCGATGCGTTTGGAAGTGTAGCTTTTCCACGAATGAATCACGTCAGGGAGGGATTCTCCTGCGGCTAAGTGCATCAGCACATGCACATGGTTGGGCATGACCACAAACCCCTCGATAGAGTAGCGCGCACCCTCAAAATGAAACAGATTCTCCGCAACGATTTCGGCGAGCTCCGGCTGTTGAAGCACGCGACTGCCCGAACCAGCGTCCAGCCACTTTTCAATGGTCTTACTGAAGTGATCGTGGAATTCCTGTTCCTGCTCCGGGGTGCGCGGCTCCGGATGTTCGGCAAGCCATTGGGCCCGTTCGTGACGGAACTTCGCGAGTTTTCCAGCGGGCAAACTATCTGCCAGTCGATAAGTGATGAAATAGGTGCGCCCGTCCTGCTGCCAGTGAGGGAGGTTGCGCTGGTGCTTGTGAGTCTCGCCGATCGGGTTGTAGAATTTCGGGGTGGAAGAAGACACGGGCGGGCCGCCCGTGCCCCTCTGGTCTGGCGCCATTTCTGAAGCCACGGGCGGGCCGCCCGTGCCCCTCTGGTCTGGCGCCATTTCTGAAGCCACGGGCGGGCCGCCCGTGCCCCTCTGGTCTGGCGCTATCTCTGAAGCCACGGGCGGGCTGCCCGTGCCCCTCTGGTCTGGCGCTATTTCTGAAGCCACGGGCGGGCCGCCCGTGCCCCTCTGGTCTGGTGCCATTTCTGAAGCCACGGGCGGGCCGCCCGTGCTCATCTGGTCTGGCGCTATTTCTGAAGCCACGGGCGGGCCGCCCGTGCCCCTCTGGTCTGGCGCTATTTCTGAAGCCACGGGCGGGCCGCCCGTGCCCATCTGGTGGGAGGGTGAGACCACCGGCCGGATCGGCAGCGCGAAGCGTTGCGCGAACTCGAAGTCGCGCGAGTCGTGGGCGGGCACGGCCATGATGGCGCCGGTGCCGTAACCCATCATCACATAGTCGGCGATCCAGATCGGGATGTGCTCGCCGTTGGCCGGGTTGACGGCGAACGCGCCGGTGAAAACCCCGGACTTGTCCTTGTTG
>Ga0194037_1002976_pt1 | contig 10760 bp, 11 predicted proteins | sample JunL306m_MetaG_FD_148653 | JGI IMG/M metagenome (GOLD analysis project Ga0194037, IMG submission 148653) | Anoxic zone freshwater microbial communities from boreal shield lake in IISD Experimental Lakes Area, Ontario, Canada - Jun2016-L304-6m | ecosystem: Environmental > Aquatic > Freshwater >...
AGGTGACAAAGACTTCTGATCAGATTCAAATAGTGGCCCTCTCCTGGTCATTCAGTTTTATCTACACCATGGATGACAAGAGCACGAAAAAGAGCCCCATCCTTTATCTCCCACAAGGAAAAGTAATACACCTGACCCTGACAAATACCGCCGATACTTCCCATGGTTTTTGGATTCCGGGACTTTCGCTGGATAAGGAAGCCGTACCTGGAGAGGCAGCGAAGTTTGATTTCACTGCAGAAAAGATTGGCACCTTCCCTGGATTGTGCAACATAGTGTGTGGACGAGGGCATTCAGGAATGTCTTTTACAGCTCAAGTTCTCTCGCCTACTGAGTTCACCAAGACGATAAATGCGCTGAATTAATTCAATTCGACGATACCGGCCCATTCATCAAAGAAGATATTGCGATCATGCACGTTCAACGTTGGTGGATGAATCACTGCGAGTTGGTTGGTTCGTAAGGAATCCAGGATATTTTCGGTCACTCTTGCAACTTTCTCCGAATCAACCGCTCTGCTTTTGGATTTCCATGGGCAATTATTTGCGATGGAACAGACCCACCCATCAGTTCCTATATCCAAAATTGCAGCCCCTGAACTTGTCACAAAATATGTAGACATCATCGTTGCGTCCTTGGTGCGTACTACAACTTTTGCAGATGCTAACTCCTGGATGGATGGCCCGGGTGAATACAGTGGTGAATCAATTTCAGTTCCCACGACATTTCGCAAAATATCTCCAGCCGGTAAAACATTGAACGGCCACGGATTCCCAATTGCTACGTGAAGATCGGTCACAGGCGTTAACCCCAAGTATTGCAATCCCAGAAGTAGCGATTCTGGATTTAGAATGGGGAAAATTCGCCATGCAGTTGATGCTAAAAGTGGATCGTTTGCATGGGGATCCTTGGGCCCACCCCACCTCCACATGCTCATACTTTCACTCGTTGTGTTACTCGTTGTGTTACTAACGCGATCTACAATTGGCCTGTTATAGATTGAATTCCCACCGAGGGAAATTAGATTGGCACCTCGAGCAATAGACTTTTCGAGATTTGCGCGCATGGCGGTAGTCCAATATTCGGCATGACCACTAAGAATGATCGAACGCGAACTTTCTATCGCAGCGCCACCGGAATCTAGATCCATATCACTGGCGTAATTGAGATCCAAACCAACCTTCTCTGCCAGAGAAATGAGTGGATACTCCATATACCTTGCTTGGCCGGCACCGTCGCCAGCATAAGGCCGCGCAAAGCTTGCAATCGTGGCTCGAGTATCAGCTTTACCATCAGCACCGGAATAGAGAGATCTTCCACCCCACTTGTTATACGCCTGCCAAGTAAGGGCCGATGATAGAAATGAGATTGCATTTCGCGATCCCTTATCTGTAATAACCAAGGGCACAAAGGAGCCTTCGGTGTGCGAGGCATCCAATCTGACAACGTACTCACCGGGTGGCGTCTTCTTTGTCACTTTAAGACTCCACGCAACTGGCCAGTTGCTTGCATCTTCGGTGGTCAGAAACGGCGCCGCTTTCTCTTGAGGTGTGAGATCGGGAACTTTGATCTTCACTCGTTCAATGAGACGAGCTCCTGCTCCAGCGTAATAACCAATTCTGAAAATACTCGCATCCACATAACGGCCGGCGCTGGATATATGTAGTCCTACACTCTGTCCGCATTGTGCGCTGGAGGAACTAAACCATCCTTCGATCGGACGTTGACTCCTAGCATCTTGTGTCTTGGCCAATCTGGAAACATGTTTAGTTGGTGATAATTTCTTTACGTTTGCCTCAAGAGCAATAGGAATCCCCTCATCCCATTGCCAATCCCCGACTTTGCTGTTTTCTTGTGCCACCCACGTTGGGCTTCGATCAAATTCGCATGGGTTAGGTTCGGCTGCACTAACTTGGGTCTGTTGCAACAGGGCTAATGATAATGAGAGCGCAACAAGAATGGGAGTTTTCCGTAAGGTCACTTTCCTCCGACTGATCATTCAGTTTTGAAGATCGTTAAAGGAGTCTTGTACAAGGAAACGGAAACGACTTCGATGCCAGCGTGTTTATGGGCGCTAATGAGGGACTGCTTTATTGAACTTCGACTGAATCTAAACAGCAACAAAGCCAGAGGAATCTCAACAAGCAGCGCAGACAATAACGCTAGTTTGAAATCGATTCCAGCTTGCGAAGTGGTCACGTCAAACCACGAATCAATAATCAAAAAGGTTGCCGATACCATCGAGGCAGGAATGGCTAACTGTCTGCGTTTCCAAATCGACCAAGTGGTCGCCGAAAGAGTGGTCAGCATTGCCCCGTCAAAACCAATCCAAGCGAGATCCCAGTTCTGCGCGCGATAAGAAACAGGCAGATCTACCATTAAATAAATCATCCAACCCGCCAAAACGAAACACGAAAGGACGAGTAGTCGAAGAAGTACAGCCATAAAAAGGCGATGGTTCATACGCTTCATTGCTCTTGCCCCTTCATTCTCTCTTGAACTTTCTCAATTTCGAGGATGTCACTTGATGTACTAATACTCCTCCTACAAGGCCCCAGAACGGTGATCCCAGATGCCATGCACTCACGCCTGAAACCGTAATCAATAAGGTAACAAGTCCTGCTTCTCGATACCCGGCATCAACAAGGCCATCGTGAGCCGAGGAAGCGATGACCGGAATTAAGGCAAGGCCAGCAATAGTGGCCATTAATTCAACCGGTAATGAGGCAAATAGACCAGAAACGGTTGACCCGAAAAACGCTAGTACTAAATAGAACGTTCCACATGCTACTCCAGCAAAATATCGAGTCTTTGGATTGGGGTCGGCCGATTCCTGGGTTGCAATGGCAGCCGTAATCGTTGAAATATTCACACCGCTTCCCCCGAAACCGGCACCCGCAATCGACAAGATCGCACCCCATGTCACGATCTGATTCTCTGGCGGTTGGTAGTGAGAATTATGTAAAACAGCTATCCCAGCCGCATCCTGCGTGGTCAGCACCATCAAGAAAATCGGCAGCGCCAAAGTGAAGATCGCGCCGATTGAAAAAGATGGCGAAGTCCACACTGGATGCGCCGGAGAGAACGAAATATGCGGATTAACAAGTGTGGATTGAAATGCCGCAACCAAGAGACCGACTGCTAGCGAACCTACTACGGGTGCACGCCATCGAAATCTGCGACCTAGAAAGAAGGTAACAATCATCGAAATACCAAGGAGCACGTTAGTTGAAAGATTGGTGAATATCCCTACCCCAAACCTAAAAAGAATTCCTGCCAACATCGCCATGACAACTGGGCGTGGAACATGTTTCATAATGGCATTGAAACTTTTTGTTGTACCAACAAGGAGGAGTGCTAGCGAGGCGATGAAATAGGCCCCCACGACTTGAGAGAAGGAATTGGTTGGCAGTCCAGTAACTAATAGCGCAGTCGTTGCGGTTCCCCAGGCACCAATAATGGGCATGCCATGGCGCAGGGAAAGAATCAAAGAGAAAAGTCCAGAACCCAAGAAGATCATCAACAACCATGACGCTCTTTGATCTGCGGAAAGACGTCCAGCACTTGCTGCTTGAAAGAGAATTGCCAGCGGTCCCGTGGTCGAAACTAGGACAACAAGTAATCCTGAAAATAGCGCACCCCATGAAGCCGCTTGAGGAAGGCCGCGAAGATTTACTCGGAAGGCACGACCTATAGAAAGGGCGCTAGTACCGTATTCCAACTTAGTGGGTTGAAACTGATGGCTTTTCGTACTCAGTAACAAAACCAACAATGCTTATTAGAAGAGCGCCCACGGCGATTATCGTTAACCACCAACCAATGATGAGACCAAGACCCGCGGCACAAGCCGAAAGCGCAACAGGCAACGGCCACCATGAATGAGGACTATAAAAACCAAGATCTCCAGCCCCATCCGCGATCTCTCCCAAATTATTATCTTCGGGCAAGATTCCCCCAGTATTTTTGGCTGAATACCAGATGTAGAAACCAACCAGACCAGCAAGTCCGCCACTGAGTCCAATGGCTGTGATACCTACGGGCTCACCACCGAGCTGCCAATAGATGATCGCCATCATGAAGTAGAAAAGCGTAAAACCCAAAAATAACTGCCATGAGACCTTCATCTAATTAGTGCCCCTCGGTCTTGATATGCGGATGATGCAGGTCAAATGCTGGTCTCTCAGAACGAATCCGTGGCATTGAAAGGAAGTTGTGACGAGGCGGTGGACACGAAGTTGCCCACTCCAGAGATGCACCATAACCCCATGGATCATCGACTCCGACCATCGGTGACTTTCGAGTAATCCAGACATTGACCAAGAATGGAATCATCGATGCCGCCAGAAGTACCGAACCGACAGTAGAAATTTCGTTCATAAATGTGAATCCATCAGTCGGTAAATAATCGGCGTAACGACGCGGGAAGCCCTTGATGCCTAGCCAGTGCTGGACCAAGAACGTCAAATGGAATCCAAAGAAAGTCATCCAAAAATGAACTTTGCCAAGTCGTTCGTTGAGCATCTTGCCCGTCATCTTTGGCCACCAGAAATAGAAGCCCCCGAACATGGCAAATACAACGGTGCCAAAGAGTACGTAATGGAAGTGAGCAACTACGAAGTAGGAAGCCGACACCGCAAAGTCCAATGGAGGCGAGGCCAGAATGATTCCGGTCAATCCGCCAAATAGGAAAGTGATGAGAAATCCAACAATCCATAACATCGGAGTTTCAAAGGTGATTGCTCCACGCCACATAGTTCCGATCCAGTTAAAGAATTTCACACCAGTCGGAATTCCGATGAGGAATGTCATAAAGGAGAAGAATGGGAGCAGTACTTGACCCGTTGCAAACAAGTGGTGAGCCCAGACGGATACCGAGAGAGCCGCGATGGCAATTGTTGCTGCAATCAAACCTTTATAACCAAAAATTGGTTTGCGACTAAATACTGGCAAAATTTCGGTAGCAATACCAAAGAAAGGCAAGGCCAAAATATAAACCTCGGGGTGACCGAAGAACCAGAAAAGATGTTGCCAAAGCATGGCTCCACCGTTGGCCGGATCAAAAAGATGAGAACCAAAGAGCCTGTCAGATTCCAATCCAAGGAATGCAGCAGCAAGTGGCGGAAATGCAAGTAGTACAAGAATCGATGTCAATAAAATGTTCCATGAAAAAATAGACATACGAAACATCGTCATACCAGGTGCGCGCATCGTAAAGATTGTGGTTATGAAGTTGACGACCGAAAGGATCGTTCCAATTCCACCCATTGCAAGACCGATAACCCAAAGGTCGCCGCCGATGCCTGGTGAAAATTGCGAATTAGCTAATGGAGCGTAGGCAGTCCATCCAAAGGAAGCCGCCCCGCCCGGAGCAAGGAAGCCGCCAAAAGCCATTGTTCCACCGAACAAATAAAGCCAATATGAGAGCATATTCAAACGAGGAAACGCCACATCGGCTGCACCGATTTGCAAAGGCATGATTACGTTGGCAAAGCCAACAAAGAGCGGTGTTGCAAACATCAACAACATAATTGTTCCGTGCATTGTGAAAATTTGGTTGTACTGCTCATTACTCCAGAATTGTTGACCAGGAACTGTCAACTCTGCGCGCAAAGCAAGAGCAAGAATCCCACCAATAAGAAACCAAGTAAATGATGTAATCAGATACATATATCCAATGGTCTTATGATCGGTTGAAGTTATCCACTTTACAAAGAGACGGCCCTTGCTTGTTGGGGCAAGCGCAGTAGGTCGGCGAGTAACAACCGCTGTCTTAGGTGGTTGCGCAAGAGTTGTCATGACTGGCTCGCTTTCAATCCTGCTAGGTAGTTTTGATAATCAGCGGGTGAAACAACTTTTACTTTGAAGTACATGCGTGAATGATCGCGTCCACAAAGGATGTTGCAACGACCAGGCCATTCACCAATCTTGTTGGCAGTGAATTCCAAGTAGTTCGTTACGCCGGGAAGATTTTGAATCTGAATCATGAATGCAGGGATCCAAAAACCATGCACGACATCGCTCGACGTAAGTGTGAATCGAACACGCTCACCTTGAGGCAAATACAACGTTGGAGGATTAGCCGGAGTTCCGGTAACCAACGCTTTTGTTCCTGCTTCTGGGTAAGCAAACTGCCATGACCATTGAATTCCGTTTACCGAAATATTATGCATAACTTTGGCAGGAGATTTATCGGTGATCTTTGATTCATCACGCGCAGTGAATGCAAAAAGAACCGCGACGATAATAAAGGGAATGAGCGTGTATGCCACTTCAACAGGAATGTGATACTGAATTTGCCGAGGAAATTCTTGACCCTCTTTTTTGCGATGAGCAAATGACGAATACAAAATTAGACCAGCGGTAAATGTTCCTACGACTGCTGCTGTAATCCACGCGCCTTGCCAGAGCGAAATTGAGGTCTGGTTGACGCTGGAGAGATTCTTTTCGTAGCCCAATCCCGAGACTTTTGAACACCCGCTGAGCAGGGCCATTAAGCCAAGACCTCCGCCCATGGACAGCGTTGCGCGAAATCTCTTCTTCTTAGGCTCAAATGACATGGGCAAAGGATAGTGGGGCATTTCCAACTTCACCGCATGTGCGGGTAGCGTTCGGCAGGTGGCTCAAATCACAAGGAATTTTACCTCCGAAGGCCCTCTCCATCCGGCGGCGCGAGAGGCGCTTGAGAGCGCCTTTGATCAAGGATGGGCCGATCCTCGCAAGTTAAGCCACCAAAGTGCCAAAGCCAGAGTTCTCAAGAATGAGGCTATCGAATCGATTGCGTCCAACTTGCACATCTCTGCTGAAAAGCTGGAGTTCATAGGAGAGGCGCGTTTGGGGCATTACTACTCCATCGCTGGACTTCTTCGACCGCAGGACCTACTGCTGCATTCGGTGGTCGATAAAAGTGAAATTCTCGCCCTAGCGCGCTCCCGCTCCAGCATGGGTCTTCCTGTTTCACTTGATGGCCAGATCGACATCTCACCTGCATTGGCTCCCCCGTCAGTGGATCGTGTATTTGCCGTGCAGATAGCCAATGGCGAGACCGGAGTCATTCAGAATTACACAGAGATCATCCGAGAATTCCCAGAGGCGCGAATCGCCTGTGATTTCTCCAGTGCAGGAATTGCGCTCCCCTTACCTGAACGTTGGGACAGCGCCTTCTTCGATTCAAAGTCCTGGCAAGGTCCCGAGGGTGTTGGAATCCTCGCCATCAACTCAGCACATAAATGGATAAATCCGCTTCCTCACATTGGTCCGGCTCGAGTCCCCGGATCAGTCTCACTTCCACTCATCATGGCTAGCGCGATTGCCTTAGAGGCGAAGAAGAAAGAGTTCGATGGGCAAGCAATCCGACTTCGAGAAATATCAAAGTACCTGCGTAAAGAAATTTCATCCACCATTGCACACTGCGATATCGCGGGAAACCTCGAATCATCATTGCCGCATATCAACTCCTTGTCATTTCTCTATGTAGAAGGAGAAGAGCTCCTACGTCAACTTGATAACGCGGGATACGCGCTGGACTCAGGTTCGGCATGTAGCGCTGATGACCTAGCCCCTAGCCACGTGCTTGCGGCGATGGGAGTACTCACTCACGGCAACATTCGAATCACACTTCACGCGTCCTCTACCCAAGATGAGGTCAGAGATTTGGTCCAAGAAATTCGTCGAGTCGTCGAGGGAATTCGATCGAGATGAAGCCAACCCGCGAAGTCGATTGCTTAGGTATGCGATGTCCACTTCCAATAATTGTGATTGCAAAAGAAATTCTAAACTCAAGCAATGGCGAGTTACTTAGACTTTTGTCTGATGATCCAGCGACGTGGCCTGATCTTCAGGCATGGTCACGGATGACGGGAAACACCGTAAGCCGGCAAAGCGAAACGAATTTTATTGTGGTGCGTCAAAACCAAAGTGGCCAAGACTCTCGCTGATTTCTGCCGTAGCGATGACACCGTAAGCGACTTCAAATCTGTTTAAAAATTCTGCGCGCGTGAAGTGATACTCCTGCGTTCCTTTGGTTTCGATCACGTAAGTGGCGAGCATCGAGCCCAACTGTGCACAACGCTCGTGACTGAGATCCGCGGCAAGCCCTGCGATAAATCCAGAGCGAAACGAATCACCCACGCCTGTTGGATCAATCCGCGCTTTTTCTTGTGGCACCCCTACATAGATCGTTTCTTTACCCTTTTCCTCAACTTTTGCTCCATCAGAGCCGAGGGTAACGATACGAACATTTACACGTTCAAGGATTTCGGCATCAGTCCATCCAGTTTTTTGAATGGCTAGAGCGCACTCGTATTCATTCAGAAATAAGTAAGCCGCCCCTTCGATGAGACGCTTGATCTCATCGCCATCCATTCGTGCCATTTGTTGAGAAGGATCCGCCGCAAAGGCAATCTGCTGCTGGCGAGCGGTTTCTGAATGTCGCAGCATCGCTTCAGGATCATCCGGTGAAATCACAATCAGGTCGAAGACGCCAGTTTTGGCCATGATCGGTGCAAGTTCGATATTGCGAGCCTCGCTCATGGCACCAGGGAAAAAGGATGCAATTTGATTGAGTTCGGTATCGGTCGTCACCATAAAGAGACAAGTGTGCAAGGTCTCTGAAATTAGAACATGAGCCGTGTCAACTCCGTGGCGTGAGAGCCACGCATCGTAATCGGCCCAATCTTTCCCTACCGATGCAATCAACGTTGGACGCAATCCAAGAACGCCCATGCCAAATGCGATATTTGCAGCGCATCCACCACGTCGAACATCGAGAGCATCAACTAAGAAGGAGAGAGAAACCTTTTCCAACGATCCCGCAACGAGAGAGTCCGTGAATTTTCCCGGGAAGGTCATCAAATGGTCGCGACCAACCGAACCAGCCACGCCAATTTTCATGAACAACCTTCGTTAGGAGTTAAGAGTGTTACAAGAAATTAGTGGAAAGAATCACCGCACGCACAAGAACCTCCTGCGTTGGGATTGTCGATGGTAAAGCCTTGTTTCTCGATGGTGTCAACGAAATCGATCGATGCGCCAGCAAGATAAGGGACGCTCATCTTGTCTACGATGACTTTGACGTTTCCGAATTCGTGAGTGACATCGCCATCTAGGGCGCGATCATCAAAATAGAGTTGGTAGCGAAGTCCTGAACATCCGCCCGGCTGGACAGCTACGCGAAGAGCCAAATCATCGCGATCCTCCTGAGCCAAAAGTGCAGCAACTTTACTGGCTGCGGTATCGGTCAAAACGATGCTGGCAACGCTTGTTTCAATAGTGACATCAGTGCTCATAATTATTTGTCTCCCCTAATACAGAACCTGTGACGAAAATCAGTGCGACTTCGGGCCAAATCCTACTCGCACGATGGCAAAGAAGCAGACAGAATATGCCTATGGCATTGAGTGATCTCCTTCTGCTGGGACAAGGTAAAGACCTGGCAAGTGAACGCGGGGTTTCCTGTACCGGAGAACTCCCTCACCCAAGCGAACCAGGCTTGATAGAACGTGCTCGGGTAGCCCGCGCAGCCCTTGGAGAACGGGCCCTAGTTTTAGGCCACCATTATCAACGCGATGAAGTCATTGCCTTCGCGGATATCACAGGAGACTCCTTTAAGTTGGCCCAAGCCGCCGCTGCTGCCACCCAGGCTGAATACATAATTTTCTGTGGCGTGCACTTCATGGCAGAGAGCGCCGACATTCTTACCTCTAGCGCTCAGAAGGTAATCCTGCCGGATCTTGCAGCAGGTTGCTCTATGGCCGATATGGCTACCGCATCTCAAGTTGATGAATGTTGGAAAGTTTTACAGGAATTCGGAGTCGCATCACACACGATTCCAGTGACCTATATGAATTCATCGGCAGCCATCAAAAGTTTTACTGGAGAAAATGGCGGAACGGTCTGCACCTCCTCCAACGCACAACGAGCAATGGCATGGGCTTTCGAGCAAGGAGAAAAAGTTTTATTTCTCCCCGATCAACATCTCGGCCGAAACACTGCCGTTCTTTCGCTGGGGCTCTCACGTGAAGATTGCGTCTTGTGGAATCCCTGGAAACCACAGGGAGGGCTTACTCGCGAGGAGATTATTAACGCAAAAGTAATTTTGTGGCGAGGACATTGTTCAGTCCACGGCAGATTTACCGTAGATAGCGTTAATGAAGTGAGATCCAGAATTCCCAACGTACAAGTTCTTGTGCATCCTGAATGCCAATACGAAGTTGTTTCTAGTGCAGATGTCGTCGGCTCGACAGAAATGATCATCAAGACTATTGAGGCGGCACCTTCAGGTTCATCCTGGGCGATTGGGACAGAGCTCAACCTCGTCCAACGATTGGCAAAAACCCATACGGATAAACAAATCGTCTTTCTCGATAAAGATGTCTGCTACTGCTCCACCATGAACCGCATCGATCTTCCACACCTGGTCTGGGTCATGGAATCACTCCTAGCCAACCACCTCGTGAATCAGATTCGGGTCGATGACAAGACTGCGATTTACTCCAAGCTTGCGCTGGAGCGAATGCTGGCCCTGCCCTAACTTCCAGATAAAGCCCACCACTCCTTTTAAGCCTCTAAAACCTCTATAGTCTGACTTATGAGCGCAGATACTCCAGATAAGTCCGACAACAAAGGCCGTCCAACCACTTCGCGTAAAGATGCACAATCAAAGCGCGTCGTAAATTCCATGGCGCCTGCTGCTAATAAAGAAGAACGAAAGAAGCAGAAAGAGCTTCAGCGCCAACATCGCGGATCTGCAAGAGCTGCCTATA
>Ga0194037_1002978_pt1 | contig 10758 bp, 6 predicted proteins | sample JunL306m_MetaG_FD_148653 | JGI IMG/M metagenome (GOLD analysis project Ga0194037, IMG submission 148653) | Anoxic zone freshwater microbial communities from boreal shield lake in IISD Experimental Lakes Area, Ontario, Canada - Jun2016-L304-6m | ecosystem: Environmental > Aquatic > Freshwater >...
AGATAGTGGAGAATGGCGAACCACAATATCCATATCCGTATATGAGCAGTATAGGTCAGCCGATGAATCAACCCCGTGGATTAATAGCAGAAAGGTTATTTATTGATCAACTGGATGTAATAAATTCTCCATCTCAATATAACCAAACAGCCAATTCGAACGAAGCAAAGTACATGGCAGGTGATATCAAGTATGTAGATATTAATAAAGATGGAAAAATTGATGATTCAGACATGGTACCTATCGGATATCCAACAGTGCCAGAGATTATTTACGGTTTTGGTGCTTCCATTGGATATAAAAACGTTGATCTCTCATTCTTCTTTCAAGGTTCTGGTCGGTCATCATTCTTTATCGACCCAACTTCAATTTCTCCCTTCGTAAATGAGCGAAACGCATTAAAAATTATTGCAGATAATCATTGGTCAGATGATAATCCAGATCCAAATGCTTTCTGGCCACGTATGTCGGTTGCATCTGTTCCGAATAATGAAAAGCCATCTACCTGGTGGTTGCGTGATGGTAGTTTTTTGCGATTGAAAAGTGTAGAGCTTGGGTATTCTTTACCGTCAAAGCTCATGAAAAAGATAAATGTGGAAAAGGCTCGCTTCTATGCTTCGGGTACAAATTTGTTTGTAATCAGTAAATTTAAACTATGGGATCCCGAAATGGGAGGTCAAGGTTTAGGTTATCCCCCACAACAAATTATTAATTTTGGATTAAACGTAAATTTCTAATTTGTAAAAAGACACAGATAAAAATGAAAAAATCAACTATATTTTACTTTATATTAGCAGTTCTTCTACTAAGTAGCTGCTCCGACTACTTAAACATCATACCTGATAAAGCTCAGGAAATTGAGCTTATGTTTGAACGTAAAGATGCAGCATACAAGGCTCTTGCAACATGTTATCATTATTTACCACAAGAGGATGGTGTGTATTCTACTTATGCCTTTGCATCGGATGAACTTACAACACCCCTAGCCAAAGAAACGCCGGGTGTAGAAATGATGCGTGGAAAACAAACTGCTGACAATACACTTATGGGATTGTGGGCAGATACATACCCATATGGCCGTACTCAGGAATCAGTATTTAAAGCCATCAGAGCATGTAACATTTTCATCGAAAATATCGATTTAGTAAAAGATATGAAAACTGAAGAAAAAGAAACATGGAAATCGGAAGCCATTTTTCTGAAAGCATATTATCACTTTCTGCTATTCCGTCAGTATGGTCCTATTCCGATAGTTGATGTCAATTTGCCAATCACTGCAGGTGTAGAAGAAGTTCGCATCAAAAGAAGGCCAGTGGATGAAGTCATTGATTATATAGTTTCTACTATTGACAAATCTATTGAACATCTTCCTACCCGTATAACCTCCTCCAACGAATTAGGAAGAGTCGATAAGGTAATAGCTTATTCAATTAAATCGCGTGTGTTGCTGTATGCTGCCAGTCCATTATTTAATGGTAATGGGGACTATTATGACACATTCAAAGATAAAGATGGTGTGAAATTATTCAATACTACTTATGATAAAGAAAAATGGAAAAAAGCACTTGATGCAGCAGAAGTTGCTATCAATCAAGCAACTTCGAATGGTGTAAAATTGTATGAATATAATGATAAAGTTCCGGCTTTTGATTCTGTTGATTATAAACAACCCGAAGTTAAAGCGCTCTACAATTACAGATATATGTTTACCGACCGTTGGAACTCCGAACTGATATGGGGAAGTTCAGATCCTGTAAATAACGGTGAGTGGTGGAGCTTACAAGCTGCATCGATGATGATAAATCCCGATGCATCTGCTCAGGCTGCAGCATGGCAATGGGTTTCACCTACCATTCAGGCAGCAGAAGCTTATTATACAAAAAATGGTTTGCCAATCGATGAAGATATTACTTTTAAATATGCGAATCGTTTCAGTTTAGCACGAGTAACTGATGCTGATAAATATCACGCCATGACCGGAACTACCATCATGATTCCAAACTTGCATTTGGGTCGTGAACCACGTTTTTATGCATCGATTGGATTTGATAAGGGAATTTATAGAACATGGGGACAAAAATGGAACCTTTTAATGAAAAAAGGAGAAACCTATGGACGACGTGGTAATACAAATGACTATGTAATAACCGGATATGTGCTGAAAAAAGTATGTCATCCTAATTCAGAAGGCGATGCTTTTAATAAATTGGTTACATATCCATGGCCACTTATCCGATTGGCAGAATTATATCTGAATTATGCAGAGGCTTATAATGAATACTATGGTCCGGATCAGAAAGTGTACGATGCACTAAATAAAATACGTGTTCGCTCTGGTGTTCCTACTGTTGAAACTGCTTGGGAGAATCCATTGTATGCAAAAACAGTAAACAAACACAAAAGTATTGATGGGTTACGCGAAATTATTAAACAGGAACGTCGCATAGAACTGGCATTTGAATGTCACCGCAATTTCGATGTTCGTCGGTGGAAAGAAGGAGATAAGTATTTCAATATTCCTGTTACAGGTTGGAGTGTTGATGGAACCTCGACCGGAACTTTTTATATCATGAAAACAGTTGGACAGCGCTCATTTATTACTCCACGTGATTATTTGCTTCCAATTAAATACAATGAAATAATTGTAAATTCCAATTTAGTTCAAAATCCGGGTTGGTAATTTGTAAATATTAAATATTAAAAAAATAAGCGATGAATAATCAATTTAAAATATTCCAGAAAGTCACAAATCTGATTGTTGTAAGCATCCTGATCATCACATTGTTCACAGCTTGCAAAGTAGATGAATTGGATACCACAGCTCCCGGAACAGTTACAAACGTTACTTATAAAGCTACTAACGGTGGAGCAATATTGAAATTTACATCCCCTGCCGATAACGATTTGCTTTACATTAAGGCAGTGTACACGAATTCGCTTGGGAATGAAGTTTTTAAAGTGTCTAGTCATTATGGTGATTCTATCGAAATAGATGGATTTACAGATGAAACTCCACATATAGTGAAATTGTATGCAGTGGACAGAAGTAATAATAACTCCGAAGCAACTTCGATAGAAGTAATACCATTTAAATCTTTTATTTATCTTGTTCGGGAAAGTCTTAAGATGAAAGAAGATTTGGGTGGAGTGCGTGTAACCTGGGATAATCCTGACAAAAAAACAGTGTTTGTATATGTTAATTTTAGTAAGGGTGACAAAATGTATGAACGCATTTTATCCTCAAGTTTAAGTAAACCGACAATTATGATTAGAGGGCTAGACCCCGTTGAATACAATTTCTCGGTAAGGGTAGAAGACTTTAACGGAAACAAAACAGATTCGCTTCAGGTAGGGAAGTATAAACCTTTGTTGGAACAAAAAATTGACAAAAAAAGTTGGACGTTACTTCAAAACTTGTCAGTTGATGGTGACAAATGGGAAGGGAGACTTATTTATTTTTGGGACGATGTTATTGACACAAAAGAAGTAAATACTGACAACAGTTACTTTATTATCAATAGAGATGATAATGGGGGTATGCTTAAATGGCCGTTAGATATTGTCATAGATTTAAATAAAACAGTGGTCATCAATCGCTTCGTAGTATGGCAGCGAGCCTTCGAGTATTTGAACCCAGAGCAAAATGGAGTAAGTACAGGTTATTACTATTATAAAGAAGAAAACATGAGATCTTTCTCAATATCCGTAAGTAATGATTTGTCTACATGGACTCCGTTAGGAACATTTGATATTGGAGATCCACACGATGCTTCAGGCAATATTCCTGCTACAGCAATAAAAGCAGCAATTGATGGTCATGAATTTAACCTGGAATCAGTATCTCAACCTTTTCGTTATTTAAAGTTCAGTGTGTTGTCGAATTATGGTAGTGAAACAAATGTATATGGTTCAGAAATCACTTTATACGGATTAGATAATCAATAAACTATTAGAATTATGAAAATACTTAAAATAATCAGTTTACTCTTAGTTTCTCTGCTGTTTGCAAATTGTGATAGCATGGAGGATAATTACAAAGATTATCTCAAAAATGTTCAGGTGTATTCGCCAAAAGTAACAAACCTGACAGTTATTAACGGGCTAAAAGAAGCTACACTAACCTGGAAAAATCCACAAAGTAATATTGCTGTGAAAAATGCTATTTTACTACAGGATTCTACTATTGTTTTAGATAGTTTAGTTGAAACCTATAAATTAACCAACTTAGAAATTAAAGGCTATCAAATTTCAGTATATACTATTGATAAGTTTAATAATTATTCTGTTCCGGCAAGTATCTCAATTTTTCCAAATGGTGAATAATGAATTTATTAAATATACTCGTAGTGCTTTTGATGTACAAATAAATGAAGGTCACTTTTAAAAAAAATGTTTATTCGTATTATTGATTGGCTTTATTTTTTCAAGTTACATTTTTTTTTGTAAAGCTATTATTCTGTAAATATATTTGTATAAACTATAAACTGAAAGGTTTTATTAAAAGGAAAAACTATTAAAGTAAACCCTATGTGCTTTATAGGTTTTCTGAGCAAAAGCACAACATATTAAGAAACAATTAATTTTTAATCAATAAATACAAATTCAACAATGAGAAAACTAATTTTACCAATTTTCGCTTTATTTTTAAGTGCAACTATGTTTGCCCAGACGACCGGAACACTTACTGTTACATTTACAACAAAAGCATCTCCCACTGCTAATTATGGCACAAAAAATCTTGTTGCTAATTGGATTGGCTCAAGTTCTAACGTATTCGTTAAAACAGTTATTGGCGCTAGCGGTAGCAATACCAGTGATTTAACTAACTGGAAAACATTAGCAACGAAAAATGTTGTAAATGCCATTACATCTGCTACTAGAAGTAATTATGGTACGATTACTGGAACTTGGGACGGCAAAAATACAACAGGTGTTCTTCAAGCCGATGCAGATTATAAAGTAAATATCGAAATGACTGATGATGATGGTACTCCAACGGGTGGTTACCAGGCATATACATTTACAAAAGGACCAGCACCTGTTACTCTTACTACTCCTAATGTAGGTTGTTTTACAAACATTTCAATTAAATGGGTTCCGTTAAGCACTGCAATAAACGATGTGGAAATGGAAAAATTATATACTCTTTATCCTAGTCCGGCTGTTTCGTCGATTTATGTATCAGGATTGGATATAGAAAATGTTGAAATTTGTTCACTTTCAGCAAAAATTTTAATACATAGCAATGAACAAAATATTAATATTTCACAATTGCCTAAAGGTGCCTATTTAGCTGTAGTATACACAAAATCAGGGGTTTTAGTGGTGAAAAAATTTCAAAAAATGTAATATTTACGAACAAAAATGAGCGAGGAAATAAGTATATTAACCCATAGTGTATTAAAAGCACATTTAACTGTGGGTCAATTTTAAACTAAAACACATTTTTTCGTACTATGAATTCGCTTATTTTTTTCATTTTGAAATCATTTTTTTCTGAAAAGCTATTTTTCTATAACTTTATTGGGAAAAACTGTAAGCTGAAAAGTTTTATTTAAGAAAACAGTAAAATAAACCCCAATGTGCTTTTCAAGCATTCTAAGCCAAATGCGCTACGGGTTAAATATATACATATTTAATTACTTTAAAAATTGATCTTATGAAAAAACAACTTCTTATTTTAATGGTGTACTGCTTAAGTATTTATTCGGCAGTAGCTGCTGGCGGGAATAAACTTGCCAATAGCAATATGCAAAGCCAGGGTATCTGGCAAGTAAGTTATTTGAATAATGCAGTAACTCAAAATCCGACAGTAACATGGGGTTATACTGTGGCAACACCAACGGCAGGAGTTGGAGGTGCATTACATGTAGTTGCTGTTACTACTGCGGGCAATTCTCAGTATTGTATTTATCAGGCAGTAACCTTATCGGCAGATTCTGTTTACAATTTTGACGCAGCTTTTAAAAATATCACGCTCGAACAATCATGGTGTGAAGTGTATATAGGACAAATGCCGGTTGATGGTTCCGATTATGGTGAAACACAAGGAACTAAAATTGCTGTATATGGAACATGGGATAACCCTTCAGCAACAGATGGAACCTTCAAACTCAATGCTCCCCGTTGTAATCAATATATTCCTGCAACAACAGGCGTATATTATTTTGTGATGAAAATGGGTGCAACTACCTGGGATGGAACTACTAAAACCTGTGATATAATAGTTGATGAGTTAAAACTTACCAGTGATCGTATTGCTCCTATTGCAGGTATCAAAGCAAATGTACGCTCTGGATTTGCACCATTAAACGTAACTTTTACGGATGATTCAAAATTAGCTAATTCATGGGCCTGGGATTTTGGTGATGGTGGAACAAGTACATTAAAGAATCCAACTCATACATATGCAGCAGTAGGAAAATATACAGTTAAACTAACTGTTACAAATGAAAAGGGGAGCAATACAAAAATTGAAACAGACTTCATTAGTGTAACTCCGTTGGCATTATTAACTGGTGGTGGTTTACTAAAAGGTGGAAATATGGAAAGTGCAGCGAATTGGACTGTCGATTTTTTAAATATCGGAACCAATCCACAACCTGTAGCTACCTGGAATTATACTACATCTACACCTAATGCAGGTCGTGGTGGCTGTTTGTATGTTGAGGGTGCTGCTGCCGGGGCAGGTGTTCAATTTGCCATTTACCAAAAAGTACATTTAAGCAAAGATTCTGTTTATGTTTTCGATGGTGCATTCCGTGATTTAAGCACTAATCTTCAGCATTTCTGGACAGAAGTTTATATAGGGGTAAAACCTCTAGGAGGTGGAGCTGATTATGGTGCCACAGAAGGCAAATTAATATCAAAATTTGATGCATGGGCTGCGGGAAGCTCAGTTGCAGGTTTGGATGGAACATTTAGAATTCATGCAGGATCTTATACAACTTATACGCCCGATGTGACCGGTGATTATTATTTTGTACTGAAAATGGGTACCTGGGATGGTATCGGTTTCAAAATTGCGATTGATGAACTATCATTAACTCAAACCCGGACTAAACCGGCAGTTAGCTTTACAGCAACCAATGCTGTTGGCTTCCCTACCTTAAAAACAGTTTTTACAAATACAACCAAATTTGCAAATTCTTATAAATGGGATTTTGGTGATGGCTCTGCAATAAGTACGCTTGCGAATCCAGATCATTCATACACTGTTGTTGGAACTTATACAGTTAAACTCACAGCTACAAACGAAAAGGGAGATTCTGTATTGACAAAAGCAGATTTTGTAAAAGTGAATTCTAAACCGACATTACCTCCTGGCGAAATGCTTTATGGTGGTAATATGGAAAACGGTAATTTCTGGTATACAAATAAATTTAATCCGGCAGATGTTTCTACATTTACTTGGAACTACACCGGAGATAAACCAACTGGGGGAATTGGAGGAAATCTACGTATTCAATCTACTGGAGCAGGTTTTAATACAGGAATATTTCAGGAATTGAAGCTAAGAGCCGGTTATACTTATCTGTTCGATGGTCTATTTAAAGATATAAAAGGGGTGTCTGAATTTTGGTGCGAGGGCTATATTGGCGCTACCATCCCAACTGATGGCGTAGATTACACAACAACTCAAGGTACAAAAATATTTGGAATGGACACTTGGAATGGTCTTCAAACACTCAGTGATGTACAAATAAGTAAAAAAGTTACAGTTACTGGATTCAAACCTACCGTAGATGGCACATACTATTTTGTACTTAAAATGGGATCTAATAATACGACAGCAAAAGAAATATTATTGGATGAACTGACACTTAAAGAAATGTTACCAGTTAAGGCCGATTTCTATGCCGAAACCGTTTCTGGAAATGCACCTTTGTCAGTTCAATTCTACGACTTATCTACCAATGCAACTTCGTGGGCTTGGGATTTTGGTGATGGCGGTACAAGTACACTTCAAGATCCAATACACATTTATACCAAAGGGGGTAAATTTACTGTGAAATTAACAGCCAGTAATACCGGATCAAGCGATGTATTAACTTCGACCGGTTTGATAACAGTAGTTGGTCCCAATGCGATTGCTTCAATAGATTATAATAAATATACAATTAGTACTTTTAATCATATTATTACTATAGATGGAGTTCAAAATAATGTAGAATTGTTTGATATCTCAGGTCGTCGTATCCAATCTGTTAATGTTATTGGTAAATTTAGTTCACAACCATTAAATGCCGGATTATATATTCTACATGTCGACGGCAACACGGCGAAAATTTCAGTAAAATAGTTATTTAAGGTTAACTTATGGTAGTGCAAAAGAATCTTTTGCACTACCGTTAAAACAATTCAAAATTATGGCTCGCAAATGAGCTGTATTCCCTTTGTGCATTCTAAATTATATATAAATTCTAATTAAACTAATTTGCTTTATGAAAAAACAACTACTCAAAAAACTTGCGGTAATGCTATGCATTCCTCTATTCTCGGTGAATGTTATGGGTGTATTAACTCACGGTTCTATCAAAGGAACAGCTGTTGGATTGTACGATCAATATGATGGAGGTACAATAAATCTTACCACTTTACGAACAGGTAAAACCTGCGATTTTAAAGTCGTTACTATTGGGAATAAGTCTTGGGGGCTTACAAATCTGACCGGAACTACTATTCAGGGAAATGGTTGGTCATCTCAACTTCGTTATTGGGGTGGCACCGGTTTTACTTCAAAAACGGAAAATTGGTTACAAACCAGAATACCAACAACGAATTATACGCTTGGAACAACTACCGCTACTATTCCTTCACCACTACAACTATCATTTTTACAGGAAATCTCACCAAATGAATTCACTGAAACGCAACGAGTAAATTATGATATTACGACGAAAAACAGTTCTGTGATCGGTGATGTTACCGCACCAGTCATTTCTTCATGTACAGCAACTAATGTTACAGGTACAAGTGCGACTTTGAACATTACAGGAAGCGATAACTTAAGTGATTTGTTTTATTATGTGACTGGAAATGGAATTTCTGAAGTTATGTTCTTATCGAGCAATACACTTACCGGATTGACTCCTTCAACAGCTTATAATCTGACAGTTACTCCAATTGATTTTAGCGGCAATGAAGGAACTCCTGCAACAGTTCAGTTTAAAACTACCCCTAATGTAAGCTTCACTGCCGATAATTTGGTTGGTTTTCCTGTAATGACCGTAACATTTACAAATACAACAACAAATGCAGATACCTACGAATGGAATTTTGGTGATGGAACTGCATTAAGTACGGCAACTAATCCTACACACGCTTATCAAGCACAAGGAACTTATACAGTAACATTAAAAGCAACGAATACTAGTGTAGGTGTTTCGTCTACATTAGTAAAAACCAATTTTATTACTGTAAATGCAAAGCCAACTTTACCAGTAGGCGAATTGCTTTACGGTGGTAACATGGAAAATTCAAACTTTTGGTTAGTAGATTATCTCAATACACCAGCCGGTTCTTATCCTGTTGGTTCCTGGAATAATACTACTAACAAGCCTACAGCAGGTGCAGGAGGTTGTTTGTATGTGAATGGCCCTGCCGGTGGTTCAGGTATTCAATATGCTATTTTCCAAAAAGTGGGTCTCAGTTCGGGTCATATTTATGAATTCAATGGAGCATTCAGAGATCTCACAGCCAACCTGGGCAACTTCTGGACTGAAGTCTATATTGGAGCAACAGCACCTGCTGGTGGTGGAGCCGACTATGGTACTTCAAATGGAACTCAAATTGCAAAATTTGATATTTGGGGAACTTATACTGGTGCCCGAAAAGATGGTACTTTCAAATTGAATGCAAGTCCCTTTACTACTTACACAGCAGCCACTACCGGTGATTTCTATTTAGTTGTCAAAATGGGAACATGGGGTGGTTCGGGTTTCCAGATAAGTATGGATGAGCTTAGCTTAAAAGATTTATCATTAAATACAAGTGTAACAGACTCAAAATTTTATAATTATAAGATATCAACATCAAATAATATAATTCATATTGAAAATGTGAAAGCTACTGTAAGTTTGTTTGATATTTCTGGACGCGAAATACAATCAGTAAATGCAAACGGAACATTTAATTCCAAAACATTGAATCATGGTTTATACATTGTTAGTATTGATGGAAATTCAACTAAAGTTTCTGTAAAATAGTCTTTTATCAAGCTGATAAAGTTAAAATAATTAATAGAGTTCATTACAGTATGAAGATTTCAATCATAAAAAAACTGATAAACTGATTCTATTTAATAAAATTACGAATTAAAAACGAATATTAATCTTAAAAAAAACAGAATGAAACACAAAAAATTAAATTTATGTGCTGTACTCTTGTTAGGTCTTGGACTGTCCGGAATACAAGCACAAGAGACTTTACCTGCTTCAGGCGGTAAAGCTTTGGGAGGTGGTGGAGAGGTGAATTACACCGTCGGACAAGTAGTCTATACCACCATCACTGGAACAAATGGAACAGTAGCACAAGGAGTGCAACAACCTTTCGAAATTTCGGTTACAACTGGAATTGAGCAAGCCAAAGGCATAACCCTTAGCCTTACAGCTTATCCTAATCCAACTACAGACTTTATCATCTTGAAAGTTGAAGATTTTAAAGTTGAAAACCTTTGCTATCAGGTTTCTGACTTAAATGGTAAAGTTTTATTGACAAAAAAAATCGAAAGCAACCAAACAAACATTAGTATGAACA
>Ga0194037_1002979_pt1 | contig 10757 bp, 9 predicted proteins | sample JunL306m_MetaG_FD_148653 | JGI IMG/M metagenome (GOLD analysis project Ga0194037, IMG submission 148653) | Anoxic zone freshwater microbial communities from boreal shield lake in IISD Experimental Lakes Area, Ontario, Canada - Jun2016-L304-6m | ecosystem: Environmental > Aquatic > Freshwater >...
GTTTTAAGCTATATATCATAATATTAATTATATCATTACGGTAAAAATCGGCTGAATTTCGTCTTATGAAATTCAGCCGATTTTTTTTGTCGAACTAGCTTTCAACCAAAATAATTTCCCCCAAAAATTAGCAAACGAGCACAACTTTCAATACAAAAACCCAAACAGCCATAGCGGAATCACATTATCGGAGCCAATTTCAATGTCATCTTTCACCATATAAGCATTTTGTAGATTATCAATCTGTTTCTGGGATTTATTTTTACCGCCAACTTCTAATGTGAATTTATCCAAAACTAGAAAATCTGACTCTCTAGATGCATTTGTTTTGTATAGGGCATTCAGTTGGTTGTAAATAAAAGTTTCCCTGATATTGCCGATGTTTGCATTTTCATCGGCCTGGTTATACATTAAGTTTGAGTTATTTAGATAAATTTTCTCTGGTTTATTCAAACTGTTTATCCCTTGTTCAGGCACATACAAAAGCTGAAGTAATTGTGCATCGTTTAGCAGTTGAATATAACTTTTCATGGTATTCAGGCTTATACCAGTTCTCACGCTTAATGCATTCATATTCGGTTTAAATGGCACTGATGCACTAATTATTTTCAGAAGTTTTTTCAGATAAATAATATTAGAGGTTTGAATGAAAGCGAATTGCGGGATATCAACTTCCAAAACGGTGAGTACTATTTCACTCAGCTTTTGATGAAACGATGCTGTGTTTTCTTTATAAAAAGGATAATAACCATGCTGTAAGTATTTTTCGAAATGAGCTAGCGGCTTAATTTTCTGGATAATCTGAATGGCATGCTCAATGTGATTATCAAGCACATCTTCGAGTGTAAATATCGGATAAATTTGGTTTGTTTCAAAAATCAAATACTCCCTGAACGACAGTCCAGGCATATCGTACATCACTGCTCTGCGACTCAAATCCGCTTTGGCTTGTTGCAAATGCAGTAATGATGAGCCTGTGAAAATGATTTTCAATTCAGGCATATCATCATAGATGTTTTTCAGTTCTATAGCCCAATTTGTGTACCGATGTACTTCGTCTATCGCCAATAACTTTCCGCCTTTTTTGTAAAACAAGTCTGCCAAATCATACAATTTATTCTCGCTGAAGTACAAATCGTCTAAACTTACATAAAGCACTGAATTATTAGGTGCATAATTTTGCTTAATATACTGTAGAATCAAGGTGGTTTTTCCCACGCCTCTACTTCCTTTAATTCCTATAACACGGTTATTCCAATCAATTTTATGTATGAAGTCACGTATTAAGTTAGTTTGAACAAAAGCGTATTTCTCGTAGAATTTCTGTGTTAGCTTTTCCATAATTACTATTTTAATTGAATGCAAAGATAGTAATTTATATCAAATATGTCAATTGATTGACATATTTTCTACTTTTTATCTATCTCTATTGACACATATAAGGAAAAGTCCTTTGTATCAAAAAAAAAGCGCTAGAACTTATTATTTTGATTCCTAAAACAACACAATTTCACCAACAACAATTACCACAAAAGATATTTTCTGTGACCAATTCAGTTCTTCCTTGAAAAACAGGCTGCCAAAAGCAACAGTAAGAAGGGGAATCAATACTCCGCTAATGGAAGTGATGAATGGATTTGTAAATTTCAACCCCATTAATCCGGAGAAAACAGCCAACATAATTACCACAGCCATTAATGGGAATCGGAGAAAGGACTGAAAGGTGGGTTTTGGCTTCATTGTTTTGTCAATAAATAGGTACAGTATTGTAGTAACAATCAGCACAACAAATTCCTGTGTGAGCATGATGGAGAGTGGCTTAAAGTTACTGAGTGCTTTCCACTGTATCAGCGTATTGGCCGAAAAACACATAGTCATTCCGATAAGCAGCAAGTGTTGGTTTAGAAGTATTGGTTCCAGTTTTATTTTCCTGCGCTCGTCCCAAAGAAATAATCCATAACCAGTAATTAGAATTATACTTGCTATACCCATATTTCGGGTAAATGGTAGATGATTGAAAAAGAAGGTAAATGTTCCATTTATGACCAACCCTAAAAACATATAATAACTTAAGCGTGTCAGGCTGCCACTTTTCAAAAAGGTTACCAATAAAATCAAACCCACTGTTCCCACTATGCAACCAATGACTATTCGATAAAACAAGGGTTGTGAAACAAATGAAATCCCACTGGTTTCAGTAAGAAATAAAGCAGCAGATGTAAATCCAAACGTAAAAATTGCTCGTCGGCTAATGAGATATAATGAGTTTTCATCACGCATAGTCGTCCATTTCCAAACTACGTTATTGAATGCATATAAAAGGAAGGAAAAGAATAACCAAATCATATCTGAGATTTTTAGGGAATAGAAATTTGCAGTTTTAGGGAATTAAATTTATAATTTACCCAACATTTCCACTGCTCCTTTATCAAATTTTGAAAATGCAAACCACTTTTTCCCAAGGTCTTTTAGCGAAGCTCCAAAATGGTAAATATCTGTATTGTCGATAATTAGAAATCGGTCGTGCGATTGCTTGAATTCCATTATCTGTATTGTAGGATATTGCGCATTGTGTTTATCAATATCGAGTTGTAACTGCTTGTTTATCTTTTGTGTATAGATAGTTGCCGTTACATTCTCATTTCTTTTCATTAGGAGTGTCAATACCGATTCGTCAATATAATTGTCAATCAACACCAAGGTCTGATTTGCCGATTTTATCAATTCAGAAACAAAAAGATAGGCATCAAATATCTGCCCATCATAAAATATCCCTTGTTTTGGTTTGGATGCACCACTATCGAGTGCATTTAAAATTTGGTCAATGCGCTTATCAGTCTCAATTTGCTTATATTCAACAGATTCAATTCGTTGAAATAACTGGGCATTATTCAAAATAAATTTTCGCATTTCTACAAAAGCCCTCATTATATTTATGTTTGCCTCAATTGCCTGTTCACTATTTAATACACTTGATAGATTTGCAACACCTTGCTCGGTAAAAACCCACGGTGCTGTACCACCTAAATGTTTTCTTGAAGGTATCGCAAAATGCGATACCATAATATCAATCTCATTTTCATTGAGTTGAAACATAAAATCAGAAGGAAATCTTCGATTATTCCTTTTTACTTGTTCACGTAACCTTGTAGACTTAACACCATAAATTATTGCTAAATCTTTATCGAGCATTACTTGCAAACCACGAATGGTGTAAATTTGACTTTGAATATTGAAATGTTGAATTTGTAAATCGTCTTTCATGATGTTATTTAGTGATTTATGGCTATAAAATTAAAACTAATCCTTTAATGGGATGGTTTGAAATTGTCGATTCAATTGGGTAAATCATTTGTTTTCAGAAGTTTTGCTATTGCTTTTAATGTTCCAAAAAATTGCTTTGCAAATGTAGCTATAATTTTTACAAAAAGGTTGGATATTAGAAAAGTATTAAAATATACAATTGTAGAGCAGTGTTTCAATAATGTCAACGCATTTACACTGTTAGTTTTTTTAGTCAAGGCTTCACTTGGATTGAAGCCTTGACTAAATAGAAAAACCCCAATTTCAACTTATTGAAATTGGGGTTCTTAAATTAGAAAATAGTCAATGAAAAAATAGTCAATTATTTTATGTCGCCTTCAACAATCAGATATTCAGCAATTTGCACGGCATTCAAAGCTGCACCTTTTTTGATTTGGTCGCTTACACACCAGAATGTGATACCGTTCGGGTTCGAAATATCTTTGCGGATACGTCCCACGTGAACTGGGTCTTTTCCGGCCAAGAACAATGGCATTGGATATTCTTTGGCAGCAGGATTGTCAATTAGTACAACTCCCGGAGCTGCAGCAAATGCTTCACGGGCTTCTTCAACGCTAATCGCTTTTTCGGTTTCTACCCACACACTTTCGGAGTGCGCACGCAAAGCTGGTACACGAACACACATGGCGCTCACTTCCACATCCGAATGCATGATTTTACGAGTCTCGTGGTACATTTTCATTTCCTCTTTGGTATAACCGTTGTCGGTAAATACATCAATTTGAGGAATTACGTTGTAGGCCAATTGGTATGCAAATTTATCAACCGTAACATCTTCTTTGGCAATCACTTGTTTGTATTGCAATTCCAATTCGTCCATGGCGGCTGCACCAGCACCACTTGCTGCTTGGTAAGTGGCTACGTGAACTTTGGTTATGTGTGATAGGTTTTCCAAAGCTTGTAGCGCCACTACCATTTGAATGGTGGTACAGTTTGGATTGGCAATAATACCACGAGGACGCAATTTGGCGTCTGCAGCATTTACCTCTGGCACTACCAATGGAATATCAGTGTCCATGCGGAATGCTGAGGAGTTGTCAATCATTACAGCTCCAAATTTAGTTATATCTTCGGCAAATTCTTTAGAAATACTTGCTCCTGCTGAGGTAAAAGCGATATCGATTCCCTTGAAATCATCACCGTGTTTGAGCTCCTTCACGGTGAGTTTTTCACCTTTAAAGTCATAAACACTACCCGCACTGCGTGATGAACCAAAAAGGCTCAGTTCAGTCAATGGGAAATTGCGCTCTTCGAGCACACGCAGAAATTCTTGTCCAACGGCACCGCTTGTGCCTACAATTGCTACTCTCATTGTTGTAAAATATTTAGCTCTTTCTGACCTCTGAATGAGGTTTTGAGAACTGTTTAATTAGAAATTATTGTTCGTTTATATCTCTATTACAAATAAATAGACAGACTGTTAATCTAAATGTGAAAAATAATCTATATATTTGCACTCTTAAATTAGAAATCACCCTTTAGGGGTCTAAATATTCTGCAAAAGTAATTCATTTCAATAGAATACGCACACACTATGAAGAATTTAAGTCTGTTTTTTATGTTTTTTCTGCCTATAATCTGCTTTGGTCAAGTGAACGATTCGTTTTCGGATGGAAACTTTATAAATAACCCTTTTTGGACTGGTTCAACTACCAATTTTACCATCAATAGCGCGTTTCAATTGCAAGCTAATGTACAAACAGCAGGCACTTCTAGTTTGTTCACGGCTTCGGAGGCATTTGAAAATGCGCAGTGGGAATGTTGGGTAAAGATACAATTTCCTACTTCTTCAGGTACCGTGTCCACCTATTCAAGCAATTATGCAACGGTTTATTTGGCGTCCGATAAAACGGATATTTCGGGTAGTTTTAATGGTTATTTTGTGAAGATTGGTGATGTGCAGGACGATGTGTCGCTATGGTTACAGGAAGGTTCTACCAAAACTAAAATCATTGACGGGAAGGACAAACGCTCGGATGGAAATCCGGTGGAAATGCGCATAAAAGTGACGCGTGATGCAAACGGGAATTTCTCATTATATAGCAAGTTATCAACCGAAACGGATTTTTATCTCGAAGGAACAACGCAAAATAATGTTGTAAAAAACTGTAGCTTTTTCGGAGTATCGTTCACAAATACCGCTAAAACTGGAACTTCCTATTATTTTGACGACATAGTGGTTACGGGCAGCAAGGCAGTTGATAGAGAGGCACCACTTTGGACTTCGTTCACGTTGGAACAACCGAATAAACTGAATTTGGTTTTTTCCGAAGCAATGGATTTTTCAAAAGCTACTTATACTCTTGACCAAAGTATGGGAAATCCTGTTTCGCAAGTCATTTCTGATGATAAAACGTCAATCACTTTGACTTTTGGAACCAATTTTGAAAAAGGAAAGATGTATAATCTGCAAACCATGGGACTGACCGATTTGTCTCAAAATGCACTGATTATTGTTCAAAAAAGCATTGGAATAATAGAAAAAGTTGAAGTCGGTGACTTGATTCTAAACGAAGTAATGTTCGAAAATCCTTTGAATTCCCTTGAATATCTGGAGATTTACAATACATCAAATAAACTGCTGGATGTTTCAGGATTGGTTTTTACAACTCGCAAAACGGATGGAACCCTAAATACAGGAAATATTATTCCACAGCAAACTACCATGTTGCCTAAAGGGTATTTGGCATTATGTAGCAATGCAGAAACGGTTCGGAATTTTCACGCATGTCCGCCCGAAAGTAACATCATAACTACTTCATGGACAATACTCAACAATGAAAGTTCAACCATTGTGCTGACCAATTCCGCCAAAGATACCATTTATGATGAGCTGAATTACAATGTGAAATGGCACAATGCCTGGGTGAAAGACCCTAAAGGTATATCCTTGGAACGCAATGCACCAGAACTGCCTACGCAAAATTCAGCTTCATGGCACTCATCAGTTTCAGCGCCAAGTTATGGCACGCCGGGTTATAAAAATTCTGAATTTGTAGATGTGATTGTGCCAGTTTGCAACGCTTTTACATTGGTTGAACCCAACATTCTAAACTTGGTTTTTTCGGAAGCAATGGATTTTTCTAAAGCGACTTTTACGGTTGACAATAATATTGGAAGTCCTTCTGGTCAGGCAATTTCTGCTGATAAATCTTCAATAGAACTATCATTTGCAACTAATTTTGAAAAGGGAAAGATATATAAATTGACAACTCAGGGATTAACCGATTTGGTTGGAAATGCCGTTGTGGTGACGAATCAAAGTATCGGTATTACGGATAAATTATCAATTGAAGATTTGAAAATCAATGAAGTAATGTTTGATAGTCCTGTAAATTCTGTTGAATATATTGAGCTTTGCAATACTTCCAATAAACTGCTGGACGTGTCAGGATTGGTTTTTACTACCCGCAAAACGGATGGTTCGCTCAATACCGGAAACGTGATTCCGCCTCAAACACGGATTTTGCCCAATGGATATGTAGCGTTTTGTTCGGATGCGGAATTGCTGCGGAATTACCACAATTGCACTGCCGAAAGTAACATTGTGACTACCGATTGGACCACGCTCAACAATGAAAGTGCGACCTTGGTATTGACCAATGCGGCAAATGACAGCATTTATGACGAACTGACCTACAATGTGAAATGGCATCACGCAATGGTCAAAAATCCAAAAGGGGTAGCTTTGGAGCGCATTCATCCCAATCTTCCCACTCAGGATGCAGCATCATGGCATTCAGCGGCGTCGGAAGTAAATTACGGAACGCCAGGTTATAAAAACTCTCAATATCGTGACATTACAAACCCAAATCAGACCGAAAAATCCGTTTGGCTTGACCCTGAAAGTTTCTCGCCTGATAATGACGGTGTTGATGATATTTGCTTCATTCGGTATAAAACGGAAACGGATGGTTTTGTGGCAAATGCAGTTATTTTTAATGCGGTAGGTGTGAAGGTTTTTCAATTGGCGTCCAATATTTTATTGTCTTCGGAAGGATTTATTTCTTGGGATGGTAAAACAGATGCAGGAAAGAATGCAAATGTTGGAGTATATGTGCTTTATTTTGAGATGTTTAATCCTAAGAATGGTCAGAGAAAACAAGTGAAACTTCCTATTGTGGTTTCATCTCGATAATTTCGAATTATTAACACGCTATTGTCCAACAAATCAGCTATCTTTGCACCGTTTTTTTAATCACCCCTAACCTTTAAAAGGGGATAAGAAAATATCAGCAATGATTCAATGTTAAGTAAGGGAAATAATAAAGAACTAATTATTAATACTAACTTAGTTATACGCCGGCTGGCGGACTAAGGGTAAATTTTATTTTGATGGAAAAAGTAAGTTACGCATTGGGGTTAAGTTTGGGCAACAATTTGTTGGGAAGTGGAATTTCGTCACTTAGTGCCGAAAAACTCACCAAAGGAATACAAGATGTGTTAGAACAAAATGAGCTTGAAATGAGCTTGGAAGAAGCGCAAGCAATTATCACCGAATATTTTGACAGCTTGCAAGCTAATATGAGCGAAAAAGGTCAAAGTGAAGGCAAAGCATTTTTAGAAGCCAATGCAACTCGCAATGAAGTGGTTACTTTGCCTAGTGGTTTGCAATACGAAGTAATTACTGCTGGAACAGGAACAATTCCTACAGCTGCCGATACTGTAAAAGTACATTATCATGGAACTACTATCGACGGAAATGTATTTGATAGTTCAGTTCGTCGCGGCGAACCTACCACATTTGGCGTAACACAAGTTATTAGCGGATGGGTAGAAGCATTGCAATTGATGCCAGTTGGTTCAAAATGGAAACTTTTCATTCCTTCCGAATTGGCGTATGGCGCACAAGGAGCTGGACAAGCCATTGCACCACACACTACACTTATTTTTGAAGTAGAATTATTAGATATCGTTTAATAGGTAGTTTGTAGTAAGACATTTACATTTTAATAAACATCAAAAAAAATAAAAAACAAAAGTCAAAAATGAAAAAAACAGTTTTAATCCTTGCGGCGATAAGCCTGGTTTTTGTTTCGGCTACTGCCAAAGATAAAAAACCAAAAGAAGTAATAGTAGCTGCCCCCGTGAATGTTTTAACCAATGGTGTTGACTCAATGAGTTATGCTTTGGGATTAAATGTAGGTGCAGATTTTGGTAAAAACATCAAACAAATTCCTGGAGGTAAGGCAAATATTGATTTATTAATCAAGGGTTTTGCTACCGCAATGAAAGGCGACTCAGCTTTAATGACGGCAGCATTTGCTACTGAATTCTTCAAAAATTACATTACTGCTGCTCAATCTAAAGACACAGAAGTGAAAAAAGCAGCTGGAGAAAAATTCTTAGCTGAAAACAAAAGCAAAGAAGGTGTAAAAACTACTGCTAGTGGTTTGCAATATGAAGTTTTGAAAGCGGCAGAAGGTCCAAAACCTGCAGCAACTGATTCAGTGAAAGTACATTACCAAGGATTTTTACTTGACGGAACTAAATTCGACAGCTCTGTTGACCGTGGACAACCAATCGTATTTCCTTTGAATCAAGTTATTCCAGGATGGACTGAAGGCGTTCAATTGATGTCTGTAGGTTCTAAATATAAATTGTTCGTTCCTTACAATTTGGGTTACGGCGAAAAAGGTGCTGGCAATGGTGCAATACCAGGCTTTGCTACTTTAATTTTCGAGGTTGAATTATTGGAAATCAAACCTTTGAAAGAAATTAAACCAGTTGCGGAAGTTAAACCTGCAGCAACTGCCAAAGCAGTTAAGAAATCTGCTCCAGCTAAAAAAGCAAAATAAATTTAGATTTAAATAATAAGTAAATAATAAATTCAAAATAATAAATCAAATGAAAAAACAAAGTATTTTATCGTTGGTAGCGCTGGTTGCCATTTTTGTACTTTCTTCATGTACGAAATACGAAGCAAAAAAGGCTGATTTGAAATCTCAAAATGATAGTTTGAACTACGCACTTGGTTTGGCCAATGGTGATGGTATCAAAAACTACTACATGAAAAAAGATTCTTCTAACAAACCGATTATTGCATTAATGAAAGCATTAGACGAAGCTTACAAAAAAGATGTTAGCAAAGACGAAATGTACAAACTGGGAATTCAAATTGGAAATTCGTTTAAACAACAAAAAGCCAAAGGTTTAATGGGTGATTCCACATTGAAATTCAACAATGACTTGGTAAAACAAGGCTTGGTAAATGCGTTGAATAAATTTGACAAAGGCATGACTTCAAAAGAGGCTGAAGCTTACATCCAAAAAACGATGGCGAAAATTCAGGCAGCAAAAGCACCACAACAACCAATGATGCAACAGCCACCTATGCAACAACAGGCACCTCAACAAGCTCCACAACAAGCTGCTCCACAAAAATAAGTTTAACAAAACGTCAATAAACAAACAATATACAGAAAAATGAAAAAACTGAATATATATTTAGCAGTGGCTTTGGTAGCCGTATTTGCATTTTCTTCTTGCAATAGCAACAAGGCAAAATTACCAACATTAACAACTCAAATCGACAGTTTAAACTATGCTTTTGGTTTGGCCAATGGTGCAGGAATCAAGGATTACTATATCAAAGGTGATTCAGCTGATAAAAAAATTGCTTCTTTGCTAAAAGGCTTGAAAGAAGGAATGAAAGGTGAAGTAAGCAAAGAAAACACCGAATTGGTGGATCTTGGAAATAAAATTGGTACTTCATTGAAGGAACAAAACAAAACTGGATTGATGGGCGATTCTACACTTAAAGTGAATGTAGACCTAATCAAACAAGGTTTAGTAAACGGTTTGAAAGGTTCAACAATTCAAATGACACCAAAAGATGCTCAAACATACCTTCAAAAATCTATGGAAGTATTGCAAGCTAAAAAAATGGAAGCCAATTTTGGAAAAAACAAAAAAGCTGGTGAAGAATTTTTAGCTGCAAACGGTAAAAAAGCTGGTGTAATCACTACTGCATCTGGTTTACAATACGAAATTATCACAAAAGGTAATGGCCCACTTCCATTAGATACCAACAAGGTGAAAGTGAATTATCATGGTACATTGATTGATGGAACTGTATTTGATAGTTCTGTTGACCGCAAACAACCAGTTGTATTCCCTGTAAATCAAGTAATTCCAGGATGGACAGAAGCATTGAAATTGATGCCAGTTGGTTCAAAATTCAAATTGTATGTACCTCAAAATTTAGCTTATGGTCCTAAGGAACAAGGTGCTATTAAACCTTTCTCAATGTTGATTTTTGAAGTTGAATTGATTTCAATTGAAAAATAAACACTAAGAGGTTGTTGGTAAGTTTATAGTAAAATATATTTATCACAATAGTTCGTTATAAAATGAAATAAGTATTTGATAATCAGAAAAATAAGTGAAAAATAAGTATTAAAACATTTGGGTAATTCATTGAAAATCAGTAT
>Ga0194037_1002981_pt1 | contig 10754 bp, 8 predicted proteins | sample JunL306m_MetaG_FD_148653 | JGI IMG/M metagenome (GOLD analysis project Ga0194037, IMG submission 148653) | Anoxic zone freshwater microbial communities from boreal shield lake in IISD Experimental Lakes Area, Ontario, Canada - Jun2016-L304-6m | ecosystem: Environmental > Aquatic > Freshwater >...
GTGTTTGACCGCGCCTACGGTGACGGACCCGGCGACCGCGCCGCGGGCGACCGTGGACAAGCCAGCCGCCGGAAAGCCGAAGACGAAACCCGGAAGGGGAATTCAGGCGCGGGTTCACGTCGTTAGGCGATTTCCAATTTTATACTGAGAGGCACAACCATGATCCTCATGACATCCCCCGGCGCTATCCTCGCTAACCGTCTGCTCCCCTTGCCGGCCATCTGCTTGATACTGGCGCTGGGGCTGCCTGTCACAGCAACCGCCGCGCAAGGGAGACAACAATCCTTTGCATCGCCGGAAAAGGGAGCGCATGGCCTCTTTGCCGCGGTGAAAGCGGACGATACTCATAAACTGGTCGCGATTCTTGGCCCCGGATCAGAAACCCTTGTCTCTTCCGGCGACACGGTGGCCGACGCTACCGGCAGAACCCTCTTCGTAAAACTCTACGAGAAACATAACCGTATTGAACGGCTGAATTCCAACAAAGCGATTCTTATCATCGGATCTCAGTATCATCCGTTCCCCATCCCCTTGATACGTGAAGGAAAACGCTGGCGCTTCGACACCAAGGCCGGCAGGGAGGAAATCCTCAATCGAAGGATCGGCAAGAATGAACTGAACGCCATTGCGGTCGCCCGAGCCTATGTAATCGCCCAGAGAGAATATGCCACAAAGGATCGGGACGCCGACGGCGCGGTGGCCTTCGCTCAACAGTTCCGGAGTACACCCGGTAGGAAGGATGGACTCTTCTGGGAGGTGAATGAGGGGGAAGAGGAGAGTCCCTTAGGGCTTCTCGCGGCCCGGGCAGCCAATGAAGGGTATGGGGAAACCAGCCCCGAAAGAGCCAATCCGTATCACGGTTACATCTTTAAGATCCTGAAGGCCCAGGGCGAACATGCCGAGGGAGGCCCCTACGAGTACGTAGTGAACGGCAAGATGCTACTCGGTTTTGCCCTCGTCGCCTACCCGGCGCACCATGGCTCGTCCGGTGTCATGACGTTTATCGTCAACCAGAGCGGGGTCGTTTATCAGAATGATTTGGGAAACGCCACGGAAGTTATCGCCTCGGCCATGACGCACTATGATCCGGACAAAAACTGGAAGAAGGTGGACTAGGGGGAAAGGCTAAGGGCTAAGGGTGAACAAAAACTGCTTCTTGATGGGGTAGCGGTTTTTGTTTTTTTAGTAGCTGGCAAGGGATTCCGAAGAGGGAAGATGCCGCGACACTGTCCCGCAGTGCCTGCAGGAATACCTCCTGCTCCCCCACGAGATAAAGACAACTCCCGGCAGAACAGCCAGAAGGAGCAGGATACAAGCGCCATAACGGATTTCTTTGTTCCGCAGAATGGATGGCATTCTGCCCGAATGCCCGCAATGGTCGCAGCGAAGATACTTTCCCTTATCCTTTCTCCCCTCCACCATTTTGACGACAGCATAGATTAGCGCGGGAATAGCAAACAAGACATAGATCAACAAAAATTCCGCGAGAGTATGGAAAGAGGGCATGATGCTGTCCGAATTGATATAATTGCGCAAAGTATAGTTCGTATTTCCTCCGGACACAAGTTATAATCACGCCAACAGTTATAATCACGCTTCCGCGCATTTCATTTGATACAATTGAGCCAGCTTGACACTACATTTCTGAACCATGCGGCAACCCTTCATGGCTGGCTCAATGAGCCGGGGTATGGCTCGTTGTTCATTGTCGGCATGCTGGCATCGTCAATCCTCCCGATGGGTTCCGAGTGGCTCTTGATCCTCATGCTCTCCAACGGTTATCTCCCCTGGTTGACCGTTGCAACAGCTTCAGCAGGCAACTGCCTCGGAGCGGTCAGCACCTATCTCATCGGCGTCTATGGGGGGCGCCGCCTCATTGAGCGGGTGCTAAGGGTCACGCCGGAACAGGAAATCAGGGCCCGATGGTGGTTTCACCGGTACGGGAAGCTTTCTCTCCTGTTTTCCTGGCTGCCGATCATCGGAGACCCGCTTTGCCTGGTAAGCGGCATGTTGGGAACAAAGTTATGGGTTTTCCTCGCACTCGTGACCATCGGGAAGGTGCTCCGTTACACCGTCATCGCCTGGATCATTCTTGCGACCGTGGTACATTGATCTCCTCTCGATCCTCCCTTTGCCATCCGTCAAGAGTTACTTCATTTACTCAGAATGGACCCATAGGCTTTAATATCAGACGAAAAATGGGGCGTGGTTAGAGGTGAACAACGGCGGATCGTTACGTAAAATCGCCGCAACGGCGGGCTCTTTCTTGAATTCATGATCCAGGAACCGCCGCACCTCCTTCCGCTCCCACCCCCGAGGGTGGCGGAAGCCGGTATAAAGGGAAAGATCCCCTTCGTAAAACGGTTCTGTAGACAGTGCCGCCGCCTCATCCCCGTACACCGGCATGTTGAATATCGCCAGATTCAGAAAGTCGACGGCCTCTTGGTGTCGAACGATGAATTCCAGGGTCCGATGCGCCTCTACCTCTGTTTCCGCCGGCGTACCGAACAGGAGGTAGAGATAGACCGCGATCCCTGCCTGTTTCAGGTTTCGCAGTACCTGTGAGGCTACACCGAGGTCGATTCCCTTGTGCAGTCGGTCCAGTACCCCTTGATCTCCCGACTCCAGGCCAAGCTTCAGCATGACGCACCCCGATGCACGCAACTCCTCGCAGAATGCCGGGTCCGCGAGTTCCGTGCTGAACCGGACGAATCCGTACCACGGCGCCCCCGGTGGATTCTTTGCCACTCCCCGCAACAAGGCCGGCGATACGGCGTTGTCGAGGAGGTGGATGAGGGCCGGTCGCTCCGCGGCGGTCAGAGCCCGCAGATCGGCCAGCGCTTGTCGCACCGGCACGGGACGGTACCGGCTCTCCTCCGTCCGCTCGGGGCAGAAGGAGCAATGGCGCCACCAGCAGCCGCTGGATGCGCTGTAGGGGAGGATAAGGCCGGGTGCGAGATAATCGCTGAGCGGGAAGGATCCGTAGGTCGGCGGGACATGGCGCGACCGTCCCTCGGCGCCGGCCAGGTCGAGAAGCGCCCCTTCCCCAGGTCCCGCCACGAGGTGGTCGACAAGAGCGCCGAAGGGGGAACACCAGCCGGGCCGCCTCAGCCACGACGTGACGAGTCCCCCGCCGAGCGCCACGGTGACGCCGGGGAAGGTGTGTCTGATGTACCCGATCATGGCAAAAGCGCAGAGCGCCTGGCTGAGATAATTGATGGAAAAGCCGACCGTCCGTACGCCATGCAGCAGCTCCGGCAGCCGACTGCTGAACCAGGGGAAGAAGGGATTTTCCTCGTACTGTTCCGCCGCGGTCAGCAGGTCGGCGCTCCTGAGCGGTGAGAGCCGCTGCCGCCGGTAGTCGGCCAATCCCACGACCGCGCCCTGTGCCGCGCCGGCAACGGCCAAAAGCCGGTTCAGATCCCGGACGGCCACTCCATATCTGTCGGGGGAGCAGTAGGTCCGCTGGTCCCGGAGGGCCCCCAGATGGCGCGCCCGGCTGTTGACGGCCCGGCGGGTCCAGGTGTCGGCGCCGGCCCGTGGTTGCTCCATCAGCCAGAGCAGTCCTTCACAATTCGCGTCCAGAACGCCGCAGGGGACGCCGGCTGCATGGAGCGTCGCCGCCAGCCGGGCAATACCGGCGGGCGGTTCAGAGGGCTTGGCGACAGGGGGGAAAACTAGCAACATGGGCAATGTCTCACAAAACTACTAACTCTTTGACATCTTCCTGTTTCACATGGTATAGAAAACCACGTTACTCTCGCGGCATAAACAATCAGTGCGCTTTGTTGTCACTATAACAAATCGCCAGGAGGAACCCCATGAATCATTTCCACTACCGGAATAATGAACTGTACGCCGAGGAAGTGGCGCTGAAGGATATCGTCGCACAGGTCGGCTCGCCGGTCTATGTCTATTCCCATGCCACCCTGTGCCGCCATTTCAAGGCGTTTGACGACGCCTTCAGCGCCGTGCCCCACACCATCTGTTACTCCATGAAGGCCAACTCCACCCAGTCGGTCATCAGGATTTTTATCAATCTTGGGGGGGGGGTTGATATCGTCTCCGGCGGCGAACTGTATCGAGCGCTGAAGGCGGGGGTAGATCCTGACAAGGTGGTCTATTCCGGTGTAGGAAAGAGGGATGACGAGATCGAGTACGCCCTCGCGACCGGCATCCTCATGTTTAACGTGGAGTCGGAACAGGAGCTGAGCCGGATTTCCGAGATTGCATCCCGCATGGGAAAAAAGGCGGGGATCGCCATCCGGGTTAATCCGGATGTTGACCCCGGCACTCATCCTTACATCACCACCGGTCTGAAAAACGCCAAATTCGGCATCACCATCGACCGGGCCATGGCAGAGTACACGAGAGCCATGACTCTGCCGGGTATCGACGTCATCGGTATCGATATGCACATCGGTTCTCAGCTCACCAAGGTCAACCCTTTTGTCGACTCTATCGAGAAGCTGAAAGTGATGATTGGCATGCTGCGGTCGCAGGGTATTGACCTGAATTATTTTGACTGCGGTGGCGGCCTCGGGATTCAGTACAACGCCGAAGAGCCCCCCCTGCCGTCCGATTACGGGAAAGAGATTGTCGCCGCGACAAAGGACCTGGGGATGCGCCTGCTCTTTGAGCCGGGGCGCAATCTGGTGGGAAACGCCGGCATCCTGGTGGCGAAAACCCTCTACACCAAGGCCCGTGACGAGAAGAACTTCATCATGATCGACGCGGGGATGAATGACCTGGCCCGGCCGGCCCTCTACGACTCCTACCACGGAGTCCAGGCGGTGACCAAGGACCAGGATGGCGTGATCGTCGCCGATATCGTCGGTCCCATCTGCGAGTCGGGCGACTTCCTGGTCAAGGGGCGCGAAGTCCCCATGTTCAAGCAGGGTGACCTGGTGGCCTTCATGTCCACCGGCGCCTACGGTTTTGCCATGTCCAGCTCCTACAACAGCCGCCCGAGGGTGGCGGAGGTCATGGTCAAGGGGAATACCTTCGAGGTGGTACGGGAACGGGAGACAGTTGAAGATCTGATCAAGGGGGAGCGGATCGCTTCGTTCCTTTAGTCCAAGAGTAAGCAAAGGGAGGTAGTACCATGTTCAAGGGAAGCATCGTCGCTATCGTCACGCCGTTCACCAACGGTCAGGTCAACTACGAAAAGCTGCGGGAGCTGGTGGAGTTTCAGATTGCCGAAGGGACCGACGGCATCGTGCCGTGCGGCACTACCGGCGAGGCCTCCACGCTGGACTATGACGAGCATATCCAAGTAGTAAAGACGGTCGTCGAGCAGGTGAACAAGCGGGTCCCGGTCATCGCCGGTACCGGATCGAACTCTACAGCCGAGGCCATTGAGCTGTCCCAAAAGGCCAAGGATGTCGGAGCTGACGGCGTCCTCCTTGTCACCCCTTACTACAACAAGCCGACCCAGGAGGGATTGTTTCGTCACTACTCGGCAATCGCCGACGCCGTGGCCATTCCCCAGATACTCTATAATGTTCCCGGACGCACCGGGATCAACATGTTGCCGGATACCGTGGCGCGGCTCTCCGCGCACGAGAATATTGTTGCCATCAAGGAGGCCACCGGCTCGCTCCAGCAGGGTTCCGAGATACTGGCCCTCTGCGGCGATAAGATCGATGTCCTCTCAGGTGACGACTTCATCACCTTTCCGCTCATGGCATGCGGCGCCAAAGGGGTCATCTCGGTGCTGGCCAACATCATGCCCAAGGCCGTGGGAGAGCTGACCGACGCCTTCTTTGCCGGCGATCCGGAGACAGCCCGCCAACTGCACCTGAAGACGCTGAAAATCAGCAACGCCATGTTCATCGAGAGCAACCCGGTCCCGGTGAAGACCGCCCTGGGGCTCATGGGCAAGTGTTCCGACGAGGTACGCCTGCCGCTCTGCCCGATGAGCGACGCCAATAAGGCCAAGCTGACCGGGATATTGAAGGAGTACGGGCTGGTCTGAGGACGCCGGGACCGGAGAGGTTATGGGACAAGCCGCTGAAAAACTTCGCTTCACCCGTGAAGAGTATCTGGAGTGGGACGCCCGCCAGGTTGAACGGCATGAATACGTTAACGGAGAGGTTTTCCTGTTGGCCGGCGCTCGAAGGGGGCATGCCGTCATCGCCGGCAACATATTCGCGGAACTTCATTCACAACTCAAAGGCAAACCCTGCCGCCCCTATATGGCGGACATGAAGCTGCAAGTCGATGCGGCTGACGCCTTCTTCTATCCAGATGTGATGGTAACCTGTGACGAGCGGGACGCCAAGGCCGATATGTATCTGGAGCATCCTTCGCTCATTATTGAGGTGCTCTCCGACTCAACCGCCGCTTATGACCTCGGACAAAAGTTCGAGTATTATCGGCTTATCCCGGAACTGCTGGAATATGTCGTTATTGAACCTGAGCGTCAGCGGATCTATCTCTACCGGAAGAACGAGGCGGGAGAATGGCTGCTCAGCGACGTGAGGGCCGGAGCGCCGGTACTCTTTGCCACTGTCGGCTGTAGCATCTCCCGTGAAGATATTTTTGAAGGTGTCGCTGTTCCCCATGAAGCATGACTAAATATCGCGACAGTCGCCGGAAGGCAAAATAATCTGTCCATCTCTTTGAATAATGAGGTTTTCCCATGATTAAAATCGCCGTCTGCGGCGCCGCCTGGCGCATGGGGCAGAGAATCATCGTCGCTGTAAAGGAAGCAGGGTGTGAGCTTTCCGGAGCGCTGGAGCGTCCGGGGCATGACCTGGTGGGCCAGGATGCCGGCCTCATTGCAGGATGTGGGATGTTGGGGGTCGAGATTTCCGACGACCTGAACGCCGTAGTGGCGGGGTGTGACGTGCTCATCGACTTTACCACTCCCAAGGTGTCGCTGAAGAACATGGAGGTCTGCGGTCTCAAGAAAAAGGCCATCGTCATCGGCTCCACCGGCTTCACCCCCGATGAGCGTCTGCTCGCCGCCGAACTGGCCAAGGATATCCCTGCGATTATCGCCCCCAACATGAGTGTCGGCGTCAATGTCTGCTTCAAGATCCTGAAAGATATCGCAAAAACCTTGGGTGACGACTTTGATGTGGAGATCGTGGAACTGCACCACAACAAGAAGAAGGACGCCCCGAGCGGCACCGCCGTCCGGATGGGTGAGGTGGTGGCCGAAGCCCTGGGGCGTGACTATACTCAGGTGGCCCGCTGCCGCCGCGAGGGGATTGTCGGTGAGCGGACCAGGGAAGAGATCGGGATGCAGTCCGTCCGAGGCGGCGACATCATCGGCGAACATACGGTCTACTTCATCGGCATGGGTGAGCGGATCGAACTCTCCCATCGGGCCATGACCCGTGATATGTTCTCCCGCGGCTCGGTCCGGGCCGCCAAGTGGGTGATCGGTCAACAGCCGGGAATCTACGACATGCAGGATGTTCTTGGACTGAAATAGGCGGGGATAATGGAATCCAATCCAGAAGAAGGAGAATAGCTGCCCGTGGCCAAAATCAACGACAACTACCTTAAACTGAAAGCCGGCTACCTCTTCCCGGAGATCGGTCGCCGTGTCCGCGCCTTTACCGAGGCCAACCCGTCCGCCAAGGTGATTCGCCTGGGGATCGGCGACGTCACCCGTCCCCTGGCCCCGGCCGTCATCAAGGCGTTTCACGACGCGGTCGACGATTTGGCTGCCATCGACCGGTTTGCCGGTTACGGTCCTGAGCAAGGGTACGAATGGCTTATTAACACCATCATTGAGAAGTCCTACCAGCCGCTGGGGGTCTCTTTAAAGACCGAGGAGATGTTCATCTCAGACGGTTCCAAATGCGATTGCGCCAATATCCTTGATATCTTCGCGCTGGACAACGTGGTCGCCATCGGCGATCCGGTCTATCCGGTCTACAACGACACCAACGTCATGATCGGTCGCACCGGCGAGGCAAACGACAAGGGACATTATCAAGGAATCGTCTACCTCCCCTGCACCGAGGAAAACGGTTTCATACCCGCGCTTCCCACCGGGAAGGTGGATATCATCTATCTCTGTTTTCCCAACAACCCCACCGGCGCCGTGGCGAGCAAGGCCGAACTGAAGAAGTGGGTCGACTACGCCCTTGCCAACGACGCCGTCATCTTTTTCGACGCAGCCTATGAGGCATTCATCACCAATCCCGAAATCCCGCACTCCATCTATGAAATTGAAGGGGCCAAGCGGTGCGCCGTTGAATTCCGCTCTTTCTCCAAGACCGCCGGTTTTACCGGTGTCCGTTGCGGCCTGGTGGTCGTGCCGGAAGAGGTGATGGGGCTCACCAGTTCCGCGGAAAGATACAGTTTTAACAAACTCTGGCTGCGCCGCGCCACCACCAAGTTTAACGGAGCCTCCTACCCGGTGCAGCGTGCCGCCGCCGCGGTCTACAGCGACAAGGGGTGGGTTCAGACCAGGGAGATTATCGACTACTACATGGAAAACGCCCGGATCATTCGTGAGGGGCTGAAGGAAGCGGGCATGATGGTCTACGGTGGGGTGGACGCCCCCTACATCTGGCTCAAGACCCCCGGCGGCATGACGAGCTGGGAATTCTTTGATACGCTCCTCAACGAGGCCAACGTGGTCGGCACCCCCGGTAGCGGTTTCGGCCCCAGCGGCGAAGGGTTCTTCCGGCTTTCGGCCTTTGGGGACCGCGAGAATGTGATTGAAGCGGTGGAGCGGATCAAGAAGAACCTTGGATAGATTCAAACAGAAACCGCGCCCGGTGTGGCGGTTTTTTAGCATTTAAAGTGTAAAGTTTTCCGACATTTGTGTCGGGAAGCTTTACACTTTTTGCATGGCGTCGCCGGAGGAATTGTCTGTTTTATGAATAATAACAAGATATAGGCGTATGGTACATTTCATGCATAGTTTCCGCAAGAGGTTCAATCATGCGGAAATTCCGTCAAAGACAACACTTGCTTGCTTATTACGTCAATTACAGACTGATAACGGTGGCCGCGGTAGCTCTTCTTTTGCTCCAGTTTGTGGTTGGTCACGCCCATGGAGCCCAGGCCAAACTGACGTGGGATCCGCCGAAAAACGCCGATGGGACCCGCTTTAAAGATTTCGTCGGCTACAGAGTCTACGTGGGGAGCGCCTCCTCTACGTATAATCCCAATCCCTTTAATGTGGGAAAAGACACCACTTCCTATACCCTCGATAACCTGACCGACGGAGCAACCTACTATTTTGCTGTTACGGACTATGACGGCGCCGGCAACGAAAGCGACTACTCCAACGAAGTAACCGTGACGTTTCCGGCCCTCCCCCCAGGGATGGCGACCCCCACGCTCCACTCCGTGACGGCAACGGCCGGCGCCGGCGGAACGATAAGGCCGGTAGGCGCCGAGCCCGCGAGTTCCAATATCGACAGAGCGACTACCATCACCAGGACGATGGTCTCCGAGGGGGCAGATCAGTCCTTTGACATTACTCCCAATTCCGGCTACGCCATTGCCGACGTTACCGTTGACGGCATCTCGGTCGGCCCGGTCTCCTACTATACCTTCTCCAAGGTGGCCATCGACCATACCCTGACCGCCACATTTGTCGTCCGGATCAATGTTGCCCTTCAAGCCAACGGTGGACAAGCAACGGCCTCATCTACCTATAGCCATCAAGTCACCTTTCCGGCGACAGCGATCAACAACGGTGACCGGAAAGGGCTGAACTGGGGCAACACCGAGGGTGGCGGCTGGAACGACGACACTATCAATGACTACACAAATGACTGGGCACGGATAACCTTCCCTGGCTTGAAATCCATAACAGAGATCGACGTTTTCACCCTGCAGGACAACTATTCTTCCCCCCAGGATCCGACCGGAACTCAGACATTTACGCTGTACGGCATCACCGACTTTGATGTTCAGCAGTGGAATGGCGCCGAATGGGTAACCGTACCTAATGGCGCCATCACGGGGAACCGCCTGGTCTGGCGGAAGATCACCTTTCCGGCGATCACGACCGACCGGATTCGGGTGGTGGTGAAAGGCGCACTGGAAGGGTACAGCCGGATTACCGAAATCGAGGCATATGAAGCGCTCAACGATTCAACTCTCTACTCATTGACGGCAACGGCCGGTGTCGGCGGAATGATAACGCCGCGAGGCGCAGTGACCGTGAGTACCACGACCGACAATAAGAGCACGACAACCGTCGCGGCGGTCACCGAGGGAGCAGCCCAGTCCTTTGACATTACTCCCGACCACGGCAACGCCATTGCCGACGTTACCATTGATGGTATTTCGGTCGGCGCTGTCTCCGACTATACCTTCTCCAAGGTGTCCACCGACCACACCCTGACCGCAACATTTGTCGTCCGGACCAATGTTGCCCTTCAAGCCAACGGTGGGCAAGCAACGGCCTCATCTATCTATAACGCCACCCATCCTGTGACAGCGCTCAATAACGGTGACCGAAAGGGACTGAACTGGGGCAACGGCGGCGGCTGGAACGACGGCACATACAATGACTACACGGATGACTGGGCTCAGATCACCTTCGCTGGCTCGAAAACCATAACCGAAATCGACGTTTTCACCCTGCGGGACATCTATGATGCACCCCAGGAACCGACCGAAACCCAGACATTTTCGCTGTACGGCATCACCGACTTTGATGTTCAGCAGTGGGATGGCGCCGAATGGGTAACCGTGCCTGGAGGCGCTGTCACCGGAAACGACCTGGTCTGGCGGAAGATCACCTTCCAGGCGATCACGACCGACCGGAT
>Ga0194037_1002983_pt1 | contig 10752 bp, 7 predicted proteins | sample JunL306m_MetaG_FD_148653 | JGI IMG/M metagenome (GOLD analysis project Ga0194037, IMG submission 148653) | Anoxic zone freshwater microbial communities from boreal shield lake in IISD Experimental Lakes Area, Ontario, Canada - Jun2016-L304-6m | ecosystem: Environmental > Aquatic > Freshwater >...
TGTGCCATTAGTCAGTACAAAATCACCACCATTTACCTCGGCTTCGAGAGTAGGTATCTGCCTTTTGAGGAAGCCACGGTAGTCGTTATCAGGCACAAAACATATCTCGTAGCTTTCTGCTTTCTTAGAAAGTTCGGGATAGCCCATATCTAGTGCCAGCTTGCGTATCTCGGTCTTAAGGTAATCGCCCAAAGGGTAAATACTACGACTGAGACAGTCCTGCCCCAGGCCCCAAAGCACATAACTTTGGTCCTTGGTAAGATCTTTGGCTTTAGAAAGGACAAAGCGGCTATTTTCTTCACGCACTTTCACATAATGTCCAGTTGCAATATAATCGCAATCTAAGGCATCAGCACGTTTCAGCAATGCAGACCATTTAATATGTGTATTGCAGAGTACACAAGGATTAGGGGTACGACCTGCCATATATTCCTCTACAAAATTTTCTATCACATGACCACCAAACTCCTCGCGGATATCTAATATATAATGAGGGAAACCATGTTCTACCGCTGCCATACGGGCATCGTTAAAACTATCCAGATTGCAGCAACCTGTTTCTTTCTTTCCTCCACCCGATGAGGCATAATCCCATGTTTTCATGGTGATACCTACTACTTCATAGCCTTGTTGGTGCAGCATTAGCGCAGCCACGGTACTATCTATACCGCCACTCATTGCCACTAATACCTTTCCGTTCCTGCTCATAAATTAAATATAAATCCTAAACACTATATGAAAGTGTTATAGTACAGCAAATGTACGAATAAGCAGGTGAGCAGCCATACCCGAAACAACAAATAGAATGACTATTTAACTATATGGGTATTAAATCTCCTTATCAGACAGGTGCCTATAATCATAAATAAGACCGTAGTATATATTAATTTTACTTTCAGACTCGAGCCCATGCAATCATATTCAGTTTCTTTTTCCAGTGGTACTGTAGCCTATTATCCGGACAGTAGCCTAAATGAACTACCCCAAGTAGCTGCTACTCAACAAACGATATTGTTGGTAGATGAAAAAGTACTTTCTGCATATGGTGACAAGCTGAAGCTATATAAGACCATACCCATGCATAGTGGTGAAAGCCATAAGACCTTACAAACAGCGGAAACCATCATCAAAGACCTGATAAGACAAGAAGTACAAAGGAATAGTATGCTGATAGGCGTAGGTGGAGGTGTAGTAACAGACATAACAGGCTTTATAGCATCTACTTATATGCGAGGTACACGAGTAGGATTTGTACCTACTACATTGTTAGGCATGATAGATGCAGCTATAGGCGGAAAGAACGGAGTGAATATAGGCCTGCACAAAAACATGATGGGCACTATACGACAACCTGAATTCATACTATACGATACAAGTTTGCTAGGTACACTACAGGATACAGAATGGAGTAATGGTTTTGCAGAGATCATTAAATATGCGCTACTGTTTGATGCACAGCTATTTGAAGAATTGAATACACATAACATTGATCATTATCAACAAAATAAGGCAGCATTACAATTATTGATAGCCCGCTGCGTGGCATTGAAAAATAAAATAGTGCAAGCAGACGAACAAGAAAAAGATGAACGTAAGCTATTGAACTTTGGACATACGGCAGGGCATGCACTGGAGAATATGTACCATTTGCCACACGGACATGCCGTAGGGCTAGGCATGATAGTAGCTTGTGACCTGAGTATCAACACTAAGAGCCTGAACCCGGATATCAAACAACAACTGATAGGATTATTGAAGCGGTACCATTTACCCACGCATTTGGAGATCAACCCGAAAGAAGTAATGCAGGTATTGGTTATGGATAAAAAAAGGCAAACCAATGTTATAGATTACATACTGCTGAATGGTGTAGGCAATGCGGTAATACAAAGGTTATCATTCGATACTATACAACGATCACTTGAAACCTTTGCACATGGAAGTCATCATTAACCCAGGATTTATTTCCGGAACAGTAACACCACCTGCATCTAAGAGTATGATGCAAAGAGTTTGTGCTGCTGCATTGCTTCATAAAGGCACTACTACAATATATAATGCAGGAACATCTGATGATGATGAAACTGCACTGCAGGTCATACAGCAGTTAGGTGCTACTATTGTAAGATCATACGATAGCATTACTGTAAGTAGTAAAGGTGTACACCCTGTAAATAATACGATTGATTGTGGAGAAAGCGGATTGAGTGCGCGTATGTTCATACCCATAGCGGCACTACACTATGAATGGATACAGATACTAGGAAGTGGTAGTTTATTGCTGCGGCCCATGCAAGTTTTCAAAGACATTCTACCTCAGTTAGATGTAGACCTGGAAGATTTCAGAGGATATATACCCTTTAGAGTAAGAGGACCATTACAAGCAAATAAAGTGACCATTGATGGTTCGGTAAGCTCACAGTTTCTGACGGGAATATTATTCGCATTTACAGCAGCTGCCAGAAAAGCCATAACTATAAAAGTGGAGGATCTAAACAGCAAGCCTTATACTGATCTGACATTAGAAGTATTGGACCTATTTGGCAAGCCGATAACAAATGAAGATTACGAAACTTTTCAAATAGACCCAACAGTATTCCATAGTAGGAAAGCTATAGTAACCACAATAGAAGAAGACTGGAGCAGTGCAGCATTCTGGTTGGTAGCCGGTGCTATAAGTGGCAAAGTATGTGTGAAAGGCCCCAAAGCAGATTCTCTACAAGCAGACAAACAAATACTGAACATTCTCCTACAAGCCGGGGCCTCCATACTATTTGCCAATAATGAGATACATATAAAAAGATCTATACTCAATAGTTTTTATTTTGACGCTACAGATTGTCCCGACCTTTTTCCGATACTTTCGGTATTAGCAATATTTTGTAATGGCACCAGCAGTATCAAAGGATTGAACAGGCTACATCATAAAGAAAGTAACCGTGAGAAAAGCATTACTGAAATGCTCACACAATTTGGTGTATCTTATCGTACCGATAATGACAGGCTATATGTAACCGGGACCGACAGTGTGAAACAAGCAAGGATAGATGGGCATAATGACCATCGGATCATAATGGCAGCCGCAGTAGCATCATTGCGTGCTACAGGAGCAGTAACAATAAGTGATGCTGAATCTGTTTCTAAATCGTATCCAGATTTTTTTAAGCACCTCAATTCGTTGGGGATACAAAGCAACATTAACAATTAGTAGTATGAATACTTTTGGCAGACTATTTCGTATCAGTATATTCGGAGAATCGCATGGCCCATTGATAGGCGTTACTATAGATGGATGCCCGGCCGGTGTACTATTGCAAGAAACAGATCTGCTGCCTGATCTGGAACGTAGGAAAGCAGGAGCAGCAGGTACTACCCCACGAAAAGAAGAAGACAACCCAAGTATAGTAAGTGGAGTTTTTAATGGCCATACAACAGGGGCACCCATTACGATAGTGTTTGAGAATAACAATTCACGCTCTACGGACTATGAGGCACTACGCAATACACCTAGACCGGGGCATGCAGACTTTGTATTACATGAAAAACACAAAGGCTATAATGACTATAGAGGCGGGGGACATTCATCTGGGAGAATGACACTAGGGTTAGTGAGTGCAGGAATAATAGCCAAGAAAATACTTACACCTATAAAGATACAAGCCACACTAACAGAAGCCGGTGGCAGTAGAGATGTAGAAACAGCTATACAAACTGCTATAGCAGAACAAGACAGCATAGGTGGCATAGTAACCTGTACAGCCTCTGGATTACCCATAGGATTAGGCGAACCATTTTTTGATTCAATAGAGTCTATTATAAGCCATGCTATATTTTCTATACCTGCAATAAAAGGAATAGAATTCGGCAGTGGATTTGCGGCTACTACAATGAAGGGAAGCGCACATAATGATGCTATAGTAGATGCAAAAGGTAATACTAACACTAATAATGCAGGCGGTATTAACGGAGGAATCAGTAATGGAAATGAATTACATTTTCGTGTAGCAATAAAGCCCACAAGTAGTACCCCCAAAGAACAACATACCTGGAACAAAGCAACTCAGTCAGTTGAGAGTTTTCAAGCCAAGGGTAGACATGATCTATGTATTGCTCTACGCGCATCTGTAGTAATTGAAGCTGCCACGGCCATCGTATTAGCTGACCTGATGATGATACATAAAGGGATGAGACTATAATTATTCGGATGGGTCTTCCTGCGGCTCGTCTACGAGCAAGCGCATGAGTTGTTGTATCTCATCTGCCTTAAATTCTTCTCTGCGATATCTGTAACAGAGGCTCAACTCTTCCAGCATCTTAAAGATTACACGCTTAGGGGATAAAGGAGTAAAGTACAAATTCCTATCCATTGCATTGATTTTGCGTAGATAAGTATCTATATCCTTCTGTGTGTATACCATGCCATTGAGAGGGTCAATATAAAACTGTATCTGTTGTACAGACTCGTCGCGTGGATTAAGGAAATGGTTCAATGTATCTATGTATGCAAAAACAAATTGACGAGGTACATCTACTGCGAAAATGGGAATATCTAATAGTTCGCAAAGTGCCAAATAGAGGACACCTACAGAATAGGCATTCCCCTGATGGTTCTCCAGTAGATTATTGATAAAAAAGTACTTAGGGTCACGATCTGTTAGTTCGTGACCCTGCAGTTTATAATAATTATAAAGAATGCTATTGAAAACATTTACCTGCTCCAACGGAGTCAGATAATTATTGAGTTCTAACCAGATATTCCTTCTTATCTGATCGAACTGAGTAAGTACAGCTGGAATGTTAAGCTCCGGGAATTGGTATTTGGCCACTAGTATAGCACCGCGCAACAATTCGGGATTTTTCGCCCTACTCCATTCTACCAGCTCATGTTGCAGGTCTTGAAAATGCATACGATGGATCAATAACTCTATACGTTCCTGAATAGACTCATCAGATGTGATCTCCCAAAGTTGTTCCAGATTGGGTATGATCTTCTTGCCATACTTTAGCAAGTTCTCTGCTACAGTATCGAAAACCTCATTATCAGGATCATCTATCAATCTCAGGAGTGCCTTGATGTCATTGTTTTGCTGCATAAACGATTCCGTTCCTCACCATTAAGGTACAAAAAAATTAACTTGCCTTTTTCTTTCTTGGTACTTTTTTAGGCGGATTATCTTTTGCTTCCTGTATAATAGCTTTCACGTTTTCGATAGTTAGATCGGCAGCTTTTTCAATTTGCTCTTTAGGTATCTTGTAGTTACGAAGGCCTTGTTTGATATAAGCACCATAAGGGCCTTTCAGTATCTTGATCTTTTCCTTTTCAAATATCTTAATGGTACTTTCTGCCTGTGCCTTACGTTTTTCTTCTATCAGTGGGGCTACTTCTTCAAGCTCTACGGTATAAGGGTCCATTTCCTTTTTCAGGGAATAGAACTTAGTAGCATGCTGTGCATAAGGACCAAAACGACCGATATTCACCGTTACTTCTTCACCTTCGAACAGACCTAATTTACGAGGCAGTTTGAACAGCTCCATGGCTTCTTCCATAGAGATGGTCTCGATACTTTGGTTGGTACGTAGTTTAGCAAAACGAGGTTTTTCCTCATCTTCTGTTGCACCTATCTGAACCATAGGGCCAAAACGTCCCAAACGAGCTACTACGGGTTTACCACTGGTAGCATCTGTACCTAAGACACGTTCGCCTTTGGCACGGGCAGCATTTTCCAATGTATGTTCTACACTTTCGTGAAAAGGCAGATAGAAACCATCTATCATCTTACTCCATATTTGTTTGCCTTGAGCTATCTCATCAAATTCTGCTTCTATCTTGGCAGTAAAGCCATAGTCCATTACACGTTGAAAATGTTCATTCAGGAAGTCGCTCACCACCAATCCCAGATCTGTAGGGAATAATTTGGCGCGTTCTGCCCCTGTATTTTCATCATCAGTACGTTGTACTACTTTACTATCCTTTAAAGTAAACACTTGGAATTCACGCTTCACTCCTTCCTTATCACGTTTTTCAACATAACCACGATTCTGAATGGTACTAATGGTAGGCGCAAAAGTAGAAGGACGACCTATGCCTAATTCTTCCAGCTTTTTAACCAGCGATGCTTCCGTGTAGCGAGGCAGTGGACGAGAGAAACGCTCTGTAGCACGCATTTCCTGAAAATCCAGGTCCTGGCCTACTACCAATGGAGGCAACATACCTTCATTCTCTTCTTCAGCATCTTCTTCATCACGGCTTTCTGTATACACTTTCAGGAAACCATCGAAACGTAATACCTCGCCTGTAGCTGTCAGCAAATCAGACATGGTAGACACGTTGATCTTGGCTACTGTACGTTCCAGTTGTGCATCAGCCATTTGCGATGCCATGGTACGTTTCCATATTAAATCGTACAGACGATTAGTGTCTGCATCTGGTATGGTGGTATTATTCATATCGGTAGGGCGTATGGCCTCATGCGCTTCCTGTGCCGATTCATTTTTATTTTGAAAAACTCTCTTTTGGTAGTATTTTTCTCCATATTGCGCGTTCACTGCATTCAATATGCCTTCCTGAGCTGTTTCTGACAGGCTTACTGAGTCTGTTCTCATGTAAGAGATATGTCCGTTCTCATACAGCTTTTGTGCCAGTAGCATGGTCTTAGAAACCGAATACCCCAATTTACGACTAGCCTCTTGTTGTAATGTAGATGTAGTAAATGGTGCAGCAGGCGATTTTTTAGCCGGTTTTATTTGTATATCCTTTACAGAATACTTGGCATTGATGCATTTTTCAAGATAAGTACGTGCATTATCAGCATTATTCAGTTTATCAGGGCCTTCGGCCTTGAAAGTGACCTTCTTATTATTAATATCAGCTGCCTGAAAGAATGCCTCTACTTTAAAACTGCTCTGTGTTGTAAAACGAGTGATCTCTCTTTCTCTTTCTACTATCAGGCGCACTGCTACAGACTGTACACGACCGGCAGACAGGTTATTGCGCATACTCATCTTTCTCCATAATACCGGAGACAATTCAAAACCTACTATCCTATCCAGTACACGGCGTGCTTGTTGCGCATTTACCAGATCCATATTTACTGTTCTGGGATTACCTACGGCACGCAATATGGCTGGTTTGGTGATCTCATGAAAAACAATACGCTTAGTAGTAGAGGGATCTAAACCCAATACCTCGCATAAATGCCATGATATAGCCTCTCCTTCACGGTCCTCATCCGTTGCTAACCATACGTCGTCAGCTTTTTTTGCCAGCGCTTTTAGTTCTTTTACTACTTTCTGTTTGTCTTCAGACACGATATATTTCGGTTTGTAGCCGTTTTTCATATCTATGCCCATGTCTTCTTTCTCTAGGTCACGAATGTGCCCGTAGCAGGATTTTACTTCAAAATCACTGCCCAATATTTTTTCGATGGTTTTGGCTTTTGCAGGCGACTCAACAATCAACAGGTTTTTAGCCATTCTCTTTCCCTTTTCTTTATATAACGTGTGATTATAATAGATGGTTCTTTTTATCGAACGTGTGCAATAATAAAGTATTGTTTTGTAAAAACGAAAAAGGGTAACGGCTGACGCTACCCTTTTTCGGGAGGAGATATTAATAGTTATATTAATATTAGTGTGCTACTACCATGCGGCCTGTGGTTTTGTCAGTATCTGAACGTACCGTATAGAAATAAACCCCATTTGCCAGATCATTAGTGTAAAATACTGCTTTACCATTATTTATATATCCCATGTCCAGTTTTTTCAGAGTTTGGCCTAGGATATTCTCTATAGTTACACTTACATTCTGATCCGCAGGCAATATGAAACTAATGGTCACGTTATTGGTAGCAGGATTAGGATATACACCATCTATGGATATTGCAGGAGTGGTATTTGCTATACCTGTTACACGAGGTTGTAATACTGCACAGGTTGTACAATTAATAAATGTGCTGATCCTAAAGAATTCCTGAGAGAACTGTGCACCGAATATACTACGTTCAAGTTGATTAGTAGGAAACCAATGAGAATTACTATCCGCAAATAATAATTGAGACATATTGTAATCGCTATCATCAAACCAATGATATGGCATTTGAGTACCTGAACCATTAGGTTCATCAGCTACTACCATAAAATGGTGATACTGTTCTAGATTATCTGCATTAATACTCCAAGTATCACCTGATCTAAAAGTACAAGTAATAGCGTAATTAGCTCCTGCAGGAACATGTAGAGGGTTGGGAGATAGAGTACCCCCTACCGGAAAAGTAAAATTGGTAATTGTATCATTACCTGAAACAACAGGAAGATGTCTCATAGCATCTGTTAGTGGCTGTTTCCAAAGTATTTGTGTAGTACTACCGGCTGCATCATTAAATGCTGCATTATATACCGTGTCTACATTATGTATCTGAGGCATGTATATTGTATCGATACCTATCATACTACTTGAATCAAGATAGGTAATATGAGATGTATTCACTACTGCAGAAAAGATAAGTGTATCAACAATAGAAACTGGTCTTCCTGGATTTTTTACATAAGCGGCCATAATACTTACAGAGTCTACCGTGTAGTTGTCTGCCATGCTTACTACTATTGCATTACTGTCATAATAATGTTTTGGATCATAACCGAAAAAATTAAAATGGATAGGATCAGTCACTTCTCCTACTGCACAGTATTTTACTGTAGTTACAGCTGCAGTGCCATTATTTTGTTTTACTGTAGAATCAAACCAAATTGGAAATAATGAAGTTGAAACTGTAACAATACCTGCTAATGAATCTTCCCACATCCAATGTGTATACCATCTGCCCAAGCCTACAGATGTGGTCTTGTTTCCAGTGTTATTTTGTTGATTTGATGGTCTGAATTTATTTATTGCTTCATCGCTTTGTTCCTTAGAGACTGTATAAGAACTAGACATATCCTTTACTCTATGTTTGGATTTTTCCTCCAACACTACAGAGTTGTTTGCATTCTGTGCTTTCAAAGAATTCACAAACACAAAGGCAATAAATAGTAGAAATAGTTTTTTCATAGAATACTATTTGATAGTTAAAATAAACATGCTGAATATTGTAAATTAACACTAATCTGATCAATAAACAAAAAAATCATATCCAAATGGATATGATCTGCAAATACCGATAACCTGTAAAAAAGAGAAAGGGTAACGAAGATCGTTACCCTTTCTCAATAATATATTACTTGTTAAACTACCTATTAATGAGCAACTACAAAACGGTTAGTTACTTTTTGTTCGCCAGCGCTGATAGTGTAGAAATAAACACCATTAGCCAAGTCAGCAACATTGAAAGTAGCTTTACCGGTAGCTTCTACTTTACCCAGTTCTAAAGTCTTAACAACTTGACCAACTGTGTTAGCCAAAGTGATAGTTACATTAGAAGCAGTAGCAAGAGAGAAAGGAATGTTAACAGTATTTACAGCAGGTACAGGGAATGCACCGTTTACAGTAATATTGTTAGAAACATTAGCAACACCTAATACACCACATGTAGCGCAATTGATGAAAGTACTGATATCATGGAATTCTTGAGAGTATTGAGCACCGTTAATAGCTTCAATCTCGTTAGTAGGATACCAGTAAGCACTATCAGTAGAGAATAACAATTGAGACATATTTCTATCGTTATCATCGTACCAGTGGTATGGCATTTGTGTACCTGCACCGTTAGGCTCGTCAGTCAACACTAAGAAATGGTGATGTTGATCTACTGTATCTACATTATGTATCCAAGTATCGCCTGATTTGAATACGCAAGTTACAGCGTAATCTTTACCTGCTGGAACTTGTAATGGCATTGGGTTAGCAGTAGTACCGTTAGATACAGGGAAAGTAAAGTTAGTTAACGTAACATTACCTGTAACTGGATCCATTGGAGTACGCATAGCGTCTGTCAAAGGCACTTTCCATTTCAACTGAGTAGTGAAACCTGCATCATTCCAAGCAGCACGACCTACGCTATCAGCATGGAATATACGAGGCCAATACAGAGTATCGTGACCGGGAGCATAATCGTTTGGAGTTAATGCGAAAGCATAAGTTACCGCATCAGCTTGTGTGATATAAGAATAGTGCGTATTCACTACTGCAGAGAAGATCAAAGTATCTACAACAGTTGTAGGTCTAGTGATATTCTTAACATAAGCAGCAAGGATACTTACTGAGTCAACTGTATAAGCGTTTGTTGGAGTAACTTTAATTGTGTTAGGACCAAATGCTAACAATGGACTATATCCAAAATAGTTAAAACCAGATACATTACTAACCTCACCTACTGCACTAAAGTTGATAGTGCCTAAACCTGAAGAGAAATTTTCAGTAACAGTAGAATCAAACCAGATCGGGAATAATCTAGAAGATACAGTACCAGAACCTGCTAATGAATCTGCCCATAACCAATGGCTGAACCAAAAACCAGAACCGGCTGTAGTGCCTTTAGCAAGATCTTGTTGGTGATTTCCTTGGAATTTCTTAACAGCCTCGCTCTTATTGGCATGATACTGAGAAGCAGGAGTATTCACTTGATGGCGAACAGTCATATTCTGTTCTAACACAACAGACTGATTTGTCTGAGCGTTTGTTGATGTAACTACTAAGCCAGTAGCCAAGAAAAGTAATAATTTTTTCATTGTAATGTTATTTTTTTTGAAGTAAAACAAGTTTTGGTAAAGATAATAACTATTATCTCATTTGAACAAGTTTTTTTCGAACATATTATG
>Ga0194037_1002984_pt1 | contig 10750 bp, 11 predicted proteins | sample JunL306m_MetaG_FD_148653 | JGI IMG/M metagenome (GOLD analysis project Ga0194037, IMG submission 148653) | Anoxic zone freshwater microbial communities from boreal shield lake in IISD Experimental Lakes Area, Ontario, Canada - Jun2016-L304-6m | ecosystem: Environmental > Aquatic > Freshwater >...
CTCACCGCGGTGGCCCAAGCGAGCAGCAGCAGAATGAGTGAACGTTGGAAGGACATGGAGAATGACGGTGGATTACGAATGAAGTGCCGGACTAACGGGCACCGCGGTGAGTCGGGCGATTGATTTGAGGGGGCTGGAGTGGATTCCTGGGCTGGAGTTGCGGTTGACCGGCCTGCTGTGGCGGGACGACGCGCGGCCGCGGCTGGCGCTGCGGTTGCTGGCCGGGTTGCATCGGCTGCGGGATGGGTGGCGCGCCGGGCTGAGCTTTGGGATTCGGCTTGGCAGCCGGGGCGGCAGCCAGGACCAGCAGTTTTTCATCGAAGCCGATGGTGCCGGTGACGGTGCCGGACGCCATGCGGACCGTGGTGCCGAGGGGTTCGCCCGCTTTGCGGATGACCTCGAGGATTTTAAAGGTGCTCTTGGGGTTGTCGGAATCCACGGTGATGCGTTCGTCGGGTTTTTTCTTGTTCAACAAGGTGACCCGGTATCCGTCGGCGACGGGCGACACGCCGGCCAGCGTGTAGTCTTCGAGCGGGTTGACGGTCGGCCCGGCCTCGGCGGGTGGCGGTTTCGAGGTGAACGGCGAGTTGGTCCACAGCCCGGCGTAGCGCGCAATCGGCGGCTTTTTCGGCAAATCGGCCAGCGCCGCGCCGGTGAGGGCGAGGCCAAGCAGCAGGAAACGAGATGCGGTGGGCATGGTGGAAGGGTGGACGGAAAAAAGAGCGTGTGCGGCGGGACGTCAGATCAGGTGGAGGGCGGAAGTGGCACGAACCATTGTTCGATGGTGGCCGTGCAATCGATCTTGGTGTCGTCTTTGACGTTGGGCGACATCCGAATGCTGGAGGCGATGCGCAACTGGTCGGGAGTGTTGAGGTGATCCAACCACCGATAGAGCGCCTCCTCGGTGCCGTTGATGGAAAGCTGGATTTTGGCGCGGTGGAAATGCCGGCCTTCGGTGGAGTCGGTCGGCTGGGGTTTCTGCGAGGTGATGGTCAGGCCGGTGGCCTTGGCCTCGTTTTCGCAGAGCTGCTGGAGCTTGGTTTGGACGTCCTGGTTGGCGGCCGGTTCCGGTTCGTGCTGGGCGAGCCATTCCATCTGGTCGGTGACCAACTCGCGGCTGGCGCGATACTTGGCGGCGGTTTCCAGTTTCTGATGGGCCTGATGGCGTTGGTGGTCGACCTCCTTGTGCCTGCGGCTGTAATAGCCGAAGCCGAAGAAATTGAGGATCAGAAAGCCCGCGATGGCTAACAGCAGCAGCAGGTTTTTTTCGCGAGGTGACATGGGGAAGGAAATCCGGAAGCTTGGTTAAGAAATGCCGTTGCCGAGCGGAATTGTCGGTCAGGGTTTGGATTCGGAGCGGGCGGAGCCGGTGAAGACGAATTCCCAGCCGCGGGTGGATTGATTGGGTTCGGGGGTCTGCCAGGTGAAGTTGGCGAGTTCGTTGTTTTTGGAGAGTTTGAGGCTGAAGGTATTGACGGCCTGGAGCTGGGGTGCCTCGCCGATGAGTTTGATTTCCGAGGAGCTGATATCGGCGGTTTTGAGGCGCAGGCCGCTGTTGGGCGGGATGCTGGCGGCGATGCGCTGGAGGATATCCAGCGGCGAGTTGGCCAGGTCAATGACATTGGTGAGCTCGTCCCACTTGGCGATGTGGAGGGCGTAGGCCGCGCCATCGGGAGCGGCCTCCTGGGCTTGGCGGAGGACTTGCTTGGTATCCTTGATCCCTTGCCACAAACCGAAGCTGAGCCAGCCGATGAGGCTCAGATAGATCAGGACCACGGCGGCGGTGCCGAGCAGGAGATTGCGGCGGTGCAGGGCGACGCGGCGGGCGGCGCGGACGTCGGCGGGCAACAGCTTGCTCAGCGGAGTCGGGAGCACGGGCTGCGGGCGCGGCAGGACCTCAACCGGGGCCTGGAAGGTGGCGGCGAGGGTGGCGGGGTCGGTGTGAGGGTTGCTGGTCCAGACGACGATGCGGGAGGGTTCGACCTCCAGGCCCTGCATCGCCAACTGGATCAGGGCCAGGCGGATTTCGCGGGCCAGCGAGGAGTCCGGCTGTGGAGCATCGACAGCGGTGGCTTGGCAATAGACGAGATTGCCTTGGTGGAAGATGGCGAACACCCAGCGGCCGAATTCGCGCCAGATGGCCAGGACGTTGCCGGTGACGGGAAACGCGCGGGCGGAGATGTCGAAGCTTTTGGGGCCGCTGGTGGGCAGGTCGCTTTCGCCGGGAGTGCGCAGGAACACCGCGAGCAGGGCGGTGTTTTCGGCGGCGCGTGAAATGACGAACACATCGGTGAGCTGGCCGGCCATCACATCGGTGCGGATCCCCAGGCGTTCGGCGTGCAACGCCGCCAGATCCGAAAACAGCGCGTCGTCATCACTGGTCACCCGGATCGGCACCGCCGTGAGCGATTTCACCGGAAACAACAGCGACACGTCCCCCGCCGGAATCCCGGTCAGATCGCCCGCCCGGCTGAGGTCCGTCGCACGCTGCAGGGTGAACACGCCCTCGCTCGGGTCGGTCCAGATTTCCCATCCGGATTCGCCGGGGACGAGAAGCACATTGGCGGTGGTTTTGCTCACGGGATGATTTCTTCGGTGCGTTCGAGAAGGGCCGGTTTCCCGGTGCGGTTGCGGACGATGACGGTGATTTTGCGTTTGGCTCCCTCGGCGTAGCCGATGCTTTCGATGCGGGTGGTCGCATCACCGATGGTGAAGCGCCGCACGAGGTCGGGGCGAGCATTCGCGTCTATTCCCAAAAGATCAAGCGCCGCGGCAGCTGATTTAAACGGGTCATCATCATCCGTGTCGCGCTCGCCATCCGGACCGCGGACGGTTTGCGGAATGATCTCCGCCTTGGCCACCGAGCACTCCGCCGCGGCGGCGATCAACTCGGCGCTGGCTTCGTTGAGGTCGAGGGCGCCGCTGCTCCACACCGTGAACCAATTCCGCCAATCCGGGCGGGCGGCCTCGACCCGGTCCATGCCGAGCACCAGACGGGCCTCGCCGATGTCGTAAAACGGCCGGTTGAACGGCTGGTTGATCCGTCCCAGCTTCTCGTAATCCTTGCGTTCCGCGCCACTGAGCGAAACATTGTCATCCTCGTCGACCCAGTCGGTGAGCGCATCCACCACCGCCTGGGCTTCCTTGAGTTCGAGCCCCCACCCGCAAAAGATCGATTTCAGCAAGGTTTTGTCCTCCTGGAGGACCAGGGTGTTGAGGTTGAAGCGGGCCCCCTCGGACATCACCCGCGCCTCGAACCCCTCCCCCGCGTCCCCGTTCATCTGTCGCAGAATCGGATCGGAGCGTTTCACCACCGGATTGCAGCCCACCGCAATGCCCATCTCGGCAAAATGCCGGGCCGCCGAGCCATGGACTTTGGCCGAAGCCAGCTGCATGTCGAAGGAGATCACCCGCAGCGCGGCCATGCAGGCCATCGCCAGAATCGCGATCAGCCACAACACCGCCATCAGCGCGGCACCAGGGCGGGATCTACGGTAGTGGGGAATCGCGCAATTCATCGGTGACGCTCTATTTGCCCAGCCCTCCGACCCCGATCTGGACGCCACCCGTGCCCGTGCCCGTGCCGGTGCCGGTGCCCGTGCCGGTGTTGGTGTTAGCGCCGGTGTTCGCGCCGGCGGCTTGCTGGATCTGGCGCATGACGACTTCGGGGTTCTGTTTGGGCGGCACCCAGAACACATGGCGGATTTCCTCGCCCTTGGCACCGATGGCCATGGTCAGTTCGATTTGCAGCGGCAGCCGGCCCTGGATGTTCCAGTCGTATTGCCACTCCATCGTTTGCGGGTCCAACACCCGCCACTCGAAGAAGGCCACGTCCTCTAACAAAACGATCTCGGCGAAGGGTTTCTTGTCGGTGAATTTCCCGAAGGTGGACTCGGAGCCCTCCAGGATTTCATTTTCGTAGAACCGCAGGACGATGTCGAGGAAGCCGCTGCGGCGCTTGACGGTGGAGATTTGCAGGGCCTTGGCGGTGCGCTCCTGGCCCCAGGTGAAGTTGACCGGGACGTTTTGCAGCGTGAGATCGGTCAGGTAATGGGAGCCGGCGCCCTCGACTTTGAGGTCGAGGCGGGTGTTGCCCGGCAGCGCGCTGAAGCGCTGGCTGAGGAGCTCGAAAAACGCCTGCTGGAGCATTTCCTCGTTCTGGGTGCGGACGATGGTGTTGCCGAGGGCCAGCGAGGTGCGGGCGGTGGCGAACACCATCCCCACGATGATCGCCAGCAAGCCCATCGCGATCACCAACTCGAGGAGCGTGAAACCGGAACGGCGGGGTCTAACGGGTGGAGGGGTCACGGCAGATACATGTTGGCGTAGCGCCAGGTTTCAACCGAGCGCTCCTGGCGCGCGGTGTTTTCCACCCAGCGCGCGGTGACCGCTATCCGATACATCCCCTGCAAAAACTGCCCGTCCTGGTTTTCCATTTTGTCGAGCAGCACGATGGTGGTGTCGAGCACGATGCCGGTCTCGGCGACTTTGGCGTGGGTGACGCCCTCGACCAGCGTGGGCAGTGACAACGTTTCGTCGAGCGCGCTGTCGAGGATGCGGGTGATGCGCAATTCGCTCTGCGCCAGCGCGGCCAGGTTGGCCATCCGGTGCAGCGCCACGGCAAAGCCGGTGGCGGCAATTCCGAATACCGCCAGCGCCAGCACCATCTCGAGGAGCAGGAAGCCGCGGCGCGTGGCATGGAGCGGGTGGATCATCGGGATTCTAACTGGGTATCGCAGATGGTGGCGGTCAGTGGGTGATAGGTGTCTTCCAGCCAGCTGTTCTTGAGCGCCAGGCGCACCGAGATCGGCTCGCTCAGCCCGGTCGGGTCGAAGCGCCAGACGTGGCACGACTTGTGGCCGGTGGGCAGCCAATCGGGGCAATTCCAGCGGCGGATCAGGATGTCCATGCCGTTGGCCAACACCAGTTGTTGGTTTTCCTGGCCGGGAAGCAGCACGCGTTCCCCGCCGATGCGGCGGCCGCCGATCATTTTGCCCTCGTCGCGGCCGGCCTCGGCCAGCGGCATCAGGCGGACGATGCCCTGGCGGAATTCCAGGGCGTAGGGGGTTTGGCGCAGGATGGCGATGGTGCGGGCGCGTTTGGCTAACAACTCGATGGCGCCCGAGGCGTTGCGCAGCGCGTGCTCATCGGAGGCGAACACCATCAACCCGAGCGCGCCGCCCATGAGGATCGCGGCCAGGGCCAGCACCATGACGATCTCGATGAGCGAAAATCCCGGCGGCCGCTTATTCGTCTTGGCTGCTGAGATCATCTTGAGTGTTGTCCAAGCCGTCCGGGCCGCTGCTGATGAGTTCGAACTCGGTCGGGTCTTTTTTACCCGGGTAGCGGTAGCCGTATTCCTTGCCCCACGGGTCGAGCGGCACGGATTTCGAGAGCGAGGTCCAGCGCCGCGGCACCGGGGTGCCGGTGGGCTTGGTGACCAGCGCCTTGAGCCCCTGCTGGGTCGACGGATAGGTGCCGGCATTGATTTTGTAGGTCATCAAGGCCGAGCCGACCGCGTTGAAGTCGGCCCCCACGCGCTGGAGTTTGGCCCCGTCCTTGACCTTGCCGATCAAGGCGATCGAGCCACCCATGAGCACGGCGATGATGCCAAGCACGATGACCATTTCAAGCAGGGTGAAGCCGCCGCGGCGGCGGATCTTGGCGATGGAGGAATGCATTTTCATAGAGTGCGTGAATTCGGCTGCGGCCGGCAGCCTCTCAGGGAAGAAAACCCCAGGCGATGCTAAAATTGTCGGGAAAATCGCCGCTTATTTTCCGAGGTTGGCGATGGTCTGGAAGATGGCGGTGATCATCAGATAGGCCATGGTGCCGATCAGGCCGGCCATGATGATGAGCACCACGGGCATGATCAGCGCCATGATGCGCTGCAGATCCTTGTCGAGCTCCTTGTCGTAGCGCTCGGCGGCGCGGCGCAACGATTGGTCGATCTTGCCGGTCTGCTCGCCCACGGAAATCATGTCGATGAGCAGCGGCGGGAACGAGCCGTTGCGGATCAGCGCCTTGGAAAACGAGCGGCCGTCGCCGACCTGGTCGATCACCTTGTTGAGGTCGGCGCGCAGGCACAGGTTCTGGGTGGCATCGCGGGACAGTTCGAGGGCGCGCAGCAGGGGCAGGCCGTTGCTGACCAGGTTGGCCATGGTTTCGAGAAACTGGACATAGAACCGGCTGGAGATGATCCGCCCGATGAGTGGCAACCTGAGTTTCAAGCGGTCCCAGGTCGGTTGGTTGGCCTCGTTGGCCATCCATGCTTTGAACAAGAGGCCGACGGCGGCCAGAATCAGCAGGATGATGATCCACCACTTGCTGAGGAAATCGGACACCGCCACCAGGATGGCGGCACCCAGCGGCATCTTGCCGCCGCTGCTCTGGATCAGCGCCGTGAGCTGCGGAATGAGCACCGTGACAAACACGATCGAAACCCCGAGGCCGGCGAGCACCAGGAACGCCGGATAGATCATCGCCAAAATCAGCCGCGCCTGCAGTTCGGCGAGCGTTTTGAGATAGTGCGCCTGGCGCTTGAGAATCGTGTCGAGAGCGCCGGACGCCTCGCCCGCCGCCGCCAACGAACAATACAACGGCCCGAAACTCGGACTCACTTTCTTGAGCGCCACCGAGAAATTCACCCCGTCGCGCACGATCTGGCGGATTTTGAACGAGACCGCCTTGAGGTTGCCGAGTTCCTGGCGGTTTTCCATCGACTTGAGTGCGGGCTCCAACTGCAAGCCAGCGCCCAGCATGTCGGACAGCTCTTCGGTGAACAACACGACTTCCTGGCGCTTCAGCTTGATCGGCCCGTCCGGGATTACCGTCTCGTTGGCCTCCGCCTTGGGGTCGGACTTGGCCGCCGCGCGCGGGTTGTCCTCGGCTTTGCCCTTGGCCTCGGCCTTTTTGCGGGCGGCCGGGGTGGTGGCGGTAGTCTCCTTGAGCTGGACGGGCTGCAGCCCCTTGCGGTCCAACATCCGCAACGCTTCCGGGCGGTCCGCCGCGTCCAACTCCCCGGTGGCGACCGAGCCGTTGCTGGCGAGTGCTTTGTAAACGAATAAGGGCATGGGCGAATGGAAATTTTAAACCTAAACGGGAAAATGGAATAAGGTGCAGCGGCTTTTTTTACTACTGATTGCGCTGATTTTACTGATTTTACTGAAAGAATTGATTTTTTCTAACTGATATCACGTTCGCCTTTCAGGGGAGAGCGCATGACACTGTAACTTCTTAATCATCCGTACTATCAGTGAAATCCGTGGTTCTCATTTTCCTATCCAGGATAACTTATTCAGCGCCGCCGATATCGGCGGCGGTGACGGAAATGACTTCCTCGATGGTGGTGTCGCCCTTCATGACTTTGAACCAGCCGTAATCGCGCATCGGGATGTAGCCGTCGCGGATCGCCTGCACCCGGAGTTCGGCGGACTGCGCGCGGTGGGCGACGAGTTCCTGCATCGGCTGGGTGAGCAAAATGACTTCGTAAATGGCGAGGCGGCCGGAGAAGCCCGTCATCCGGCAGCGGTCACAGCCATTCGGGGAATAGGCCTGGCCGGGAATATCCAATGGAATCCCCAGATCGCGGCGGTTGTCATCGGTGAGCTCGCGCGGCGTCTTGCAATGCGGGCACAAGCGGCGGACCAGCCGCTGGGCCAGGAACGCGCGCACCGCGGCGGAAACCAGGAACGGCTCGACCCCCATGTCGACCAAGCGGCTGATGCCGCCCAAGGCGTCGTTGGTGTGCAGGGTGGAAAACACCAGGTGCCCGGTGAGCGACGCCCGAATCGCGATTTCCGCAGTCTCCAAATCCCGGATTTCCCCGATCATCACGATGTTCGGGTCGGCCCGCAAAATCGACCGCAGGGCGGTGGCGAACGTCAGTCCGATCTCGTTTTTCACCGCGATCTGCATCACCCCGGTGAGCTTGTTTTCCACCGGGTCCTCGACGGTGACGATCCGCCGCTCCGGGTGGTTCACCTCGCTGAGGAACGAATACAGGCTGGTGGATTTGCCCGAGCCGGTGGGCCCGGTGATCAGGATGATGCCGTTGGGCAGGTGCAGCAGCGACTCGATTTTCTTCAACACGAACGGCTCCATGCCGAGCTTGGCGATGTTGAATTTTTCCTGGTTGAGCAAGCGCAGCGAAACGCTCTCGCCCTCGACGGTCGGCACCGTGGCCACCCGCACGTCGATGGTGGCCCCTTCAAACTGCAGGTTGATGCGGCCGTCCTGCGGCACGCGGCGCTCGGCGATGTCGAGCCGCGCCATGATCTTCAAGCGGGCGATAACCGAGCTTTGCAGGGCCTTGATGTTTTCCGGCACCGCGATCTCGATCAGACGGCCGTCGATCCGATAGCGGATCCGGAGGTTGGTGCTCAGCGGCTCGACGTGAATGTCCGTCGCCCGCTGGTCGAGCGCCTCACGGATGATCTGATTGACGAATTTCACCACGCTCGCCTCCTCGTCGTCGTCCTGGTCGATGATGTTGGCCTCGTCCTCGCCGGCCTCCAAGTGGTCGTAATCAAAGTCGCGGCCTTCGAGGATTTGCTCGAAGGTGTCGGCACCCACCCCGTAGAGTCGGCGCAGCGCGTCGTGCAGGCGCTTGCGCGAGGCCATGCACCAGTCGATTGGCAGCGCCAGCTCCTGCGCAACCGCTTGCCGCGCCACCAGGTTGAAGGGATCAAAGGTCGCGAGTTGCAGGCGCTTCTTGTCGCCCTCGCCGGTGATGGCCACCGGCAGCAAGCGGTGGCGCAGCGCGATCCGCGGCCCGCACGCCTCGCGCAACGGCAGCGGAACTTCCGCCACCGGAATGCTCACCAGCCACTCGATGCCCAGATCGTGCGCCAGTTCGCTCAGATAGCGCTCCTCATCGACGAGGTCCGCGTCCAGGATATCGTCGATTGGCGAGCGTTGGCGTTGTGCCGCAGCTTGCAGCACCTGGGTGAGCGCGGGGATGTCCTCACATCCGGTTCGGCGGGCAGGTTCAATCAAAAGCTGGGTCATGAGTGGCGGACGTCTTGTCGCTTAAAACCTCCCACGGTGCAATCTGTCTCTTTAAAATGCCTTATTTCCCCAGCAGGCCCCATCCGCCGGGTTTTTGGGCTGGGCGCAACATCGGTCTTTGACGTCCCGGCGCGGGTCCGGCACGATCGGGACCGATGACCCCGCAAGAAGCCCTCGTCGCGCTCAACATGCTGCCCACCATCGGCCCGATCCGGACGCGGCGCCTGTTGGAGGCGTTCGGCTCGCCCGCGGCGGTGCTGGGTGCGGCCACCGACCGCTTGCTGCGGGTCGATGGCATCGGCGAGGAAACCGCCGGGATTCTCCGCGCCTGGCAGGACCACGCCGATCCGGCGGCCGAGATCCGCGAAGCCGCCGCGCGCGGCATTGCCATCGTGACCCAGGACGACGCCGACTACCCGGCACCGCTGCGCGACACCTACGATCCGCCGTTGTTGCTCTACGTCTGGGGCCAACTCGCCGCGCGCGACCGCCACGCCATCGGCATCGTCGGGTCGCGGCGCACCACCCGTTACGGCACCCAGGCGGCCAAGAAGCTTTCCTATCAGCTGGCGCAGGCCGGCTTCACCATCATCTCGGGGCTGGCGCGCGGCATCGACACCGCGGCGCACGAGGCGGCCATCGCCGCCAACGGCCGGACCATCGCGGTGATCGGCTCCGGCCTGGGCCAGCTCTATCCGCCGGAAAACCTCGGACTGGCGGAAAAAATCGCCGCCGGCTTTGGCGCGGTGGTGTCCGAGTTCCCGCTCCACACCGCGCCCGACAAGCAGACGTTTCCGATGCGCAACCGGATCGTCGCGGCGTGGGCGCGCGCGCTGTTAGTCGTCGAATGCCCGGCCTGGTCCGGTGCCCTGATCACCGCCAACCTGGCCGCGGAATACGGCAAGCCGGTGTTCGCCGTGCCCGGACCCATCGACCAGCCGACCTCCGCCGGCTGCAACCAACTCATCCGCGACGGCGCCACGCTGGTGTGCGACGCCAGCCACATTTTGGACGACCTCGGCGAGTTGCCCTTCGCCCGCCAGCCGACCGCCCCGGAACCGGCCGCAGCGGCCCCCGAGTTACCGGAAGAAGAGGCCGCGGTGTTCGCGGCGGTGACCGACGACGAATCGCCGGTCGACCGCATCACCGAACGCTGCGGGCTGCCCGCCCAGGTGGTGAGCGCCAACCTCATGAAGCTGGAACTGCGCCGCCTGGTGCGGGCGTTGCCCGGGTTCCGGTATGTGCGGCGGTGAGCACGCAGGGGTCAGGGGGCGCTATGGCATCATCCAACGCTGCACCTTGTGACACCTGACCGAGCTTGGTTGAGACCGATCGGACACCGACTGGATTTTCAAGAGTCCGCCTGAAGGCGGGACTACCTACGCTGGAACCTACGTTTCTCGGGGAGGTATGTAGTACCGCCTTCAGGCGGTTTCTTCGGCCCGTGAAGACCCATCGGACACCGACTGGATTTTCAAGAGTCCGCCTGAAGGCGGGACTACCTACGCTGGAACCTACGTTTCTCGGGGAGGTATGTAGTACCGCCTTCAGGCGGTTTCTTCGACCCGTTCAGTGAGCGCCAACCACCCGCATTCCGGTCGTGACTCGCGCGGCGGCGGCTTGCATGGTGCGCGCGTGCCCGAGTCCCTCCAGCAGCGTTTTGGCGGAATCGCCCGGCTTTACGGCCAGGCGGCGCTGGAGCGGTTTCTCGTCTCGCGGGTGGCGGTCATCGGGGTGGGCG
>Ga0194037_1002985_pt1 | contig 10749 bp, 9 predicted proteins | sample JunL306m_MetaG_FD_148653 | JGI IMG/M metagenome (GOLD analysis project Ga0194037, IMG submission 148653) | Anoxic zone freshwater microbial communities from boreal shield lake in IISD Experimental Lakes Area, Ontario, Canada - Jun2016-L304-6m | ecosystem: Environmental > Aquatic > Freshwater >...
ATAAAAATATCATAGCTGAACTTAGGAATTGGGGCAAAATTGCTGCTTAACAATAACTTTTTTATAACGAACCATTGTTATTTATATGTAGAATTATTTATTAATTTTATTACTTTACACTCACTTAGTAATTTATTGCTATCAATCAAATTGTTTATTTTATTAATGTCATCATTCGAACCAGTTCTTATTCCACAGTCATATAACTCAATTAAAGGGTCTTTATCAATGATTAAACTGTAAAGTACTCTAAGTGTTGGAACAGTTTGAAGTTTTGAATAGTCTTCATAGATTATTTTCACAAAAGCAACATTTTTGCCAATGCCCCTATTATCTAATAAATACCCATCGTGTAAAAGAGTTGGCAATTGTAACTTTTCCCCTAATTTGACATCGATTGGATCAGGATATGATATAATCTCTGTTTTATCATCGGATAAAATGACAGGTACAAAGTTATAATAATCTGCTTTTGTTTTATAGACTATTAAATGCGGTCCATTATCATCAACAATAGCATTACCTGCTTGATTAATTTTTTCTTTTTGATTCAATCCCTTTTTGGATTGGCATCCATAAAATAAAAAAATAACCAGCAATGGAATAATTGTTTTCATTTATCAAAATTACTTTGTTGAATACTTTACGATTAAAGTTGAATTTTAAATGTTCCTACTCCAATTCTTACAATGTAAATTCCACTTGAAAGATTATTAAGTGTAATTGAATTAGATTTGACTTTGGAATTGAAAACCTTTGACCCAGTGATATTATAAATTTCAATAACTTCATCAAAAATATTTCCACTAACAAAAAGGGTTTTGTTGAATGCGAATACTTTAATATTGTCATTCATTACCGATTTTACATCTACTGTCATTGTAGAATTATGTGGTACTGCTGTTCCAACTTCAAAGTCATTGCCTATATTCTTGGTATATAGATATTTCCCATTCACAAACTTTCGCTTAGCTGCTGTAGTACTGGCAGTATTTGAAGCCATTGCACTACCCCAAATTGGTACTGCTGTTGTACCATAGGGAACATAATCAGCAAAGTCAACATTGGTTATTATTTCTTCAATTGTAGGAGTTGCCGTTAATGAAAATGCAGCATTACTTTTCAATAAAATCAATTTACCAGCTGTACCTCCTAGAGCCAAAGTAGTTGATCCATCAAAGTCGATATTCCATGCTGGTTGTGTGCCTGTACCATCAGCTCCTTTCAATGCAAAATACTTTCCAGATTTTATAATAGAGTTTGTTGGAAACTCATATTTGAAGGTTGTTATTGAAGATGTTGCTCCTAAATAGTATAAATTCCATCCACTAATATTGATGTCAGAATTGGTTGTATTAAATAATTCTATAAAGTCAGATTTATAAGTTGCACCAGTATTACCACCTCCTCCATAAACTTGTGAGATAATTACATCGGCAGTTGATGTTCTTTTAATATTCAAATCAAACAAATATGTACCAGTTTGACCAGTGAAAAATGGAGAGATTCCAAAAGTCACAGTACCAGAACCTTTTAAAATAATAGGATTTGGCATTAAATCATCAAATGAATCTGACCAAAAACCTCCATCTGAATAATTAAACGTAGCATCAACAGTATATGATTTTCCGTTTCCACTTTTAAAAGAATCATGTAGTCTGGCAGTAATTGTATAATTATATCCATCAGGCAAAACAACACTATAATAATCTTGATCTGTTCCAATATGTATATTAGACCCTTCAGTTGTTACTCTTGCGGAATCTCCTATAAAAGAAAGATTTAGATTGTATGGTGTAAATTGAACATTATTAGGCTCGTAAATATCAGATTGTAAAGGTGGTTCCACAATATTAATTAATTTTGGATTTACATAAGCTGTAGTAGCTTCTACTAAAGCCCATGCACCACCCTCTCCTTGTGCCCATACAGCAATTTGATACGAACCAGGGTTCACATTCAATCCAGACGTATTAAAGGTTAATCCATTAGTAAAATGTGTATTACTAGCCATTGTCAATCCCGATTTTTCATCTATTTGTTGAACCCATGTACCATCAATGTTATGTAAATCAACTGAAACACTACCCGTAAAAGCAGCTCCAAAATTTGCTACATCTACTTTTATTGTTGCTGATTGATTTTGTACTATTGAACTAGGTGTAACTGTAATACCCGAGTACATTTTCAAACTACTATTTGATACGATTGTAATTGGAATCATATTAAGGTATGAACCATTATTGACTTTAAACCAATTGCCACCAGTTGGTTTTACAAAAATTCCAATATAATAACTCCCGGGAGCAGCCGTTAATTTAGAACTTGTAAAATTAACTCCAGATGTATAATGATAATTTGGTTGCAATCCATTTCTTTCTGTTATTGTTTCAATATATTCTACAAAGTTGTTATTTACATCAAAAAGTGCAGCAGTAATTTCTCCCAAAAAAGTAGATATACCAATATTTTTAATATCGGCATTAACGGTTACACTTTGTCCATAATTAATGGGGTTTGGACTAACAGTAATATTTGAATACAAAGAGAAACTTGTTGGTATCACATCGGTTTGAGGTTGAATGCCAATTACTGCCTGTTGATTATTGTTATATGTACCTGAACCACCTCCAATTCCAGTACCACTTGGATTAAGAGCATTTACCTGAAAGTATCCATTATAAGCACCTCCCCAGCCCCAATTAAAATGGACATAATCATTTGAATCATATCCATCGGCAACAAAGCAATGACCACCTGAACCAAAACCAGCATACAAAACTGGTCTTCCAGCAGTAAACTCTGTTTTGAGTTTACTTATCCAATCTGTTTCAGTGAAATTGTTTTTCTCAATCCCCTGTAAGCTAGATTTATAATTGAAATAATTTTTAAATGCATATTCAGCACAATTTACGACGGGGCTTCTTGCCGAAATCACATAAGCACCGCTTGACTCTGGGCTATAACTCATATCTACACTTACACCGCAATGATACATTAAAGTGGCAACTGCATTGTTTGAGCTAAGAACTATATTTGGCATTGAACTCCAGTCATATGTTGTACTTCCAAAATTTGCAGATAAAGTTCCATAAGTGGTGTGATTATATGAGTGAAAACCAGAGCCAGTTAAAGGATAATTCCAAAATTTCATAATTTGAGCCATAGCAGTAGCCACACATCCTGTAACAGAACTTTGAGGACAAAGTGAGTTATAATAGGGTGACTGATTCCATTTTGTTTGAATTAATGGACTTACACTAGTTGCAACACTACCTTTAGCTTTTAAAGGTGATTGATATGTTCCACTTTTTAACGCAATCCATTGTTCAGTAATTTCTTTTGTTGGAGTAATATTATTTTCAACAATAAATCGAATTTGACTTCTGTAACCCTCAAGCCACTTAGATACATTTTGTGGAATATTATTTGCATCGAAAGCACCACCATCAGAATAACCAAGTATTGGTGACACATTATCATCTCCCGACACAATAATAAATCCGTCATTACTATTGTTAAACACATAGTAAAAAGTGGTTTCCTGCGCAGTAGACATTGAGCTACTTGCCCTTGATTTTGCTTTATATACAGAATTTAGACTTGATACCTTTTGTAAAGTTTGTGAGGTAGCTTGACCGTTAAGGAAGTTTTTTCCAACACTTAAAGCAGTGTTTAGGTCAATTTGTTTTGCTTGTAGTTGAAAAATAAACAGAAATAGTCCAATAAAGAGTTTGAGTTTTTTCATTTTTGTTAGTTTTGTTTGATTTGAATTATAAAGTATTTAAAATCATTTTGTCAATACTGAGTGAAACCTTCGCCTAATAAAGAATGACTTTGTTATAATTTAATAGGAATGCAAGGATCGTATATTTTATGTTCACATCTTTTTAATCCCATTTACAGGTTCGTGTGTCACCTTTGTTTATTTTCACGTTGAATGTTTCAATTTGTTGGTGCAAAACATACCCGGATTTTTCGACAATTTTTATTGTATAATATCCTTGTTGAACCTTTTGTTGCATAGTGGAAAAACCCGAAACAGTTCCTATATATTTGTCGTTAATATATACATAAAAAGGGTCTTTGTCATGATTTTCGAGTACGATTGTACCACCAAGTAAAGTTGCCACACCTTTAGCAAGTTCAACAATGGAATTTCCCAATTCATCCTGTTGCTGTTGTTTTTTATGTGCGTCTTCTGCAGTTTTCGCAGCTGCCTTTTCATCTGAACTTCGTTGTAGTTGTTCAGCATGTTGCTCTTTGCCAGTTTTACCCGAAAGTTCGTAAGAAAGTTTTTCCGAAAGTGAAATCAAATCCGACATAGATTTAATTGAAGCACTGCCCGAATTGGAAGTTGTCAGTACTTCTGAACTTTCTACGTCAATCAACCTGGCAGAAACGTATTTTTCTCCTAAAACATCGCTAACTTCAGCTACACAAACCAATTGAACACCGAACTGTCGTCCCAAACGTGAGAGCTCACTATTTTTAATATTGTCAGTGCTTTGCTGTGTTTTTTCTTTGCTCAATTCGTCAAGAAAACTACTAGAGCGTTCTACAGCAGTATAATTTCCACTTTTCACAAAAGCCTCAACTAACTTGTCACCCAAAACTTTGTTAATACCAGCATCTGTCCCGCCTGTAACATAAACAGCTACTTTTTGCTGTGCAAAAGTCATATTTGTAAAGAGAATTACAAATGCCAAAATTATTTTTTTTGTTGTCATAAATAAAGATATATTAAATGGATAATTATATTGTGTTGTAATAAATTTGAAACCTTCAAGCCCGTCCAACTGGATATGCATTTAATTAGTTATAATAACGTTGAATGTCCCAGTAGTTGACATTTATTTCCACTCCCAACTTTTGTATTCTTAGCGCTTGTAATACGTTCTCAATTTCACCAGTAGCAATTCCCCTATTTTAAAATTCCTAAAATTTCAGCCCTCAAAATTACACAAACTATTTAACACCACATCATATTTACCAAACTATTTTAAAAAATAAAAATATCATTGAAAATTAGAAAAAAGAAACCGTTCAGAAGCTTCATTCCGAACGGTTTTCGATAATTTTAGTGAGTAGGAGCGGAGTCCCTACTGTTTTACATTACATAACTGATAATCTCGTCGCTCCACACACGGCGTGGGTCGGTACCTGCACCGGCCACCACTATGGCATAGGCTTTGCCACGCACCAAGTTTTCAAGGGTAATTTTGCGTTTGGTGTTGGAGGTGCGTTGCCACACGCTGTCTGCAGTACTTGGCGCGTCGGTATATTGGATTTCGTAAATATAAGCATTGGGCACTACGCTCCAACTTACCGCCAAACTGCCACGAGAAGAACCTGCTACGGCTACCACATTGGCGGGGCGCTCTAGTTCACCTATGGGAGTAGCTTTCCGCTTTACGTCAAATCCTGCACTGATAATTTGCAGCTCGTCACCTTCGCATATTTCCTGCACTTGTACAGCCAAGGAAGCTGCCATGGGTTCAAGTATGCCACGCACACTGTTCTTTTCTACTGTGGATTGCTTGTTGCCTTCCGAACCTAATTCCACCAACGTACTGAAACGTTCAATGTTTGTCTTTAATATCACTACCGTTGGTGCCAATGCCAGAAATTTGGGATTGTCGGTGAGACATGTCGAAATTGTTTTCAATTTCACGTTCAACTCAATGTCTGAATAACGATTGGTTGAAAAATCTACAATAACTTTTGCTTTTGCCATAGTTTCTTTGTTTTAAAAATGAATAATTAAAATTGTTTTCTATTATTGTTTTGTATATCTGCACTTTAATGTCATTCGTTCTTGTTCTATTATACTTTTTAATTCGATTTTCTTGGTCAGTAAAATGATTTTCTTGGTCAGTAAAATGATTTTCTTGGTTAGTAAAATGATTTTCTTGGTCAGTAAAATAGTTTTCTTGGTCAGTAAAATGATTTTCTTGGTTAGTAAAATAGTTTTCTTGGTCAGTAAAATGGTTTTCTTGGTCAGTAAAATGATTTTCTTGGTTAGTAAAATGATTTTCTTGGTTAGTAAAATGATTTTCTTGGTCAGTAAAATGATTTTCTTGGTCAGTTTTTAGCTGATTTAGCTTGCTAAAATGGTTTTCTTTTTCATTCAATTTAATTTCTGTTGAGTTAATGTCATGATTTTCATGTTTAATGGAATTATTTGTTTAATGTTTTAGGCAGTTTTTGTATGGTTTTTTAAATTCTTGACCCCTTTAAGTTCATGAAAATAAAAGTGATTTAAATTCTGTGCAAATTAACCGCAAAATTTCTATAAAATAAATAGGGCGAACGCCCCATTTTTCACCATATTTTTTAAACATGCCATTTAATTCAAAATTATTAGATTATATTTGTCGAACTTTTTTAGATAAAAAAATTGAAACCTATATTGAATCAGGATTATCTATTGGGAATTGATAAAACTGAAATGGGGCAGGAGCTTGGCAATAAAAAATAGAGAGTAAAAAAAAAACACAAAAACCAGTTGTTTTAAAAGCTGCTGTATTTCTTAAAAAATTGATAGCAAAATTATTTATTTTTGATTTTAAGTAGTAAGAATAATCTAATGTCGTATTTTAAATGGCAAAAACAATTGACACATAGATTCATTTGGTTTTCACATAGCGACACATAGCAAAATATTTAATTTCAATATAATTGATAATTAAAATCGCCATGATTATTTATAACTATCAAGCAATCAGAGCACATAGTAAAAATACCTGTCGGTATTTTTGAAAACAAATAATCCTACTATGTGTAAACACCACAGGTGTTTCTATCTAAACTTTAAAAAATAACTATGTGGTACAATGTGAAAACTAAATGAAACTATGTGTCTAAAATAGGATATTTTATTCTGACCATTACTAATTTGACTAATTCTACTTTTCAAAAAAAATAAAACTCAAAAAGTATTTGAATCACAATAGCCATAATAGAAAGTACTAATAATGACATAATAGTCTACAATTGAAAAATACCCAACGGTATTTTAAGAATTAAGCGCGATAATAATACTGAAGGAATTATTGTGCTTAGCTTTAAAATTTTTATAATAGAATTATTAAAACATATTTATGGCAATTTATAATTTTAATCAACAATAAAAACGACTATGAACGACAAAAATCAAATTGAACAATTACTACAACAACAAGCGCTCCTTTATAAAGAGCACGAATGCATGGTAACGGCAGAAATGGAAAAGCGTATGGAGAATTTTATGAAAGACTGTGACTATAGAGCCCATTCGCAACAAGAAACCTTTACATTGTTCAATCTACAAACGGGCTCCTATGTATCCCAGCACATTGCATCGGATGAAAATGGACATAGTATCGTTAATAATTTTCAGACCCTTCAAGCAGGTAATTATTTGATTGATTACACCCATCCAGAAGATAAATTGTTTACACTAAAGTTGGAAATAGCCGCTATGAAATGCCTTCAATTGCTGAACCCAAATCAAATCAAAAATTTTTGCTTCACCTATCAGCGTCGATTAAGGAATGACAAAGGCGAATATAATTGCTATATCCACCAAATGAGGGTGGCGATAAGCGATAAAAACCACTGTCCGTGGATATTACAAATCATGACCAAGCCCTGCATCCTAAATCCTGCCGAAAGTGTCGAACGCTATCGTATTTTTTCAATCAAATCCTCCAATGAATTCAATGTTTTCAAAAAGATTTGGAAAGTTTCGATTGTAAAATTAACAAATTGCCAAAAGAAGATTCTTTATTGGTCAGAAAAAGGATTGAATAAACAAGAGATTTCCATAGTAATGATATGCAGCTTAAGCACAATACGGTCGCATTGCGATAAAATAAGAAGTCTGCTGTGTGTCAATTCCATTTCACTTGCTTGTATTCTTGGCACCCAGCTTGGACTACGCTGATGCCTACTGAATTTTTAAAATAGTCAGGTGTTTTTTCATCCGCTGTCCCTTTGAAATATAAAAAATCTGTTTTATTTGCTTTGTATGCGAATAACTGCCCTCCGAAGTTGTTTTTGGTAGTATGGATAAATGAGACAATGTAAACATCCTGTTATTTTTCATAATTATTCCCCTTAAAGTGATGTTTGAATAGTACTCGTTTAGTTAATTAATGGCATAAATCCTGCATTCTTATTCATTAATCAGGTTTTCAAAAAACTTTTTGAGTTAAATAATGTTATTGTACAATTATTTTAATATCGCGTAATCGTCTAATAATAAATTTATTGCGTAAATTTGGTGCGTATTACTTCCAATAATATAGTACTATGTATTGCATAGTACTATATTTCTCAATATCTTTGCACCGTAATTAGAAAAAAGAGTCTAAAGTCTCAGGTCAAAGGTCACAAGTCTTATGACAAAAGACACAGGTCTAAAGTCAAAGGTCTCTTTTCAACATTATTTTATATAAATATCACGCAGTTAATAACATTGCTGGCAAACAACACGAAACGCGAAACGTGAAATACAAAACACTAAAAGATGGTCAACGCGTCAAATTGTAAAAAAACGGTTGTACGCTGTAAAACACGGAACACGAAACGCAAAACACGAAACAAAAAATGATTACACTTAAAAACATCAACAAAACGTACGACATGGGTCAAGCTTCGTTGCACGTACTGAAAGGAATTGATTTGCACATTGCTCAGGGTGAATATGTTTCCATCATGGGTGCTTCGGGTTCTGGTAAATCTACTTTGCTGAATATCCTTGGCATATTGGACGATTATGATACCGGCGATTATTTGTTGAATGGTAAGCTGATTAAAAATTTGTCGGAAAAACAATCTGCCGTGTACCGCAATGAAATGATAGGTTTTGTTTTTCAGTCGTTCAACCTGATTAATTTTAAAAATGCATTGGAAAACGTGGCTTTGCCTTTGTATTATAAGAATATAAGTCGCAAGAAACGGAACATCATTGCCATGGAATACCTGGACCGAATGGGTTTGAAGGATTGGGCCAACCACATGCCTAGCGAAATGTCGGGTGGTCAGAAACAAAGGGTTGCCATTGCACGTGCCATTATTTCACAACCCAAAATACTTTTAGCCGATGAACCAACTGGCGCATTGGATAGCGTAACAACCATTGAAATGATGAAGGTGATGGGTGAATTGAATGCCAATGGTTTGACCACAATTATAGTAACGCACGAAAAATCGGTGGCCGACGAAACGAAATCAATTATTCATATCAAAGATGGATTGATTGAACGGATAGAGAGGAAAGCCCCCTAACCCCCGAAGGGGGAATTAAGAGGGTGCATCACAAAAAAATCAATTAATAATACTAACTAAAAGTCCCCCTTCGGGGGATATAGGGGGCTGAATTTATGTTTTCAATCAATACCTTACAAGAAATAATAGCCACACTCCGGCACAATAAGTTACGAACAGTTCTTACAGGACTTTCTGTATCGTGGGGCATATTTATCCTTATCGTTTTGCTGGGAGCCGGCAATGGATTGAAAAACGGAGTTTCCTCCAATTTTAGTCAACGTGCCACCAACACAGTTCAAATGTGGTCGGGAATGACATCTTTACCTTTCCATGGTTTGAAAAGTGGTAGAAGTCTCAATTTTTCGGAAAAGCAAATTGGCGCTGTAAACGATAATTTGATAGAAACGAAAGGTCAAACCGGAATTATTGAGAAAGAAGGGATGGTGGTTACTTATAAAACCGAATATGGTTCTTATGCTCTTAAAGGTGTGAATCCGCTTTATAATTCTATTTTTAATCTAAAGTTTGAGACCAATGGTGGCCGGTTTATAAACGATTTGGATTTGAAAAACAATAGTAAAGTAGTGGTGATTGATAAAAAGATTGAGGAAGTTTTATTCAAAGGCAAACCTGCACTCGGACAATATATACAAGTTGGAGCAGTGATGTTCAAGGTGATAGGTATTAATACAAAAAAAGAACGTTGGGGCAGCGGAAGTGTGTACATTCCATTTACAACAGCGCAATTAATTTACAATCCTGATAGAAGATTCCGTAGTATTGCCATGTCGGTAGGTGGTTTGGAAACTGCGGAGGCCAACGAGAAATTTAATGACAAGTTGAAAAGCACCATGTCCAAAAGTTTGCGCTTTGACCCGAAGGATACACAAGCATTGTGGATTTGGAACTCTCAAAAAGATTATATTGAGACCATGAAGATTTTTGCGGGTATCACCATTTTTGTTTCTATCATTGGAATTTTCACCCTTATTGCAGGAATTGTAGGTGTTAGTAATATAATGTTGGTGTCGGTAAAAGAACGAACACGCGAAATAGGCATCAGAAAAGCCATTGGTGCTCCTCCAGCTGCTATATTGCGTTCCATCATTTTGGAATCAATTATTATCACCACCATTTTTGGTTACATAGGCATGGTAATGGGAGTAGGGCTGACTGAATTGGTCAATTTCTTTTTGGTACAATCGGCAGCACAAAACCCTTCGGAAACAGGAATGTCGGTATTTAAAGATCCCACAGTGCCACTTTCGTATGTGCTTATTTCAACAGGCATTTTAATTCTGTCGGGAGTTATTGCAGGGTATATGCCTGCACGAAGGGCAGTGAGGATTAAACCAATAGAGGCTATGCGGGAAGAATAAATTCATTTACTATTTTTTCATTTACAATTTACTATTACGTTTTTTACCATTTCATCAATTTTTGATATGAAAAATATAATTGAAAATAAAGATGCCAATACTAATATTATTTCCC
>Ga0194037_1002987_pt1 | contig 10742 bp, 11 predicted proteins | sample JunL306m_MetaG_FD_148653 | JGI IMG/M metagenome (GOLD analysis project Ga0194037, IMG submission 148653) | Anoxic zone freshwater microbial communities from boreal shield lake in IISD Experimental Lakes Area, Ontario, Canada - Jun2016-L304-6m | ecosystem: Environmental > Aquatic > Freshwater >...
GGTGAAATCGGCGGCCCAGATGAAGCTGAAGCTGCTCGCTGGTGTAAGGACAATATGAAAAAGCCAGTTGTAGGCTTTATTGCTGGTGTAACAGCCCCTCCTGGAAAGCGGATGGGCCATGCTGGCGCATTGATCTCTGGTGGCGCAGATACTGCTGATGCAAAACTTGCCGTGATGGAAGAGTGTGGCTTCACGGTAACAAAGAATCCATCAGAAATGGCGGCTTTGCTAAAAGCTATGTTGTAATTAAGTGTTCAGAATAAATATTTAAAACAAAAAAACGTAGGGAGACAATATGGATTTTTCAGCATTTTCAGATGCTACCTTTTGGGCGGCACTTTTATCAATCATCGTAGCCAATATCTTGTTATCAGGCGATAATGCGGTGGTTATTGCTCTGGCATCACGCAACTTGCCGCCTGCTCAGCAAAAGAAGGCTATTTTTTGGGGTAGTGCAGCAGCAATTATTTTAAGAATCGTGCTGACAATCACAGCTGTGGCTTTATTGTCTTTGCCATACCTCAAAATTATCGGCGGCTTATTGTTGCTTTATATTGGCATTCAACTCCTAGCTGATAGCGGTGGCGAAGAGGATATGAAGGCTGAATCTAGTATCTGGGCCGCGATTCGGACAATCTTAGTTGCCGACTTAGTGATGAGTTTGGATAACGTCTTGGCGGTTGCGGCTGCAGCACAAAAAGGCCCAGAGGAAACTCGCTTACTCCTCTTAATTATTGGCCTTGGAATGTCCATCCCATTAATCATTTTCGGTAGCGCGATGCTTTTAAAGGTAATGGATCGCTTCCCAATCATTATCACTTTGGGCGCCGGTTTGCTAGGCCTTCTTGCTGGTGGTATGTTGGTGGATGATCCAGCTATTAAGGAAAGCATCCAAGAGGCTTTAGGTGATGCAAAGTTGGCCTTTGAGGTTATTGGTGTCGCCATTGTTATTTTGGTTGGGACCTACTTCAAGAGAAAGAATGCTCATAAAGAGGCGTAAGTTTCTTTCCAAAAAATCAGAATTAGCCGGCCTCTAAAGCCGGCTTTTTTACGTACAGTGTTCTTGAGAAGAAGAGGTATAGACTGGATGATGAGGCATTTCACCTCAGGAGTCAGAAGATATGCAAAACTTAAGTAAAGACATTCAGAATCAAAGCAAAAGCCAAGATGCAGGATTTACATTAATTGAAGTCATGGTTGTGGTGGCTATCATTGGAATTTTAGTTGCGGTAGCAGTCCCTCAGTATCAAGATTACATTGCCCGTAGTCGCGTTGTTGAGGGCATGAATTTATCCTCTAGCGCAAAGCTTGCTGTAACCGAGGCCTTTGCAAGTCGCGGCACTGTTCCAATGGATGAAGCTACAAACGGATCATTTACCTTTGGACCAACCCGTAGCGTCAAGTTAATCGAAATTACACCATCAGGAGCGATTGCGATTGACTATCAGGTGAGCGTAGCGCCAGATGGCAAGAACACATTGCACCTCATTCCAACAAATGAGCCAGATGCTAATGCCCCTAAACCACTTGATTTATCAAAACCAGAGGGATCTACTTGGTCTGGTGGTTGGTCATGCAGATCTACAGAAACAAACTTGCTATCTCAGTTGCTGCCATCTGAGTGTAGGATTAGTAAATAGAATTTTGGTAATAAATTAACACAATCATTTAGCCGTCTTAGGGCGGTTAAATTTATACAGCTCTCCACTCTCCAGACTTACCACCACTCTTCTCCAGTAGCTTGATATCACCCATCACCATGCCACGGTCTATTGCTTTGCACATATCGTAGATTGTGAGAAGGGCCACTTGGACTGCAGTGAGGGCTTCCATTTCGACGCCAGTTGGCCCCGTGGTTTCTGCTTTGACTTGGCAAGTGATACTGTTATCTTTCGAATTTTTTTGGAATTCAAGACTCACATGACTTAAGGCTAGTGGATGACATAAAGGAATGAGGTCAGCAGTTTTCTTTGATGCCTGTATGCCTGCGATTCTGGCAATGCCTAGTACATCTCCCTTTTTATGGGTGCCTGCTTCAACCATTTTAAAGGTCTCGGGCAGCATGCTGATCTTGCCTGTAGCAATCGCAATTCTGTGCGTAGAGGCTTTATCACCCACATTTACCATATGGGCTTGGCCACTTTTATCAAAATGAGTTAGTTTGTTCATGGGATAAGTTTTACCATATAGGGATGCAGGATATAAAGCACCTTAGAAAAACCTCGTTTTTGCAGCGCTTTTTGGCTGCTCAGCTGATGCTGGCCTTGACATATTCAGGCATTACACCTGCTTATGCTGCTACTCCTGTTGGTGATGTTTCCGTAGATGGCAACTCTGCAGCTGTCCAAAATATTGGTCGAGCGATGCAGTCGCCGGAGGCTAAATCTTCCAAGCTCCCTAATCGTGATGCCTTGAAAAGCCAGCCCAATATTATTTTGCCCGATATGGGTGATCCTGGTGGAGACTCCCTTAGCCGAATCGATGAGCGGAAATATGGCGAGATGATCATGCGTCAGATTCGTCCTGATCCAGATTATTCAAATGATTTACCAATCTATGATTTTCTAAATCAAATGGAGCGCCGCTTACTACAGGCTGCTAAACAATTGCAGCTTGGTGGTGCGAATGAACAAGGAAGCGGCGCGTATAACTTTGAAGTATTTGCAGTAAAAGATAGCAGCATTAATGCGTTTGCTTTACCAGGCGGATTTATTGGTTTTCATACGGGCTTGCTTGTGAGCGCAGAAACGGATTCAGAAGTAGCATCCGTCATGGGTCATGAAACTGGACACGTATTACAGCGTCACCTTGCTCGCCAAATGGATAAACAATCTACTAACACCATGATTGCTATTGCGGGCATGGTGCTTGGTGCTTTGGCGATGTCTCGAAATCCCTCTGCAGGCGCTGGGTTGATTCAGGGTGGCCAGGCAGTTGCTATCGACAATCAACTTTCCTACTCCAGAGATGCTGAGCGCGAGGCTGACCGTGTTGGCTTTCAGATTTTGGATGCAAGTGGATATGATGTAAATGGTGCTCCAGCTTTTTTCCAGCGCTTGCAAAGAGCCACAGGTATTATGGACAAAGGTGTTCCTACCTATGTGCGGTCTCACCCTTTAACGACAGATCGTATCGCTGATATGCAAGATAGAGCGAGAAGGGTTACTGCACGTAATGTTCCAACATCAGTGGAGTTTTATTTCATAAAAGCCAGAGCACGTATGGAGCAGTCAGGAACTTCAAGTGGTTTATACGATCTTAAAAATACCTTTGAAAGCTTGAGTAAGCAGCCTCAGTCTGGCAAGCAAATGGAGGGCTTTTATGGCTTGGCTCTTATTGCTCAACGTCAGGGTAAGATAGATCAAGCAGAATCTTATGTACAGCAAGCACGCAATTTGGCTCAAGCCGCTAGTGCTCCTGGTTCACCAATTCAGAGGCAAAGTTTATCTTTAGATATCACCGCATCTGAGTTGGCTTTAGCTAAAGGTAGGAGTGATGAAGCTTTGCAGATTGCACAAGCTACCTTCCGGGCTTACCCTTTGTCTTATGCTGCTGGTGCTGCGATGATTAATGCCGATTTAGCCCTCGGCCATACTGCTGATGCTATTGCTTGGCTTAAAGCCCGTACCCGCTTACAGCCTAATGAAATTGTCTGGTGGAGTTTGCTATCAAAAGCCTATGATCAGGCCAAGAATGTGCCAATGCGGCACTTTGCGCTTGGAGAAAAATATGCTCTTGAGGGTGCTTGGCCATCAGCAATCGAGCAACTGAAGATTGCTCGCTCTGCCGGCGGCTCTGACTACTATCAGGGTTCTAGTATTGATGCCCGTTTGCGTGAGATGCAAAGACAGTATCAAGATGAGCTAAAAGAGCAGAAAAAAATTCCTGGTTAGGAGCGAGATTAATCACTTGGCTTTGCAATGAACTTGAAGCGACAAGCTATCTCTTCTGCACGGATTGGATCCAAAGACAATTGCTTATCTTGCCAAGTCCAGGATCCACCAAAGCTACACGCCTCTTCACGTAAGTTGGCTAATTGTGAAAAATGATCTAAGTCGTGATCATGCAAAAGCGCTGCAGTCTGACCTTCTTCTTTGAAAAATTGATTTTCTTGCTTATAAAAGAGCTGATTAACTTTTCCGACAATGTAAATATTACCGCTTTCATCACTTAATGCACCACTGGGTTCAATTGAGCTATTGCATTGAGTGATGAGTTGCAAGCCCTCGGCACTTGGGGTAATGCGGGCGATCCAGGGTGTGGCATCGAGCGTGATGAATACGCGTTGCGGCCCATTTTGAAAAAAGTATCTGCCCAAAGGATCACAAACATAGTTTCTGGAGATAAATTCATTTAAAGCTGTATGAGTAATAACTTGCCCGGGTAATTTATTCTCCTGTGCGAATGCATCACGCATACGCCATTGGCCGCGCCGATCTAAAGCAAGCCAACCAAAGCAGTCAGGTACATTAGGCCACTTGATGAGCGACCGCAATACTTGCTCATCCATGTCGATATTTAATGTAGACCGTGTGGTGTAGAGGGGGCGTCAAAAGTTTCTTCAGTAGAGCGACTCGCATGCAGATGAGCAATACGCCAGCCTTGACTATCTTGTAAGAGCACTAGAGTGATATTCAGGAAAAATTCAGCCTCAATTTGGTCGGATCTTAGATGTACTGCTTCCGTAGTATCGTAAATAGCTGCGCCTAGGATAGAGTGGCTGATGCAGGCAATGGGCTCTAAAAATAAGGGCTGTTTAGATAAAAGTCTCTCTAAGCCTTTACGAATTTCGGTATGACCACTGAGGCGATGCCCCTCAGGAAGTACGCAAGTGATGGAGTCATCATCAAGCCAAATATCCAAGGCGCCTTTGACATCACGATTGCGTAGTGCCTCTCGCCAAGCATCTACAACTTCATCGGCATTATGAAAGAGTCTTGCAAGTTTGGTCATAACTTACTTTTTCAGGTAATTATTTGAATGTATTGAGTGTAGCCAATACTTGTTCAGGCAGGATGTCTTTTAGGCACCGTAAGTGACCCAAAGGACAAATCCTTTTATGGCAGGGGCTACAAGGCATATTAAGCCAGATAACTTTAGCTTTGTTAGACAAAGGGGGTGTATGGGCGGGATCGCTAGAGCCAAAGATGGCAACCTGAGGAGTCTCTAGAGCGGCTGCAATATGCATCAGACCTGAATCGTTGCTGATGACTGCTTTACTCATGCCTATCAAGGCAATTGCCTCATCTAGGGAAGTATTGCCACACCAGTTGTGAATCTTGTCAGTTTGCTTTACCTGAGAGGTAATTTCTTGGGCAAGAACATGATCACTTTTACTGCCCAAAATAACTATTTGAATGCTTGGGTTTTCTGCAATCAGCTTTTGCGCAAGTGCTGCAAAGTGCTCAGTAGGCCAGCGCTTAGTAGGTCCATACTCTGCACCTGGGCAGATCACATAAATGAAGTCATCACTGATATTGGCGTTTTGTAGTTTATTTTCTACAGACTGTGTTGCTGAAGTAGAAACGTTGAGTCTAGGAACTAATTTCGCAAATGGGGGCGAGCCATCATCTTTTAGAAGTTCGCTCAGTGCTAAGTAGTGCTCCACCATAGGTGGGCGATTGACTTTGCTTGGGTTGTCTAGGGCTGAATTAATTAGACCAAAACGCATCTCACCGCGATAGCCAATTCGAAAAGGAATATTTGCTAGCCAGGGAATGAGGGCAGATTTAAAGCTATTTGGCAATACAAAACAGGCTTGATAGTTTTTAGCCTCAATCTCTTTGGCTAATTGCTTGCGTATGTTCCATTGCAGCTTTTTGTGCTCAAACTTCGCCTCAATGACTTCATGCACTTCCGAGCAGGCGCGATAGATAGGCGCTACCCAATGACTTGCCAGAATATCTATTTTGGAGTTTGGATAAAGTACCTTGAGATTGGCCAGAAGAGGTTGGGTGCTTACAGCATCTCCAATCCAATTTGGGGCAATGACCAGAATACTTTGCATGGGTTGTATCCCGAGTCAGCACCCTATGGCAAGGCGCTGATAAGGCCTAGTGCCCGTGGGGCTCGGTACCGGGAACGAGTCTATATTCAGCGCCACAATATGGACACTTTGCTTCCCCGGTTTTGGTGATGTCCAGGAAAACTCGTGGATGAGAGTTCCAGGCTGGAGTTTGATTGGTGGGGCAATGCAATGGTAGGTCTTTCCCATCCACCATCATAACTTGGGCTTGAGTCATCTTTTTTCCTGATTACTTCACGTAAGTGAGCCAAGATTTGTATTGATCATTTCTGCCGTACACCGCATCAAAATACGTCTTCTGAATTTTTTCAGTAATCGGGCCGCGCTTGCCGTCACCAATGGTGCGGTCATCAAGCTCGCGAATTGGAGTTACTTCAGCGGCAGTGCCAGTAAAGAAGGCTTCATCTGCAGAGTAGATTTCATCACGAGTGATACGTTTTTCGCGCAATTCAAGTCCAAGGTCTTTTACGATATCGATAATAGAATCGCGAGTAATGCCGTCCAAGCATGAAGCCAGATCCGGCGTGTAGACAATGCCATCACACACTATAAAAATATTTTCACCAGAACCCTCTGAAACATAACCCTCGGTATCTAGCAATAAAGCTTCGTCATATCCATTGGCCGTGACTTCTTGATTGGCCAAAATAGAGTTGATGTAATAACCAGAGGCTTTAGCGCGCACGAGTGAAGAGTTCACAAAGTGGCGAGTAAATGAGGAGGTCTTTACCCGAATGCCTTTATTGAGTCCATCTTCACCTAAATATGCACCCCATTGCCAAGCAGCAATAGCTGTATGGATGGTGTTGCCTTTTGGGGAGATGCCTAGCTTTTCCGAGCCAATAAAAATGATTGGGCGGATGTAGCAAGCCTCGAGCTTATTGCTGTTGACTACATCAATAATTGCCTTGGTAATCACTTCTGGGCTGTAGGGCATGTTCATTTGAAAAATCTTGGTGCCATTAAAGAGGCGTTTGACATGCTCCGGGAGGCGGAAAATTGCTGTACCTTGAGGCGTTTTATAGGCGCGGATGCCTTCAAAGACCCCCATACCGTAGTGCAGACTATGGGTTAGGACATGAATATTGGCCTCACGCCAGGGAACGAGCTTCCCATCGGACCAAATAAAGCCATCGCGGTCGGACATCGACATTTTCTCTACCTTTTTGTATCTAGTTAATCGGTGCGCAGAGGGAGGGTTTATGGCCCTAGACCCAAAATGCGTCTTAGTCCCCATTGTAGAGCAGGCAGGGCTGTAGGGTGCCTGAGATCCTTTGGGGTATTTGGGCCAGACGATTTAGAATGGAGTATTCCTCATAAACCACCACATTTGCCTAATCCCATGCCGGAAGCCTTATTTCAAGTTAAACGTTTAAATGAATTAGCCCAAGCGGGCCAATTAAAAGGGAAGCGGGTGCTGATACGCGCCGACCTCAACGTGCCCCAAGATGAGGCGGGCAATATTACTGAAGACACTCGTATTCGGGCTTCGATGCCTGCGGTGCAGATGTGTCTGGACGCTGGTGCTGCAGTGATGGTGACCTCTCACTTAGGGCGGCCTACTGAAGGCCAATTTAAATCTGAAGATAGCTTAGCCCCGGTCGCTGATCGTATTGCTACTTTGTTACACCGCAAAGTTCCGCTCATTAGCAATTGGATCGATGGAGGATTTCAAGTGCAGCCAGGCGAAGTAGTCCTTTTGGAAAACTGCCGCTTAAATGTGGGTGAGAAAAAAAACGATGATGTGCTAGCAAAAAAAATTGCTGCTCTATGTGATGTTTATGTAAATGATGCATTTGGTACTGCACATCGTGCCGAAGCAACTACCAATGGTGTAGCTAAGTTTGCACCAGTTGCTTGCGCTGGTCCGTTAATGGCAGCTGAGCTAGACGCATTAAGTCGTGCATTAGCAAATCCAAGACGCCCACTAATAGCGATCGTTGCTGGCTCTAAAGTTTCCTCTAAGCTCACGATTCTGAAGGCTCTCTCTGAGAAAGTCGATGAGTTAATTGTGGGCGGCGGCATCGCCAATACCTTCATGCTTGCTAGAGGTTTACCAATTGGCAAATCACTTGCTGAGCCAGATTTGGTAAACGAAGCTAGAGAAATTATGGATCTGATGGAAAAACGTGGCGCACATGTACCCATTCCTGAGGATGTCGTCGTTGCCAATGAGCTCTCTCCCTTGGCACGCGCCAATAGGGTAGCTGCAGATCAGGTAGCAGAAGATGACATGATTTTGGATATCGGCCCTAAGACTGCTGCGCGCCTTTCCACAATGCTTGCACATGCTGGCACGATTGTATGGAATGGCCCATTGGGCGTATTTGAAATAGATCAATTTGGCGGCGGCACAAAAATGCTGGCTGCAGCAATCGCACACTCACCTGCATTCTCAATCGCTGGAGGTGGGGATACATTGGCGGCAATTGCTAAATACGGTATTGAGAATCAAGTGGATTACATTTCAACTGGTGGTGGCGCTTTCTTAGAATTCTTAGAAGGTAAAACGTTGCCAGCCTTTGCAGTACTAGCCGAAAGAGCGAAAGACTAAATATGCTACGTGCAACAAAAATTATTGCAACTCTAGGACCAGCATCTGAAAAGCCTGAAGTATTGCGCGAGATGATCCGCGCAGGTGTTGATGTGGTGCGTATGAACTTTTCACATGGCACTGTGGCAGATCACAAAGCGCGCCATGATTTAGTCAGAAGTATTTCCGCGGAAGTGGGTAAAGAAGTTGGCATCATGGCTGATCTACAGGGGCCAAAAATTCGTGTGGGTAAATTTGTAGATAGCAAAATTCTTCTTAAAGAGGGCGAGAAGTTTATTCTGGATGTCGCTTGTGAGCTTGGCGATCAAGGACGTGTAGGGCTGGATTACAAAGAGCTGCCTAATGATGTAAAGCCTGGTGATCGCCTCTTATTGAATGATGGCTTGGTCGTACTTCGTGTTGAGAGCGTCAAGGGTGGGGAAATTCTCACGCTCGTGGAGCAAGGCGGCCCACTCTCCAACAACAAGGGAATCAATCGTGCCGGAGGCGGCTTGACAGCGCCAGCACTCACGGAAAAAGATATTACTGATCTGGATGCTGCAATTGCCATGGGAGTTGATTTCTTAGCGATTAGCTTTCCAAAAGATGGTGCTGATATGGCGTATGCCCGTAAATTAGCTGATGCTGCTAGTGCTAAATATGGTGTTGGCAAAGTGAGAACAATTGCCAAAGTTGAGCGTGCTGAAGCTATTGAGCCTAAGGCACTCAAAAGCATTATTGCGCAAAGCGATGGCATTATGGTTGCCCGCGGCGATCTCGCCATTGAGGTTGGTAATGCTGCAGTACCCGCGTTACAAAAGCGTATGATTGCTTGGGCGCGTAAGGCTGATAAATTTACGATTACTGCAACGCAAATGATGGAGTCCATGATTAATGCTCCAGTTCCTACGCGTGCTGAAGTCAGTGACGTAGCCAATGCTGTGTTAGACGGTACTGATGCTGTGATGCTTTCCGCTGAATCTGCTGCTGGCTCATATCCGGTGCAAACAATTAAAGCTATGGCAGAGATTTGTGTCGAGGCTGAGAAATCAGATCCAGTGAAATTGGATACCGATTTTTTAGATCAAACTTTTGCCCGCATTGATCAAACGATTGCTTTGGGAGCTTTATTTACTGCGCATCATTTGCATGCAAATGCGATTGCTGCTTTGACAGACTCTGGCTCAACTCCCATTTGGATGAGTCGCCATAATATTCATGTTCCTATCTTTGCATTGACTTCAAAGATTGCGACCCAAAGAGCCTTAAGCACTTATCGCAATGTCACGCCAATTGGTTTGGATTACACCAAGGACCGCGATACTGCCTTGCAAGAAGTAGAAGAATGTTTGAAAAAGGCTGGCGCAGTTAAAAAGGGCGATATCGTGGTATTGACTTCTGGGGAGCCAATGGGTGAACCTGGCGGCACAAATACTCTCAAAATTGTTCACGTGAAGTGACCTGTGCATTGATTAACTATTTATCTATTAAGAGAACATCATGGCTTTAGTATCTTTACGACAACTTTTGGATCATGCCGCTGAAAACGGTTATGGCTTGCCAGCATTTAACGTCAATAACCTTGAACAGGTGACCGCAATTATGGAAGCGGCTAATGAGGCTGACTCACCGGTCATCATGCAGGCATCTGCTGGCGCCCGTAAATATGCTGGCGAAGCATTCTTACGCCACTTGATCTCTGCTGCTGTCGAAGCATACCCTCATATTCCAGTTGTAATGCACCAAGATCATGGTCAGAGCCCAGCTGTCTGTATGGCGGCAATCAAGAGTGGTTTTACTAGCGTGATGATGGATGGCTCGCTTGAGGCGGATGGCAAAACGGTTGCCAGTTACGAGTACAACTTAGCCGTCTCCCAGGAAGTAGTGAAGTTTTCGCACTCTATTGGAGTTACTGTGGAAGCTGAACTTGGAGTCCTAGGCTCTTTAGAAACGATGCAGGGCGACAAAGAGGATGGTCATGGCGCCGATGGCAAGATGACTCGCGAACAGTTATTGACAGATGTTGAACAGGCCGCTGATTTTGTTAAAGCAACCCAGTGTGATGCTTTAGCGATTGCAATTGGTACTAGCCACGGCGCTTATAAATTTACTAAGAAGCCTACTGGCGATATTTTGGCAATCGACCGTATTAAAGAAATTCATGCGCGCATTCCGAATACACAC
>Ga0194037_1002990_pt1 | contig 10736 bp, 10 predicted proteins | sample JunL306m_MetaG_FD_148653 | JGI IMG/M metagenome (GOLD analysis project Ga0194037, IMG submission 148653) | Anoxic zone freshwater microbial communities from boreal shield lake in IISD Experimental Lakes Area, Ontario, Canada - Jun2016-L304-6m | ecosystem: Environmental > Aquatic > Freshwater >...
ACTCACCCGTTCGCCACTCGCCACCAGGATTGCTCCCGTGCTGCCGTTCGACTTGCATGTGTAAGGCATGCCGCCAGCGTTCAATCTGAGCCAGGATCAAACTCTATAGTTCGATCTTGAATTTTTTCGCTCTTTCGAGCAACTCATAAAAACGGAATTGAAGTGAACTTCACTTCTATTTCCATGAGCGTTTGTAAGTCAGTTAAGACTTAGTTCCGAAGAACTTGGCCTTTCGCCTCAAACGCCCACACTTATCGGCTGTATGTTGTTAAAGATCTAACCGCCTGAACTTGACTCTCGTCAGCCCAAACCGTCTGGCTTTCACTGTGATCAGCGAAGCCTTGTATTATGACACGGTTTTACGTTTTCAGTCAACACCTTCGACAAAAAAATTTGTCAAGGGCAAACCAACTCAACACCCAACAGACCAAGAAAACGCACCGCCCTTCAACAGGGAAGCCTTTCAGTGTAGCACCGTTTGATCCGCCCGCGGCATTCACCTCCGGAGAGCGGGTCGATTCATTGGACTGCTACGCAAAATGCTGGTTTCTCTATGATGCCGCCGTTGGCGCCAGTTCTTGAACTTTCGCCACACCTACTTTGAATCCTCGCAACCCTCACATCAAGACAGGAAAATTCATGAAAAAATCAGCCTCCATCGCATTGATCGCCACGCTGTTGGCCTTCACCACCACAGCATCCGCACAGTTCGCGAAGCCTGACGACGCCATCAAGTATCGCAAGAACGCATTGTTTGTGATGCAGCAGAATTTCGGGCGCGTAGCCGCCATGGCGTCGGGCAAAGCGCCTTTTGACGCCAAGGTCGCTGCCGACAGCGCCGCCGTAGCCGACTACATGGGCAAACTCCCGTGGGCCGCCTTCGGCGAAGGAACCGACAAGGGTGAGACCCGGGCCAAGGCGGAAATCTGGAAAGAATCAGCCAAGTTCAAGGAGTACGCCGAGAAGATGCAAGCCGAAATGTCAAAGCTCGCAGTGGCAGCAAAGAGCGGCAATCTGGACAGCATCAAAACCGCAGTCAATGCGACAGGCGGCACTTGCAAGACCTGCCACGACGCCTACCGGAAAGAGTAACTCCTTTCCAACCGCACAACGCAGACGGTTGTGCCATTGTCCGAGCCGTGCGGCAGCCAGTCTGACGCCGCACGGTGAACACAGATAATGGAAGGATGCTGCCTTCTCAGACTTTGACCACCCTGCCCAAGCGCGAAGCGGTTGTCGTCTTTCTGGTTTTTGCCTTTGCCTACTTTCTCTCGGCCCTGATCCGCGGCATTACGGCCACCCTGTCTCCCACACTCAGTCACGAGTTTGGACTCAGCGCCAGTGATTTGGGACTGCTGGCGGGGGGATACTTTCTCGGCTTTTCTGTCACCCAGTTACCAATGGGAACCTGGCTTGACCGGCATGGCCCAAGAAGGGTCATCCTCTACTTTCTCGGAACAGCGGTGCTGGGATGCGTGGCTTTTTCGCTTTCCAGCAGTTTCACCGGACTGCTGGCATCGAGGATACTTTGCGGCGCTGGCGTTAGCGCCTGCTTGATGGCACCGCTGACCGGCTATCGTCGCTGGTTTGATGCTTCCACCCTGATGCGCGCTACCTCCTGGATGATGATGACAGGCTCCTTGGGAATGGTTGCCTCCACTCTGCCCGTCCAATGGCTCATGCCCTTGCTGGGTTGGCAAGCCCTGTTTGGGGGACTGGCCGCGCTGTTGCTGATAGCGATGGCGATGATTGCGTGGCAGGTACCGAAGTGGAATAGTGAATCGAACAGCACGAAGGCCACCGAGCAAACCGAAGGTGCTTACGCGCAAGTCTGGAGGCATCCCTATTTCCGCAAGATGGCCCCCATCGGGTTTTTCTGCTACGGCGGTTTGGTCGCCATACAAACGCTATGGGCCGCCCCCTGGATGATCAAGGTGACGGGCTACAGTTCCATCCAGGCCGCAACCGGATTGTTCTGGATCAACGTCGCCATGCTGTGTGCTTTTTGGATCTGGGGCATCATCAACCCGTGGCTGGTCAAGCGCGGTCTCCATGCTGATCGATTAATCACAACCGGCCTGCCACTGAGCTTTATCCTTCTTGCGCTCATCATAGGTACAGGCTCTTCCCTGTCGACCGGCTCTGGTGCACTCTGGGCCCTCTACTGCGTCAGTTGCACCTTTATCGCTCTGGCACTTCCAGCGGTCAGCATGGCTTTTACACCCGCGCTGGCCGGGCGCGCGCTTTCGGCCTACAACCTGGTGGTATTTGCAGGTATATTTGCCGTGCAGTGGGGAATCGGCTTGGCCATAGACGGCTTTCAAACCTTGGGCTTTCCCGAAGTGCAGGCCTTCCAGGCGGCCATGAGTGTCTTTTTGCTGGGTAGTGTCGCTTCCTATGTCCATTTTCTAACCACAAAAAGCCATAATCAGCGTATCTGAAACACTGGAGACAGGGCTGGCTGCAGACACCGGAATTTGAGTCCCACCCGAATACATGAACGGCATTCTCATCATCGCCCATGCACCCCTGGCCAGCGCTTTGCGTCAGTGCGTCTTGCATGTATTTCCCGACGGCGTGAAGGGAATCGCAGCGTTTGATGTGCAGCCCAACGTTCCACCGGAAGAAACGTTGATTGGCGCAAGGCAAGCGATAAAACTTCTCAATACTCCCCGGATCCTGGTGCTGACAGACGTATTTGGTGCCACTCCCTGCAACGTTGCGCAAAAGCTGGTCGATGGCGTGAATTCAAAGTTGATTACCGGAGTGAACCTGCCCATGTTGCTGCGCACAGTAACGTATCGAAGCGAATCACTCGATGCATTGGTGGCGCGTGCCCTGGCCGGTGGTACACAGGGCATCATGCAAGTAGCGACGACAGCGCCACAGAATCAGGTGAAGAAGAAAAATGATCAAGACAACGACCACCATCAGCAATAAGTTGGGGCTGCATGCGCGCGCTTCGGCCAAACTGACCAAGTTGGCCGGTAGTTTCCCCTGTGAAATCTGGCTTGCCAAGGGTGAGCGGCGCGTCAACGCCAAGAGCATCATGGGCGTCATGATGCTGGCAGCTGGCATCGGCAGTACAGTGGAACTTGAGACCAGCGGCGAGCGCGAGCAGGAAGCTCAGGATGCCCTGTTGGCACTGATAGAGGACAAGTTCGGGGAGGGTGAATGATGACCCCCACGCTTGTCACGATATGTACTGCGCTGCCCCCCGTGGGGGTTAGCCCTCGCGCGAGTCTCGCAGAGACGGCGCGACATGCTTGGGGCGGCCCGGCGCTGCGGCTGCCATGACCTTCTCCATCCACGGTCTGGCGGTTGCCCGGGGTATCGCCATCGGGCGGGCGGTACTGGTTGCTTCAAGCCGGGTGGACGTCGCGCATTACTTTATCGAGGCTTCCCAAGTCAGTGCTGAAATTGACCGGGTCCGCATCGGACGCAACGCAGTGGTAGATGAAATTCATCGCCTGCAAGCCAGCATTGTGCATATGGGCCCGAAAGAGGCGCCGCATGAATTGACAGCGCTGCTCGACGTGCATCTGATGCTGCTGCAGGACGACGAACTGATAGGCGGCGTCAAACACTGGATCATCGATCGCCTTTACAACGCCGAGTGGGCACTGACGACGCAGCTCGAGGTGATCGCACGACAGTTCGACGAAATGGAGGACGCTTACCTGCGCGAGCGCAAGGCCGATCTGGAGCAGATCGCAGAAAAGGTACTGCGCGCCATGAAGGGCGCGGCGTCTCCGATTGCCCAGCCGCCTAACCGCGCAGCACGCAAGAAGTCACAACAGGACCTCCTGCTCGACGACACGGTCGACGTCCCTCTGATCCTGATTGCGCACGACCTGTCACCGGCTGACATGCTGCAGTTCAAGCAAAGCGTGTTTGCCGGCTTCATCACGGATGTCGGCGGCAAGACATCGCACACCGCCATCGTGGCACGCAGTCTGGACATCCCGGCCGTGGTCGGCGCCCGCCTGTCGAGCCAACTGGTGCGCCAGGACGACTGGGTGATCATCGATGGCGATGCCGGCGTGGTGGTGGTAGACCCTTCGCCCATCATCCTGGCGGAATACGGCTTCAAACAGCGCCAGAACGAACTCAATCGCGGCCGACTTTCGCGACTTCTGCACACCCCGGCAGTGACGCTGGATGGCAAGAACATTGAATTGCTGGCAAATATCGAAATGCCCGAGGACGCACCTGGCGCCATCCAGGCCGGTGCAATGGGAGTTGGTTTGTTCCGCAGCGAATTTCTCTTCATGGGCCGTCAAAGCAGACTACCCAACGAAGAAGAACAGTACCAGGCCTACCGGCGTGCGGTGGAAGGTATGCGCGGCTTGCCAGTGACGATTCGGACAGTTGACGTTGGCGCAGACAAACCGCTGGACGAATCCCTACAGGACTCTGCTCATTTGAACCCGGCCTTGGGCTTGCGGGCCATTCGCTGGAGTCTGGCCGACCCGGCCATGTTCCTGACGCAGCTGCGGGCGATTCTGCGCGCTGCAGTTCACGGGCAAACCAGGATGCTGATACCGATGCTGGTTCACGCCAGCGAAATTCGACATACCTTTGCCCTCATTGACCGCGCCCGCGCTGAACTCGACAACCGTGGGGTCGCCTACGGACCGGTCAAGATTGGCGCCATGATCGAGATTCCTGCAGCAGCCTTGACGCTCAAGGTATTCCTGAAGTATTTCGATTTTCTGTCGATCGGCACCAACGATCTGATTCAATACACACTGGCCATTGATCGTGCCGATGAGTCGGTGGCCCACCTGTACGACCCCCTGCATCCAGCCGTCCTGCAATTGGTTGCACTCACCATCGCGCAATGTCAGGCCCAAGGCAAGGATGTGAGTGTCTGCGGTGAAATGGCGGGTGACATCAGCCTGACCCGCTTGCTGTTGGGCATGGGTCTGCGCAGTTTTTCCATGCACCCAGCTCAAATTCTCGCGGTCAAACAGGAAGTGCTGCGAGCGGATACCGGAAAATTGGCAGTATGGGCGGCCCAGGTGATGGCGGCAGATGAACCCGGTCTGCTGATGAAACAACACGCCTGATCACCAGCACCGATGCCGGCGGAATTGCAAGCCCTTGGAAAATTCATCTGACAAATTCAATCCGCTGAGCCGGCGCAATTTGGCCAAGGGTGCTGCCCTGTCTCTGGCGGCATCCCTGTTCCCGGCCGCCGCTGCACCCGTCAAGGATCCGGTCAACAGAAGCGTCCTCATCAAACCTCCCCGCTTGAAGGAAGGCGATGTCGTGGGTTTGATCACGCCTTGCGGCTATCTGGAGCAAGACGGTATCGACAAATCCGTGCGCAACCTTGAAGATCTGGGAGTGAAAGTCAAACTTGGCAAGCATGTGCTGGCACGCCGCGGCCGTTATGCCGGCACAGTTGCACAGCGTCTGGAGGATCTGCACTCCATGTTTGCCGACCGGGAAGTCAAGGCCGTGTGGGCTGCCACCGGAGGCTCCGGCGGCATTTCACTATTGCCCCATATTGACTACAAATTGATTCGCAAGCATCCGAAGATCTTTGTTGGCTACTCTGATGTCACATGCCTGCATCTGGCCATCCATCGCCAGACACGCTTGGTGACTTTTCACGGTCCGGTGGGAATTTCCACTTTTTCGGATTATTCGAAGCAGCATCTGAAAGCCATCTTGATGCAGCCGCAAAAAGAGTACACGATGTGGATGGCCGAAGAGAATCGGGTCAAGGCTGAAACAGCAGGCCAGTTTCAAGTGCGGACCCAGCGCCACGGAACGGCGACTGGTCGCCTGACTGGCGGCAATCTCAGTCTGGTGGCGGCTTTGTCGGGCACACCGTATGCAGCCGAACTGCGGCGGCGCATCTTGTTTCTGGAAGACATCAGCGAAGCACCCTACCGGATCGATCGGATGCTGACCCAACTCGACTTGAGTCAGGGTCTCCGGACGGCGTCGGCCTTGCTGCTGGGCGTTTTCGAGAAGTGCGAGGCGCCGGAAAGCGAATCCTCACTGAGCCTGAACGAAACTGTGGACAGTCATCTCGATCTGCTGCGTATTCCTGCAGTAAGCGGCTACTCGTTTGGCCATATCGCCAACCAGATGACGCTGCCTTTGGGCGTCAACGCGCGTCTGGATACTTACGCGCAGACTTTGACCTTGCTGGAAAACGCCGTCCTGTAGCGCTGCCAGGGGAACAAAACCCCTTAGCGACTCGTGGTTGGCGGCACAGTGGTTAGAACACGACCCCCGACGGGCGTCGTCAGCACATCAAGAATCGCGGCCGTTTGCGCGTCAGGTGTTCCGTCAAACCTTGCCGGCCGATATTTCATTTGAAATGCGATCAGCACCTTGCGCGAGGCCGCATCGAGTTCACCGGTCTGCGTGATCGCAAAACCGTGCTCCGCCAGTTTTTTTTGAAACCAGGCCACGTTCGGCAACTGAGTTTCAAACGCTTTCTGGCGCAGTGCCACTTCTTTCTCATCGGGCCAAAAGACCAAGCCAGCATCGGCCAGTTGCTTCCAGGGAAACATCGGGCCCGGATCCTGTTTGCGTTGGGGCGCAATGTCGCTGTGTCCAAGCACCCGATCAGGGCTGATGTCATGGCGCTTCACGATGTCTTTCACCAGAGAGATCAAGCGGTCAATCTGCCCTTGGGGATAGGGCAACCAGACGGGCCCATCGGCCGAATCACGCCAAGCCAGATTGACTATCTCAATGCCAATCGAACTGGCATTCAACCTGGTGTTGTCCTTCCACGAGCTCAGTCCCGCGTGGTAGGCCCGTCGATCTTCGTCCACCAGTCGGTAGACCTTGAAATCTTCACCATCATCGATCAGGTAGTGCGAACTGACCTGCTGCTGTGTCAAGACCTTCAGCGAGGTCGGCGAGTCAAGAAACGTGTAATGCAGAATGAGATAGCGCACCCGACTATCCTGGCTGACTGCGGAATAACTGGTATCAATGCGCGGACCCGTCGCGCAAGCGCTCAGCAGGGCCGCAAGAAGCGTCAACAGGAATAATTTCATGACAGAACCTTTTTTTGTGCCAGACGTGCCGCGGCAACATGCGCTTGCAGATGGACCAGCCGCAAATCACTGGCTGGCGGCAAGCGCTCCCTCATCGCCTGCTCAATCAGCTGATGAAGCTGAGGCACCCGCCCGGCCAGAGCAATCGGACGAACACCAAAGCGCGCCACCATGGCAGAACCGAGACGAGCCAGTTCATGGCCGGCTCGCTGCAGGATGTCCCGCGCCAGAGGATCGCTGTCGGCTGCCGCCGCCACAGCGATCGCCAACTGTCCGATCTGGCCGCGGCCGGCTCCATAAATCAGTTTGCGCGAACAGTCCCAATCGTGGCCGCCCATGGCCTTGAACAGGGACACCGCCATCGGTGAATCGGCCCAGCAGCCAGGCCTCTCATCTTCAGCACGCCAGATCTTGCGCAAGGCTTCAACCGTGATCCAGTAGCCGCTACCACCATCATCCAGCACGCCGCCTCGTCCTCCGGCACGGTGAAAATCCTTTTGCGCATCGATGAATCCGGCGATCGATCCGGTGCCAGCATAGACCAGATAGCCCATGCCCGGCTCAAATGCCGCAAGACAAGCCAGCTCAATATCGTTGCTCAGAACAACAGCGTCCCCGGATAGCTTGAAATGCCGGGCCAGCAAGGCATGCAGCATCTGCCCAGAGCGCTCCTGCAATCCACCAAAGCCGGTCACCCCGGCATGTACGGCAGACACACCGCCCCAGCCCAACACCTGTTCAGCCAGATTCTTGAAAATATCACTGACCTTGCGCTGACCCGATTCGCCACCCAGCTGGAGGGCGCTAAAACCCGCAACACTGCCTTCGGCAAGCACGCTCTGGTCCGACCCCACCAAGGCCCAACGGGTCTGGCTGCCACCGGCGTCGATTCCCAAGCCTGTACTCATTTTGCTAGGCAGCACTCAGGCGCGGGTTCGCCTTGGCCAGATAGAACCACTCATGGCCAACGCCTGCTTTGGCGTTGGGGAAAAGGATATAGCCTGGCGCTTCCGCGCGCACCAAAGCTCCGTCATGCCGGGTACCAATCAGGTCACCACACTCAAGCGGATCAAAACTGGACCAGGCCCGACTAAAGCTGTCCTGCTCGTGGGCTTTGTCAATCACGTCATAAATGCGCAGGGCTTCAATAGCTGCCACGGCCTGCGGCGGGGGTGCATCGATGTGCCCCAGATGCGCCAGCGTATTCATGATGGCCCGGTAGGCCACTTCCGGACCCTCAGGATCATGATGCTGACCGCATTCCAGCGTCAGCGCATAGCCACCGACCGATCGCATGTACTCGGTGGTTCCCACACCGTAGCGTGGGTCGGTATCGAGTTCCTGCTCGCGACTGGAGATCGCGCCAATGGCGGCCCGCCTGCGCGCTACGCCGCGCGCGTAGGTGCTCAACCAGCCGTCAACAAAACGATTCACGCCGAGGCGCAAAGCCAGTGCCACCTCCGCTTCGGCGTGGGTGAAAGGCTCCAACTCCCCAGCATTGTTTTCCGGGCCGACCATCACGAAGGCCCGCCCCACTGCTTGAAAGGAGTGCAGATCGAGCAGCACGTCATGCCTGGCCATCAGGGGACACAGCCAGTTCGCTATGTGATCTTCGAACTCCTTGGGCTCTGCGGCTGGAGCCAGATTGCGATTCAGATTGCGTTCACCCGCCCTTTGAGCACGCTCGTACGCCAGCGGATTGGTAATCGGGACAAAAGTCACACTTCCGGCAAGCAGATTGATCAGCTTGGCGTCGATTTCGCCCAGCACGCGCAGGATACCTTGGGTGCCACTGGTTTCGTTGCCGTGCACAGCGCCGAGCACCAACAGGCGCGGGCCCGGGCGCAAGCTTTGAAACGAAACAGCTTTGAAATGGTGTGTTTGCATGAAATAGATCGCTTGACGATGAAGCCTCCATTATTCCTTCTTGCCAAATCCCGGATCGACCCGAATCAGGGCGGTCGCGGTGAAGGCCGGCACGGCAGAAAGACAAATCCAGACAAAAAAATTGGCATAGCCAAGCTGACTTTGAACCCAGCCACTGATCATGCCCGGCAACATCATGCCCAAGGCCATGAAGCCGGTACAGATCGCGTAATGCGCCGTCTTGTTCGGTCCGTTCGAAATCATGATCATGTAAAGCAGATAAGCGGCAAAACCAAAGCCATAACCAAACTGCTCGATCGCGACGGCAGCACCGATCTGCCAGATATTGCTTGGCATGGCCATCGACAGGTAGACGTAGACCAGGTGTGGCACATTCACTGACAGCACCATGGGCCAAAGCCAGCGCTTCAAGCCATGGCGGGAAATGACGTAGCCGCCGAGCAGCCCGCCCAGGGTCAAACACAGTATCCCGATCGTTCCGTAAACAATGCCAACCTGCTGCGTTGACAGCGCCAACCCGCCATTGGTTGTGCTGTCCAGAAGAAAGGGGGCTGCCAGCTTGAGCAACTGAGCCTCACCAAAGCGGTACAGCAGCAGGAAAGCGAGGATGGCGGCAATTTCCTTCTTCTTCAGGAAAGCGGCGAAGACGGCGAAGAACTCACGCATAGGCGCTGTGACGCGAGCGCGCTCGATGTCACTCGTCGGTTTGGGCAATACCCACTTGTGATAAACGCCAAGGCACAGGAACATCACAGCCAAAACCGAAAAGACAACGGTCCAGGCCAGGGCAATATTGCCGGTCGCCTCTTCAACCCGGCCCGCCAGAAAGACCAGGCCCCCTTGACTCGCGAGCATGGAAATCCGGTAGAAGGTGCTGCGAACGCCGACAAACGCTGCCTGTTCGTGTTCCTTCAGGGCCAGCATATAGAAGCCGTCGGCGGCAATGTCGTGCGTGGCCGAGCTGAACGCCATCAGCCAGAACACGGCCAGGGTGAGCTGAAAGAAGTGTGGCATCGGGATCGTCAAGGCGACCCCGGCCAACAGCGCGCCGATCAGCAGTTGCATGCTGACGATCCAGAAACGCTTGGTGCGGAACATGTCAACAAAAGGGGCCCACAAGGGCTTGATGACCCAGGGCAAATACAACCAGCTGGTGTACAGGGCAATATCCGTGTTGGAAATTCCCAGCTTCTTGTACATGATGACCGACAGGGTCATGACAACCACGTACGGAATACCCTGACCAAAATAGAGCGAGGGTATCCACCACCACAAGTTCCTTGGTATCGCCGCGTTGGTCGTATCAGGTGGCGTCATGGTTCTTCCAGAATGGCGTGGCGGTACAGGGCGTCAAGTATCTTTTCTTCCCATGAGTTCATGCTGGAATACTGTCCCGTGTCGAGTTCCGGGTCGAAGCCAACACCACTGACGATGTAGATCATGCCCAGACGCTTGACCGGATCGAAGAAGAAGGCACTCTGCAAACCGTAAGCAAATCCCAGGTGGCCGTAGCCAGTCAAGCCGCCACGCGCCACCAGGCGGTCACCCTGCCCCGGCGCACTGAGATCAAGGAACTTTTGCACGCCCAGACCCCAGGCATTGAACAAGCCTTTGTAGTTGTCGCCGTTTTGCGTCTTCTCGTCATGACGCCAGGTTTCAATCAGCATGGCTTGAACCGATGTCGTGCTTAACAGGCGAACACCATCAAGTTCACCGCCGTTCATCAGCAGCAACATCAGCCTGGCGAGATCGCCGGCACGGATGCGCAAGCCGCCTTGTGGACTGAAGGGCGTGGCATTGCGCCCGGGCCGGTAACAC
>Ga0194037_1002992_pt1 | contig 10735 bp, 10 predicted proteins | sample JunL306m_MetaG_FD_148653 | JGI IMG/M metagenome (GOLD analysis project Ga0194037, IMG submission 148653) | Anoxic zone freshwater microbial communities from boreal shield lake in IISD Experimental Lakes Area, Ontario, Canada - Jun2016-L304-6m | ecosystem: Environmental > Aquatic > Freshwater >...
GAATCAAAGCGGCGATGCTTTATTCACTTAGACGGAACTGAACACGACGACGCGCTCTGGGCACACAACTACCTCTACTTCAGAAGCCGGACGATCGCCGGAGGCACAACCGAAGTGCAACGAAATGTGGTGGCCCGTGAAATATTTGGAGAGTGAGCAATGACCTTCACCACTCAAGCGCTCGTTGCAGGACCCGTATTTGATGCAGCGCTGCGCTTTGCCGCCGACGGCGTTTCGCAACGCGAAGCAAACGCAACCGACCTGATTACTAAAATGGGTTGGGCAGCAACTTTAATTACCGAACAAGATGGCGGTTCGGGCGGCAGCCTTGAAGACCTTGTTGCGATTATCGATGCGCTCGGACAACATGCTATACAGTTGCCACTGCTCGAGCGCTGCGCACTTGCACCGCTTTTGCTTGCGGCCGTTGAACAGCCGGATCAACGGCAGCAATGGTTGAGTGCGATCGCCGCGGGTACCTGTGTGATTTCTACCTTGAACACCACACAACCCGATCTAGGCTGTGCTGCGCTGAGCGCAGTGCTGAATCAAAGCGGCGATGCCTATCAACTAAACGGTAGCCTGCTTGGGGCTCGCCAAGTCGCGCATGCCACACATTATCTGCTCTTGGCTCAACAAGAAGAAACCAATGTACCAATGATTTTTTTGATAAATGCGAATGAAATTCCTGAGCCGATCAAACACTATCATTCGATCGACGGTTTCAATACGGTTGATATCGTATTTACTAATCACACTGCCGCCAAAGCACACTGCCTTGTGCAAGGCTCGTCTGCCGCTGTGGCGATCGAAGCTGCTAAAAACATGGCGGTATTAGCAACCTCGATTGATATCGTCGCCGCCTTAGGCTCGCTGCTTGAACACACGATTCAATATCTTAAAACTCGTACACAGTTTGATGTTGCACTCGCTAGTTTTCAGGCGTTGAGGCACCGAACCGTTGAAATGTATGTGCGCTATGAGTCTGCTCGTGGCATGCTGCAAGAGTGCCTGCGCCACGACTTAACCAGCGTTGGGCAAACGCGACGCATGCGCCTGCTCAAACTCTGTCTGGGTGAAGCCGCACGGTTTTCAGCACAAGCAGCGATTCAATTACATGGTGGCATGGGAATGAGCGAAGAGACCCTCGCTGCACGTTTAGCTCAACGCTTGATCACCAACGAGTATCGTTATGGCGATCGCTTGTTTCATACTAAAGCACTTAGCCAAGAGACAATCTAACTATCATGACAACACCGCACCAACAGCACCCACTGTATGGCTTGTTTGAGCCCCACGCCGTTGCGATCTTAGGCGCCTCGTCAGATCCAAACAAGTTGGGCGGCAGGCCTATACGTTTTTTGCGTGACGGCGGTTTTCAGGGAAAGGTCTACCCTGTCAACAGTCGCAATACTGAGATTCAAGGCTACCCAGCCTTTTCCTCGATTAAAGATATCCCGGGTCCCGTGGATCAAGCCATTATTATTTTGCCAGCGACCGCTTGCCAAGCTGCGCTTGAAGAGTGTGGTGAAAAAGGTGTCAAAGTTGTTCAGGTGTTTAGCTCAGGCTTTGCAGAGGTAGGGCCTGACGGCGTTCTCGCGCAGCAACAGTTGGTCGCTACAGCCAAACGCTATGGGATGAAATTGCTCGGTCCAAATTGCTTAGGCGTTGTTGGGGTCGTGAACCGTTTTTTTGCAACATTTTCGACTGCACTTGAAGCCCTAACCCCCTCACCCGGCACCATTTCTATCGCAACACAAAGCGGCGCGTTTGGTTCCTGCGCATATTCGATTGCGATCCAGCGTGGTATGGGACTGAGCCGCATTGTTGCAACCGGCAACGAAGCACATATCGACGTCGCCGAATGCATAGATTACTTTGCACAAGACCCTGATACAAAAGTCATTTGTGCTGCGATCGAAGGCTGTCAAGATGGTGAGCGCCTAAGATCGGCGTTGCTAAAAGCCGCGCAAAACAAAAAGCCCGTTATTATCATGAAAGTCGGCACCTCAACTGTGGGAATCGCAGCAGCTGCCACCCATACAGGATCGCTTGCAGGTAACGACGCAATCTACGACGCTATCTTTGCTGAGTGCGGCGCCTGGCGCGCACAAACGATTGAAGAGATGCTGGATGTTGCCTATTTTTGCTCAAAGCTACCGGTTCCTGAAAATGATCAGGCTGGGATTGTGACGGTCTCAGGCGGGATTGGTATTTTGATGGCGGATGCCGCAGAAAATAATGCGATTATTCTCCCCGAGTTACCGCCTAGTGCAGTACAAAAAATGACTGAATTATTGCCATTTGCACCACTGGGCAATCCGATGGATACCACCGCGCAAGTCACTGCTGTTAAAGATGGCACAACGCGCACAATGGACATCATTTTAAGCGAAACGCAATGGTCGACGATTTTCTTGTATATGGCCCAGACGGCTTGCGCACCTAAACGCTTCGAATCGATGCGTCTCGCACTGATTGCCCTCAAGCAAAAACACCCCACGCGCAGTTTCATCTTAATTGGACCGTCTGACGATGCTGTACGCCGCTCTCTTGAAAACGATGGTTTTATCGTGATGACAGATCCAACGCGCGCCATGGTTGCCGCGAGCGCCTGTATTGCTCTTGCCCAACGCCGTAAGAACATAGTCCCATTGCAATTACGGCAAGCGGCTCCAAACAAGCTACAAAATATTCAAACTGAAGCGCAAGCCAAACAATTACTCGCCCAACATGGCATCCCGGCTTTGCAAGAGCGCGTCTGCACCTCTAGTCAAGAAGCTATCTCAGCCGCCCAGGCCCTTGGTTTTCCGGTTGTCGTCAAAATCTTATCGCCAGATATCCAGCACAAAACCGAAATCGGCGGCGTTCTCTTAAACCTGACAACTGAAAAAGCTGTTTCTGATGCGTTTGATGTCGTGACACAGCGTGCGCGTAGTGCACAGCCTGGCGCGCGTATTGAGGGTGTATTGGTCTCGCAAATGGCGGGCGCTGGTTTAGAGACGATTCTTGGTGTTCATCAAGACCCCGTCTTTGGCCCGATGATGATGTTTGGCCTAGGTGGCATCTCAGTTGAACTCTTTAAGGATGTGGCCTTTGCTTCCGCGCCGCTTTCGCAGGCCTCTGCTCAAGCATTAATCAAACGGGTACGTGCCTCAAAGCTTTTGGCCGGTTGGCGAGGGCAAACCGCCTACGATCAACAGGCACTGATCGACGCGCTTGTGGCGCTATCTAAGTTTGCGCTCACATACTCAGATCAACTTGAAGGCGTCGACATTAATCCCTTTTTGGTGCAAGCGAGTGGCGCCGTCTGTCTAGATGCATTGATTACAATACGCGCTTGAGTGAACCATAACGTCGCCTTAAGAAAATGATCCCCTACCCTGAAACGCTTTGGCAAATCGTCTTGATGGCAATTCTATTAATTGCTGCGGTCATCAACGCTGTGCATCAAGCTGAAGTCATCGCGCACAAGACAGGCGAGCCACTTGGCACGCTTGTTTTAGCCGTTTCGGTCACAATCATCGAAGTAGCGCTGATTGTTTCAATCATGCTCTCAGCGGGTGCAAACGGTGCACTGATCGCGCGCGACTCTGTATTTGCTGCGATCATGATCGTCATGAATGGCGTTATCGGTATATCGATATTTTTGGGTGGTTTGCGGCACCGCGTTTTATTGTTTCGCGTTGAAGGTACTAACTCAAGTCTAGCAGTATTAATTGCGTTAGCAATGTTAACGCTAATCATGCCAAACTTCACCACAACGACGTCGGGCCCAACGTTTTCGAATAGTCAATTGATGTTAGCGGGCGTTTTATCACTCGTTCTGTATGGCACTTTCATTTTTGTTCAAACTGTACGCCATCGCGATTATTTTTTGCCGCAAGAAGAGTCTGAACAGGCCAATCCACAGAGTCATGCTCCAGCACCTTCAAATACCAAAACGCTGGTTAGTGGCGTACTGCTACTAATCTCTTTGGTCGCAGTCGTATTACTGGCCAAAGCGTTAAGCCCTTCAATTGAACATGCCATTGACAAGATGGGTGCGCCTCGTTCGGTGGTTGGTCTTGCCATTGCACTATTGGTTTTATTGCCTGAAGGTGTTGCCGCCGCACGCGCTGCGATGACCAATCGCTTGCAAACAAGCTTAAATCTATCGCTTGGCTCAGCACTCGCCAGTATTGGGCTCACAATCCCAGCGGTAGCGTTTGTCTCAATCGTTTTTGATATGCCCTTAAATTTAGGTGTCGACGTACTTGGCATGACTTTCTTAGCGCTTACGTTTTTGCTTAGCATACTGACGATCGCGATCGGTCGCGCCACAGTATTACAAGGCGTCGTGCATCTGGTTGTTTTTGCGGCCTATCTCTTCTTAAGCCTTGTACCCTGAGTACAATGGCGAAATGAATACACCAAACAGTTTGTCCGAATCAGAGCCCGAAGAACTTGCCGTCATTCACGAACCACGCTTATGGTCACAAAAAGGCTGGACAGCGCGCGTCATCAAAAATGAAGATGACGATGGTTGGGCCGTTGAGATGACCCCAGATGGTCAAGCTGAGCCTGCCTTAACTGGGCCCTGGACGATGGGTCGCGACAAGAAAAATCCAAAACCTTTAGATATCAATGCCTTCAATACCCTGGTAAAAACTGCGTCTGAGGTCGTGCGTCGCCACGAACAGCATTTGCAGGCCACACTGCATAAAAAATTGACTGTCACCTCCAACAATCAACAAATCGTTGTGGCGTTGGATATCGTTTTGGACGAAGAGGACCCGCATGCGCTCTTACGTGCCACAGACATCGACGGCACCCAACTAGCGCAAGTAAAAGTCAGGCCTGACTTCAAACTTAATTCAAACAGTGCCCACGCCTGGATCGAACGCGATTACAACAAGCCGAACTAGACGAGACACTGACTGTGCGTTTATTTCGCGGGGGGATAAGGTAGGGGCTTACCTTCAGGCGGCATCACCTTACCTAACGCAAGCAGCATCGCGACCGTGATATAGGTACCGCTGACCGCAACCAAATCAACAAGTTGCTGTTCACCTAAAATTTCTTTCGCACGCGCAAAGGTCGCATCGCTCACTTCGTGCGTTGCATTCATTTCCATAAATAAATCGTATATAACCGCTTCATCAGGTTGCATGTTGCGTGGTCGAATACCATTTTTTAAATCATCTGCCACCTCTTTCGACAAACCCGCTTTTAAGGCCATCGGGTAGTGCGCTGACCATTCAACTTGTGATTTCCATAAATTGCCATGAATCAAGATCGCGAATTCATTTAAACGCCGGGATACCGAAGTATTGAAGCGTAAATAATCAAGCAAATGTTTCATTCGCTCTGCAAACACAGGGCTACGCAGCATAATGTTGTAGGGGCCACCAATGCCCGAGGTCGAAATTTTGATAATTTCTTCAGCAAGGGGCTTCACCTCCGCAGGCAATTGTTCTAGCGTCAATTGCGGAAATCGTTTGGGTTCCCCGGGTTGTGGCGGCGTTTGCCCAAACGCTGGAATCGCGCAAGCCATCAACAGGCAAACGCTGGCAAGCGTCGAACTCAAATTGAGTGCAGTGTTATTCAAAATAGTCTCCAGACCGGTTCGCGCCCTCTAATTGGAGGTAACGGGTAAATGAAGGCACCATCTTATCGGCACAAAGGCGCCACGCCAAGTCATTTAGTCGTGTGATAAACATTTCGCAGATAATGCTGTACGCCTTTGACCGGATCCCATTGGCGGGGATACCCCAAGGAGACTTCTTCGAAGCGGGTCCCGTCGCGCCAATCTGTGCGTCGCACATGCAAATGTCCGCTCACCGCAACAACCGCCCGATACCGTGCATGCCAGTCGTGGGTCCGTCGCGTGCCGCACCAGGGAGTAAAACGCGGCACGCGCGGGATACGCACTAAGTCTTCACGCAACGGGAAATGGCTCACCAAAATCGTACGTGCCTGCGGCGCAAGATCACGCTCAAAGCGTGCCTCGGCTTGATCACAAAGTTGTGCATTCCATTCATCTATCGTATTCATTTCGCCGGGCTTGATCGCAACTTCGTCGGTACAGACGTTGTCGATTTCAGCTGCCCACTCAATCACTCGCTCGCGAGCGACATGCGCCGGGCGAAAGCTATAGTCATACAAGGTAAAAAGAGGCACGATGACGTCGCCTGTTGCGGGGAACACCAACCAAGGGTCTTCAGGCGTCACAACACCTAGGTTTCTGGCGGCCTGCACAAGTTCTCTGTACTTCATCGGACTCGTCATGAAATTTCGACGCGGATCAATCAGCCAGAGCTCATGATTACCTGGCACCCAAAACACTTTGGCAAATTTTTGAGTGCATAAGGTGAATGCTTCAATCAACAGCTCAGTACTTTCACAAATATCACCCGCCAAGATCAGCCAGTCTGCTGGATGGGCAGGTAAAGCGCGCAAACCTTGTCGGTTAGATTCAACGCCAAGATGCAAATCCGAAATTGCCCAAAGTTTCATTATTTACTCGACCCTTTTGTTTAGACTCAATTTTCGCACGCAAAAGGGGTCCCCGTCCTTCTTGCGGGCGGCGGCTCGCTCTAGTACTCTGTGTGCATAACCAGTATTCTGTCCGTACAAACAATATTGAGCTGTCCTTTTTTTGGCTCAAATACTCCGGAGATTACCGATGAACGCGCTATCACCACTTCGATTACTTCGTCAGTTCTTCACGCTAACAGGCTTAGCAGTCGCCGCTTTGTCTCTGAACGGTTGCGCGCTACAGACTGCGGTAAACACACCCGCCATCACCATGGCCACCAACTCTCAGCTTGTAATAGAAGACTTTATGGTGCCTAGCGGCGACGCTGGGATTAACCTCTATGTTCGAAACAAGCGCCTGGCGACAACAACCTCTTTCAACAAAGACAACGTTGTTTTATTTGTACATGGCGCAACCTACCCGTCGGAGACGGGTTTTGATCTACGCTTAGATGGCCTATCTTGGATGGACGTGCTGGCACAGCAAGGCTTTGACATTTATATGGTCGATATACGCGGCTACGGCAAATCAACCCGCCCAGCTGAAATGGATCAACCGGCCATGCAAAACAAACCGATCGCTGATACGGATACTGCGGCGCGCGATTATGCTGCCGCGGCAGATTTTGTGCGCAAGCGCCGCGGGGTCGAGAAGATCAATGTGATCGGCCACTCTTGGGGCACTGCCATCACAGCGCTGTACACCACACGCCATGCTGACAAGGTAAACCGCCTAGTACTCTACGCGCCGGTTTGGTTACGCAAAAGTGCATCACTGACCGACTCAGGCGGTCAGTTAGGTGCCTATCGTACCGTCACGGTTGAAGCGGCCTTTAAACGCAAAAGCACCGGCGTACAACCCGGACGAGACCCGCAACCACAGGCTTGGTTTGACGCTTGGGCAGAGGCCACGTTTGCCTCAGACCCAGTCGGCGCACAAGCCAATCCGAAATATGTACGTGCACCAAACGGTAGCGTGCAAGACAGTCGTATCTTCTGGAGCGCGGGCAAACCCGCGTTTGATCCAAAGTTAATTACGGTGCCAACCCTGTTAATTTTGGCAGAATGGGATGCTGACACACCTCCGTATATGGCAGAGACGTTGTTCCCGTTGCTAACAAACTCACCAAATAAAAAGATGGTGATGCTTAGTGAAGGCACGCACGGCGTCATGAACGAGGTCAAGCGCTTTAGTTTGTTTAACGAAGTCGCGCGCTTTTATCAAGATGCGTTATTGACTCAGCCAAGATAAGCCTCATGATTCACACAACCCCTCGTCGCGAAAAAAATATTGATGTGGTTGCCTTAGGCGAAGCCATGGTTGAATTTAACCAAACCTCGCCCGACCAACCCCAATATTTGCAGGGGTTTGGTGGCGACACCAGCAATGCGACCATTGCAGCGGCGCGCGCAGGCGTGCGTACCGCGTACTTAACGCGCTTGGGCGATGACACCTTTGCACAACAACTTCGTGGGCTCTGGGCAACCGAAGGGGTCAATACCGATGGTATTGAAGTAGATGCCCATTCACCAACCGGTATTTATTTTGTCACCCATGGCCCAACCGGGCATACATTTAGCTATCGACGCGCAGATTCTGCGGCGAGCAAAATGAACGTCACTTGGCTTTCAGGTACCCCAACTGCGATTATTAGCCGTGCAAAATGGCTGCATATATCGGGCATTTCTTTGGCGATTTCTGAACAAGCATGCAATACCGTTTTTACTGCCGTCGATATTGCGCGCCGCGCGCGCACACACGTGTCGTTTGACTCAAATCTTAGATTGAAGCTTTGGTCAATCGAACGGGCGCGCATTCATATTACAAATACGATTAGTCGGTGCGATTTATTTTTGCCTAGTCTAGAAGACATGATTGCGCTAACCGGCTTAACTGACCCCGAGATGATCACTCGTTGGTCACACGACCAAGGTGCGCCTCGTGTCGTCTTGAAACTCGGACCAAAGGGCGCACTCGTCAGCCAACAACGTCCAGTACCGAATGGGAAGATCACCTCACCCCAATATGATGCCGTTTTAGTGCCAGGGCATGTAGTTAATATGGCGGATGCAACGGGTGCAGGTGACTGTTTTTGTGGCAATCTGTTGGCCAGGCTAGCGCTTGGCGATGACTTACTCAGTGCAGCACGCTACGCGAACACTGCAGCATCACTGGCGGTACAAAGTTGGGGCGCGGTCGCCAGTTTGCCAACGGCCCAACAAGTCCAAGCTGCGCTTTAAAGTTATCGCGCCAGTTGTACTGCTTGTCGCGCCAGGGTTTCAATGCGTGCGTAGTCAGCGCTGAGCAAGGCATCGGCGGGCACCAACCAAGAACCCCCAACACACACCACGTTTGGAAGCGCCAAGAACTCAGCCGCATTTTGAGCCGTCAACCCACCTGTCGGACAAAATTGAATATGTTTGAAGGGGCCATAAAGCGCCTTGAGCATCCCAACGCCACCTGCTTGCAGCGCCGGAAAGAACTTAAGCGCAGTGTAGCCATCATTTTGTGCCAACATAATCTCGCTCGCCGTGGCCACGCCAGGCAGCAACGGCACGTCACGCTTGCGGCAATCCAAACCTAACTGCGTCGTATATCCCGGGCTCACCGCAAAGCGCGCGCCCGCTTCAAGACACGCATCCAAATCGCGCGTGCTGCATACCGTGCCCGCCCCCACTATTGCCTGAGGCACTTCAGCAGAAATCGCACGCATACAGTCAAGCGCAACAGGAGTTCGCAGGGTGATTTCAAGCATACGAATGCCGCCAGCAATCAAGGCCTGGGCAAGCGGCACCGCATGGGCAACATCATGCAACACGATCACCGGAATAACCGGTGCGTCTTGCATGACCTGCAGCGAAGTCAAGGTCATTCTGTAACCTTGCGCGACAAGCCTTTAGGAAGGGGAAACGAAACGTTTTCATGCAAACCTTGCATAGTACGCACCGAGATGGCGCCCAGCGCCTTCAGACGTTCAATAACTTGTTGTACCAATAGCTCAGGCGCTGAAGCACCCGCAGAAATGCCAATGCGACTTCGACCAACCAACCATGCAGGATCGATTGAATCCGCGCCATCGATTAAGTAGGACGGTATACCTTTGCGCTCGGCCACTTCGCGCAAACGATTTGAATTTGAACTGTTAGCGCTTCCAACAACCAATACCAGATCTGATTCAGGCGCCAACATCTTGACAGCGTCTTGTCGATTTTGCGTGGCGTAGCAGATATCACTTTTTTTAGGCTCGATGATCGTTGGGTATTTGGTACGCAATGCCATCGCAACTTCCGCCGCATCATCCACTGATAACGTTGTTTGCGTCACAAACGCAAGTTGAGTCGGATCTGTCACTTGCAAGGCCGTCACGTCTTGAACCGTTTCAACCAGATACATACCGCCTTGTGATTGACCGAGCGTACCTTCAACTTCAGGATGCCCTTTGTGACCAATCATGATGATCTCTCGACCGGCCGTACGCATGCGCTCAACCTCGATATGGACTTTGGTCACCAGCGGGCACGTCGCATCAAACACTTGCAGGCCGCGGTTTGCTGCGTCTTGGCGCACTGCTTTTGAAACACCGTGGGCCGAAAACACCACAATTCCGCCAGCCGGGACATCATCTAATTCATCGATGAACACCGCGCCTTTCGCACGCAAGTCTTCAACCACGTAGCGGTTATGCACGATTTCATGCCGCACATAAATCGGTGCGCCATGCAACTCAAGCGCGCGCTCAACAATATCGATCGCGCGATCAACACCGGCGCAAAACCCACGCGGCTGCGCCAACACAATTTCAGCGCCTTCACCAGGCAAGCTTTGCAAATTGACGGTTGCGGTGACTGTCATCACAACACCCCAAGCAAATCAATATCCACGCGCAAGGTGATACCCGCGAGCGGATGATTGAAGTCAAAAAGCGCATTGTCTTCGCCAAGCTCTTTGAGCACACCTGAATAACGCCCACCGTTGGGTGCGGTGAACTCGACGAGATCGCCGGGCGTAAACCCAGCGTCTGCACCCGCGTGCTCAGCGAGCATCGCCCGCGATACACGTTGAAGCAACTCTGGGTTGCGCGCGCCATAGGCGGCCTCAGGCGCTAAGGTATAACTAAAACAATCGCCTTCAGGGCGCCCAAGCAAAGGGGCTTCCATGCCAGGCGACCACTGGCCACCCCCCAGTTGCAGGGTAGCCGGACGACCCGTGAAGGTA
>Ga0194037_1002995_pt1 | contig 10731 bp, 13 predicted proteins | sample JunL306m_MetaG_FD_148653 | JGI IMG/M metagenome (GOLD analysis project Ga0194037, IMG submission 148653) | Anoxic zone freshwater microbial communities from boreal shield lake in IISD Experimental Lakes Area, Ontario, Canada - Jun2016-L304-6m | ecosystem: Environmental > Aquatic > Freshwater >...
ATATTCAACTCAACAGATTTACTACTCAGATTTTTTCTACATCTTTGCAGTTCATAACTGTTCAAACCGCATCTGTCAATCTTGAACCAACAAATAGAACGACTTGCTCTGCAGCACTGTAAGCTTCTTCGGCATCTGACGGATCCGGCTCCATAATATCCCCAGGATAGCGAAACTCTGTAGCAAGTGGCGTCAGGAGTTCAGCAGCATCTGATAGTTGTACAAAAGAACTATCTATATCAGCACACAGACTAAGAATTGGAGATAATAGATGTATCTTTGAGAACACGACACCGTGAGCAGTAAGGTAAGCTTTTAAAGCTTTCTCTGCTGCCTGCTGGCAATGATACACGGCAGTATCAAGAAGAGGTTCCTCATCACCAGACATAAGTCGTGCTGCAGAACGCAGATCGTGGTCTGCTTTATGAAGCCACTGCCTTACTTCATGAGTTGTCGCCTCATCCATATAATAATTTTCCTTGTTCAAGAACTTTTTTGACAAGAGACGACGCAACGTTTCTGCTTTTCTCAACCTCTGAAATAGTTCTTACAATTACTTCAAAAGGTTCCCTGAGTCCTCGTAATGAACGATATGCTTCACGAGAGCGCCGGTATGCGGGTTGTTCCGACTCTTTAACAATTACGAAAAGATCAATATCACTATCAGGCGTCGGGATTCCCCATGCATGAGATCCAAAAAGATAAATTTTTTCAGGATTTAATGCGATGGAAATTCGGCGGATTCCCTCTATCAATGATTCATTTGCTCCGGTTACAGCCATAGAAACCTCGGAAACTTGAGGGAAAACACGAAATAGTCCCGGTTGAAATAGAATTTCAAGAGAGAGATTGTGCCGGTTTTTTTGTACTCGGAGATAAGCATGGTGGTGATCAAGAAGCCGGAAATTACGAAAAAGATCCGTACCTCCAGGTTACCCATTTTGGTGAACGGCAGAATCCATTTTGGTACATTCTGGTCGACGGTCCCGATAAAGTGAGCAAGCAATACAAGCGAAATTGAAATGGCACGAATACCATCCAGGCAGGGAATACGTTTTGAGACCGGTTTGGTTTGTTGGGTCATAGGGTGATCCCTTGAATAAATCATTTAACCGCAGATGAAAGTATTACTGGGTGTTGTTTGTTGGCATCATAACAAACCTACAATCATTTAACCGCAGATAAAAGCGGATGAACGCAGAAAAAAGCAAAAATCTTTTGGGTACGTCAGAACCTAGAATGCTTTTGGTAAATCAGAATCAATTCTTGCTTTTGCCTCTAACTCTGCGTGAATTGCCTAAGGGCACCTACTTTTGGCAGCGTGCATTGCTTAAGAACACCTACTTTTGGCTGCGGTTCCAAAAGTCTTTCAAGCATTTAAAGCCATAATCCAGAGAAATCCTGAAGCGAATTCACCATTCTTTCATAATAACTTCCGCACCTGTTCAAAATCAGTTGCCCGGAAAATTCCGTCCTTGATTGACTCCAACGTGGCGAGATCAGATATTTCCTGTATTTTATGTTGTACTTCGCTCGGCACTGTGCCGAATTTAGCCTCAAGTACCCATTGTAGACCTTTCAGTTCACCTTTCAGCTCGCCTTCCAGCAGACCTTTCAGCTCACCTTCCTTCATTGCTCTCTGTCTAAAACCTGATACGTAAGCCATTGGTTCTTCCTCCTCCAGCAGGTGCATTGCTTCTTCGTCGAATATCTTGTTTTTCATGGTGTCAGTTATCTGAATAGCATCATCGATGAATTCAAGTAACTCAATAATTTGTTCATTTTTATACCCACGATCACGCAACATTTTGATCATGCCACGTTTAAGTTTGAACTTTTTTTCTTCATCCGTGCGAAAGCGGTTGTCATACTGCACCGCCAGACAAATAAGCGCAAACGGATTTTCATTGTTCAGCAGCTCTTTCTCAGAATAGTTGGCTATACAGGCAGTATTAAAGCGATATAAATGCGTCGTACCGTACACATCATAGTTGAAATCATACTGCAGGTCTGTTGGATAGGTGAGTACTGCCAAGGCTGTTATATCGGCATCATGCTTGTCGTAGAGACGGTAAAAGTACTTGAACATCCGCTGACCAAAATCTGCTTCGTGCTTACCCTGCACTTCCACATGAATCAACAACCATTTTTCAGTGCCGTCTTTCAGACGAACGTTGACCAGTTTATCGGTAAACGTCTTTCCCTTCTTGCCTTTCAACTTGATCTTCTGCAGTTCCTTGTCGAGAAATTCATAGCCTTTGGACAGATCTACATCTACCGACAGTTCCGGCATAAAAAAGGCCAGAAACTGCGGGAACAGTTTCTCGATTATGTTCTTCCAGAGTTCGTCATAATGAACAGGCATCTGCTGTCCTTCAAAGGCAATGTATTTTTATCGTTGGAGACTGCAAACGGTTTCAATTTTGTTAACTAACTCTTTGGCACTCACAAAGTGAACATCCACGTTCTCATCATTTTTATATTTCTCAATACCATTAAAAAAACGCTGCCAGCCACCATCATCAAAGAACATCTTCATAACACTTTCCTGCGTGCCGTGCGTGTATAACTTCACAAATACGTGCTCTGGCGCGCCCTTGACCGACACTCCGGCATTAATCCACAACTTAACCCGATCTGCCGACGGTGGGAAATTACCCAATAAGCCACTATATTCAAGACGTGGAACAAGACCAAGCTTTCGCCTCCCCCAGTCAAGCCCCAGCGGTCCCTGCACCATCAACAGTCCTTCACCGCGCTTACCAACCTCTGCATCCGCACCCCAATCATGTGATTTGGGCATACCAGGTTTATCAACCGCATAGTAGATACTGTTCACCTTACGGGTCTGTGTATCACTAGGCGCCGACGGCAGGGTAAAATCGGCATAACAGCCGGTTTCCAGAAGGATCTTTATTTCATCATTGACACCACACCAGCGCCCGTCTTTCCTGGAGTTGCAGAGCGACCAGTTGCCATGAATAAAGCCATAGACAATTTCACCTGTCTTCTTGTCGATCGAAAGCAAACCATGCTTTTCGTGCAGACGGTGCTTGAAGTCGATTAAAGTACGGCGCAGATTTTCAGAAGTGTCGTTATCATGATGCAGGTGAATCTCAACCTCGCCATAACCGGCATGGCACAACTCTGCCAATGCGTTCAGGTCCTCAACCTGGTACTCCTCTTCTGGATAGAAAAAGCTGTACTTAAGGCGGTTGCCATCGGAATCACGGTATTTGTCGGCAATCTTAGGGTATTCGTTCAACCAACGCTGAATCCGCTTGCGAGCGGTCGTTTTGTCAGCACCGTTCCAGTACGGTTCAAAATGATCACAGATACAAAAATAGATGTGCTTGGGAGGTGTTCGTTCACCACGAAGAGTTCTGCCGATTTCACGGGAAAAGTAAGAGGGAAGCCATTGTAAGGTTGCAGCAATCTTGTTTACCATTTGTCTATAACCCTTTACCACCATGGTAACCGCTGAGGGGTGACAACATACACTAAACAGGGCTGTTTGGGGAATAGAAAATAATAAAAATCAAATTATTTGTTTTACACAGGAAGCGTGGGAAGGGTGTGGCTAGGGAATGGTATGTAGAGAGAGGAGATTTAAAGCCGACAACATTTTCTAAGCCTCGGGGTACTGCGATTACTCTGGATTTAACGTCAAAGACTATCACTACGTTAGGTTACACTGATTGACTTGTATGTTTTCGGCAATAAGTAATAATCCGACTAACGCTATCAAACAGTATCGGCGTACTCAGTAATACTTCCTTATAAATTCCTGAAATATCTTCTTCTGACTCGGCATATTCATGAGCAATGCGGTTGCGCAACTTTCTGATTTCGACAAAACGTATTCCTGATTCAATGAGACCTTTCTTTTCTGCTCGGTTTATTGAATCGCGGACTGTTTCTGGTGGCTCATCGAGATCAAGTATATCAATCAATTTGATGGACTGCTTTATAATCAGATCTGATAGCCTGGCGAATTTTGCCGTCAACGATTCAAATCTATCCTGTTCCTCCGCACTGTACATTTCCTTGATCCCAATACCATTACAAATGAGGTAGGAATAGTTGAGCGTATCGACGGCTTTCTGCAAGCGCCCCAGAAGCTCTTCAAGATATTCCATCTCGGCTGCTACCATAGCTGTATCGCCCCCTTGGCAAGTATCATTTTTGAAAAGGAGTTAGGTGCTTTTTTGTTGCTCAATACAAAATCAATTTTCTGTTCGTCAATTTTTCTGAAGAGTTTATCCTCGATATGAGCCAGCATATTTCGGCAGATGGTATCTGACTTTATAAGAATATCGATGTCTCCTCCACGTTTTGCGTCATCAAGACGGGAACCAAAGAGGTATATTTCTGATTCCTTGTCAAAACTGGTAATTGTAGCAACAATTGCTGCCTGTTCTTCCCACTCGATCCGCATAGATTTTCCTTAGCACGTGCTATTCGGTCTCATTGCCACCCACCTTGCCGTACTCCTCATACCGCGTGCTTCAAACCTTCTCGATCCCTTCACGACTCAAACCGGTACTGAGAGGCAGTTTTGAATTTTGAATTTTGGGTTTTGAATTGAAAACCTTTTTTCTAGTTACAGCACCTACTCGGACTATACCGTTTTCTTAAAATACTTTTAATATAATTTAGCAGGGATGACAGAGGCGTTTCTAAGCAATGTACACGTGATCCCTTATAAAAAAGGATTTTGAATCGTTAACCTGCTTTCGATCCGTTGTCCGTGATGCAAATCTTCCGTACATAGAATCGAACATTCTTGCTTGAGAGCTGAAGCAACCATTAAACTATCCCAGTATGAAAAACTGTATTTTTTTGAAATACCAGTCGCTTTCACTATTGTGTTTCGATCCGGTAAATCTATCGGGTACAAATCAAATAACCCTTCGATAATTTTTCCCAATGCATCAAAATCAACCCGGTATTTTCTGCTCATCACCCAGATGAACTCATTCACAACTTGGCTGCTCAGACAGATTCTGCCTTCGTTGAGAAGTTTGAGCACTATATCACGCTTTTCTTTCTCCGTATCTGAATACGCATAAATCCAAATGTTCGTATCCAAAAAAACTGATTTAGCTTTCAGCATAAATTTCATCTCTCGTAAACTTCCATTGCGTTGTGTCTATTTTTATTTTGTTTAACATCATTTTTTTTTCCACATCATTCCCGAGATCGATTGTAACACTTACAATTTTCCCCCTGCACTTCCTTGGCAATCTCATGTGGATAAAATCATTTTCAACTTTAATCATTTCTTTTAATACATGCATAATTTATCTCCTGAAGATTTAACTTGTGGCGTACGAAGGCAGCAAATCTCCTTCCTTACTGGGAGGCAGTTTTGAATTTTGAATTTTGGGTTTTGAATTGAAAACCATGTCAGCTAAACTTTTTACAACAACTTCCGCACCTGATCAAATAAGATGGTTCACATCTGCGTGCATCTGCAGTTCCAAAAGTCTTTCAAGAATTTAAAGCTTTGAAAGTTCAGAGGGTCAAACCTACACACTTGACAAACAAGGGCAAAGTAGCCACTCCAGATTATTTTCCCATCCGCAATCTTTCAATCTCTTCATCCGTCAACCCGGTATATTTCCTGATCTTGTCATTTGACTCGCCATCTTTTATCATCTCAATCGCAATCTCAGTATTTCTTTCGAGCTTACCTTCGAGCTTGCCTTCGAGTTTGCCTTTGCCAAATTGTTCTTCCATACCATACATATCAGCAGCATCACGTATCTGCCAGTATTCGTAAATTTCCAACTCCTCTTCCGTCCAAGCGTTCATGGCGGCCAGTGTATATGCCTCATTCAGTTCTGGTATCTCAGCCGCGCTTTTTGGAATCATGGTCAGATTCTCAGCGTTTTTTAGGAAATAAATCCATTTTTCGATAATGCTTTCGAGTTCTTCTTCACGCTTGTTGAATTTCTTCAGTTCGATGAAGTTGAATTCTAAATCACGCAGATCCTGCTTCATGGTTTCACGATTCAGAATGAGATGACGGGTAAGAAAATTGTCTCCTTCAAACGAATTGAAATCAAGAATGCCGATAAAAATAACCTGATTTAGCTTGGGATAATTTTCGCCTTTTTTTATCTGACCGGTATACGCCTTAGCGGTGTAATACATGGCTCGTTTGTCAAAGAAGTTGGTGTCCTTAACCTGCATCTCTACGATAAAACTAATACCTCTGTTGTCAACAGCCCTGATATCAAGAATGGTTTCTTTCAAAATAGGGATGTCAGGCGGCTGCCAGGGATTTTTCAGGGTGACGGATTTAATGCACCTGTCACCTTCCAACTCAAGCACGGCATTCAGAAATCCGATCAGGATATCTTTGTGCTGATTGCTGCCAAATATTTTTTTAAAGGCTATATCTGTTTTAACGTCAACAAATTGCATGAGTACTCCTACAATACCATCCAGGCAATGGTAACCACTGAGGGGAGATAACATACACTAAACAGGGCTGTTTGGGGAATAGAAAATAATAAAAATCAAATTATTTGTTTTGTACAGGAAGCGCAGGAAGGTTGTGACAAGGGAATGGTATGAGGAGAGAGGAAATTTAAAGCCGACAACATTTTCTAAGCCTCAGGGTTACTGCGATTACTCGGGATTTTAAGATCAAGGTCAAAAGCCTTTAATCCTGGGTAATAGGCACCTACAAAAAAGCATTTAACCGCAGATAAAAGCGGCCAGAAGTAGATGCTTCTAAGCAATTCACGCAGATAAAGTCAAAACCTTGAAGACTTTTTTGGTAAAACAAAAACATCAAGCTTTGGGGTATACTCACCTGCGATTCTCAAGTTCTTCAAGACGTCTTCGTAATTCTTCTGATTCTTGTCTTGCTTTGATAACATTCTGTTCCGCTTCAGCGGTCTTCTGTTTTTCTTCTTCAATAGCTTTTTCTGCTTCAGCGGTCTTCTGCTCTGCTTCAGCGGTCTTCTGTTTGTAAACTTCTATCTCTCTCTGCATTTCTTCAAAATCAGCAAGAATACCATCTTCAAGCGTCATCTGCTTTCTCATCTCGGACTCCGATACCGCCATCTGCAGCCTGCGGATCAGCGGTCGAAATTTATCAGGGAAATCATCTTCTTTTACATTCAGGATATGGTGTGTTGTGTCAACTGACAGGCTTTGATCAAACAAACCAAGAAGGGTTTCAAGTTCGTTGCGGCGCTTCTTCGTCAGGTGCGGTATTTGAATGACATAGCTGTCGTGCGTGAGGCTCTCGATGAAGGTTTCTTTTGTCGTTAACTCTTCGCCGGTTATTAAGTCGGTGTAGGTTCGCTTTACACCAATTACGGCGGAGTCATTGTGATCGAGTTTGTGACCAAGGAAGTATATGCCGATGAGCGGGATGCCGATACTGCGGGTCTGGTTGTTGATGGTGACGCTTTGGGTGCTGCCGGTGTCGCTGTACTGGTTACCAAGGTAGCTTCTGAAGCGCATGATGTCAGTGGCAAATTTCGCTTTCTGTATTTCTATGATGACATTTTTGCTGCCGGTTTCAGTTTTTATTTTAGCACTGAAATCGAGGCGATAGACGGTTAATGTACCGGTTCTTCCTTCCAGAATGCTTTTATCAATATCAGTCGTAAATTCCTGGGGACGGAAGTCAAGTTCTTCAATCTCTTCACCAATTATTGATGAAATGAGAAGTTTGGCGACTTTGGCATCTTCCATCAGATATTTGAAGACGACGTCGTATATCGGGTTGGCTATATACATTACGTTATTCCTTTTTCCTGTTCGTGAGACAAAGTGTTACAAACATAATCCTGAAGTTAATACCTTTTTCTTAGCCTCTGGATTACTGGGATTACTTTGGATTTCAAGTTCAAAAGCAAATCCCCCTCAGTCCCCCATTATGAAGGGGGGGCTGAAATCTTTAATCCCGGGGAATCCTGAGGCTAAAACCTTTGCTTTAATTTTTGGAGACTTTACGTTTATTAGAAGCCTTAGTATTGTTCTTGAAGATAGGTTCCCCTTCATCAGGTGCAAAAATTACGCAGTTAAAGAGCGTTACCTGTTTGATTAGTTTCAGTACATCATCGAGTTGCCTTCTCGAAAGTCTCGAAACTTTAAGCTCTTCAATATTACGTACAGCAAGAAGACACTCCTCCTCTAAAACATCAAATATTTTAATCTTAAATTTTTTAATGTCGTCAGCACTTCTCACACATTAAATCCTTTCTATTTGAAGAAGACCTCAGACATGTGACGCACTTTTATTTTTCTAACTGTTCGAGCCATGTCAACAGCCTCGCCTCACCACCGGTGCCATCTTTATTGCTTCGGATCACGTCCAGCATACAGTGCATCTGCGGTTACAAAAGTCTTTCAGTCACTTAACCGCAGATAAAGGCGGATGAACGCAGATCAAATCTAAACTAAAAGTTTTTTTGGTACGTCAAAATCATTCGGTTTGCTTGTGATTCTCTCTGCGTGCATCTGCGTGCATCTGCGGTTCCAAAAGTCTTTCAGGCATTTAACCGCAGATAAAGACGGCCAGAAGTAGGTGCTTCTAAGCAATGAACGCAGAGAAAATCTAAATCTAAAAATCTTTTTTGGGTATAACAAAAATCTTTGTATTGCTTGTGATTCTCTGCGTTTATCTGCGTGTAGGTCCAATCCTGATTTATTTTTCTACCCGCAATCTTTTTATCTCTTCATACGTCAACCCAGTATATTTCCTGATCTTGTCATTTGACTCGCCATCTTTTATCATTTCAAGGGCAATCTCAGTATTTCTTTCGATCTTGCCTTCGATCTTGCCTTCGATCCAGGATGTTTTTACAGAACTCTCGGTAACACGCCTATCCTCAATATAACTCTCATACTCGGCCCGATCTTTCTTGGAAAGTTTCATAATATCCAATACCACCGCTGCCTTGCACAAACCTTTGGCCTTGAATTCACTTTTAATCTCGGAATTCTTTAAAAAAAACATCCATTCGTCAAGACTGCTTTTAGCGACATCATTGAATCCGTTAACTTTCAGAATGTAATATTCAGGAAATATATCAGAAACTGCTGAAATGTTTATAAACTCTTTTTTCTGCATGACGGACAAATTGAGAAGGTCATTGGCATGAATGCCTCTAAAATCCGTTATTCCTTTGTAAACGTAATCTTCACCGTGACCAAGGTCAAAGTATACGATGTTTACTGACACAATCTTACGAACTTTGTCATAGCTGAATCCAGAATCCATATAATCGGTTATCAGTTTTGATGTGCCATAGAGCATGCGATGAAAATAGTCATACTGGCCTTCGACCTGCAGTTCTATCAATACAAGTTCAGAGCCGTCTATTTCTGTAAGCAGATCAACACGATTATACTTATCATCAGCGCTTTGCCTGTTACCTTCACTCTCAAGTATGTTTTGTATCTTTACATCCTGGAGAAGCAATTCAGAAAGAAAGCCTTCCAAAATATCAAAATTGGCTTTGTTGCGAAGCAGCTTCTTCATCGCCCAGTCAAATCTTACGAGCCGCTCTTTCATGGCTAGTACCTCTCACTCTAACTCTACTGTTGTCAGATAATTGCGTTTACTTTGGATGTTAATGCCAAAAACAAATCAGATGGTGCTGTTTTTTTGTTCTCGGAGATCAGCAGCTCCTGTTTGATTCACAACTAACTACTACCTCATAAACAGTGTGCGAAGACGAGTATACAAATTGTTCCCTAAAAGTGCTTTGGTGGTTGCCAGCAGCGCATGTCGAAAACGAAGAGCGCCCAATCCCTGCCCTTGAACAAGTGCTGAGAAAGAATCGAGAGTCAGGTCCGCGGTAACAGCAAAACGATCTATGCGGGTGTCACCTGATGTTTGTTGGTGAAGCTGCGGAACTGAAGTGCAGCTGTAACGAAAACCACAGGCTTGAGCTATGCACTGGGTAAGTTGATTCATGCGACCACCGGGATACGACATGGAAGTAACAGGAGCAACGATGCAGGCTTCCAACACTTTTTTAGAATCACAAAATTCATCACGTATTTCAGCTTCCGACAAATCAGACAGGAAACGATGCGTGACTCCATGACTGCCAATTCCCATTCCCGCTTGGCACAACCCCTTGATCTGCACCTGATTCATGAAATACGGCGTGCCAATCCAACCGGTGGTAATGAAAAATTCCGCTTTGAAACCATATTCCTGTAGAATCGGCAATGCTAAGGCAAAATTGGATTCATGGCCATCATCAAAAGTCAGTACAATCGACTTTTCCGGCCACTCAGCACCTGCAAGTTCTTCAAGCAAAAAAGGCCTGTATCCCTCCCTGTGTAGCCACTCCATCTGGTCGCGAAACTGACTGACCTGCAGCACATACAGCAGATCACCAGGCTCTTTGGCCCCGGATGGATGTGCCTCATCCTCAAGAGCGTGATACATGAGAACCGGGATACCTTTGGAAATGCTTTTTGCCACTAGATCACCCTTTTCTATACCAGGTTTGTGCCATTCACTTCTTCGATACCGGATGCCAGGCATTTGCGCATCCTCCTGTAGCCCACATCCAAAATCCAGCTATAGCAGCTGCGTTCATCATCAAGAAAAAGTAACTGAGGCTTACAACTCGAAAGATTCTGGTTTTGGGTAGAAAAAATCCAATGAGAGCAGCGCTGTAAAAAGCAATTTGTAGCAATGCAAAGACATGGAAGTAAAAGCCCGACAACAACACACTATCAATA
>Ga0194037_1002996_pt1 | contig 10730 bp, 6 predicted proteins | sample JunL306m_MetaG_FD_148653 | JGI IMG/M metagenome (GOLD analysis project Ga0194037, IMG submission 148653) | Anoxic zone freshwater microbial communities from boreal shield lake in IISD Experimental Lakes Area, Ontario, Canada - Jun2016-L304-6m | ecosystem: Environmental > Aquatic > Freshwater >...
TGATTAAACAATTGGCTGATGCGTTGAAAGCCAACGGACTAAAAGCTGAATGGGCTTGTAGCCGCGTGGTTGTTGACGAAGGAGTGGCAGAATATGCGCGTCAAGTTGGACAAACCGGGAAAACTATTCGTCCAAAAGTGTACGTGGCAGTAGGTATTTCGGGAGCCATTCAGCACATTGCCGGAATGAAAGAATCGGAAAAAATCATAGCCATCGACCATAATCCAAAAGCTTCTATTTTCCATTTTGCCGATTTTGGTATCGTTGGAGAATACCAAGACATTCTACCTGAATTGATTGAGAAAGTGAAAGGTGGATTTACATTTGGAATTGAACCTACAAAAAACTAAGATTTAGATTCTAAGGGTGACTTAAAAAAACTCGGGGCGCGACTTAAAGTCGCACTTCGAGTTTTTTTATGTGTACTATTCCATCAAATTAGTAAATGAAAATGTTTTTACGTCAAACAATCCTTTGTCGCTCAGTTTCAATTCCGGGATTACCACCAATGACATAAATGCAACGGTCATAAAAGGAGCTCGCAAAGTTGAGCCCAATTCCTTGGCCATAGCATCAACCTCCTCATACTTTTGAGCTATCGCAGCACCGTCAGCATCCGACATTAATCCACCCACAGGCAATGATAATAAGCAAGTTTTTTCACCGTTACAAGCCAAAATACCACCTTTGCTGTCGATAATCTGATTGATGGCAGAAACTATTTCTTCATCAGAAGTTCCAACGGCTACAATATTATGACTATCATGGGACACCGTAGAAGCCAACGCACCACGTTTCAATCCAATATTGTGTATAAATCCAACTGCAGGAGTCGAAGGCTGATAACGATTATAAACCACCAACTTCAACACATCATTTTCAATATCCGAAACAACATTATCATTTTCAATTTTTGGTTTGCAAAAAACAGCATGGGTAAATAACTGACCATCATCTACTTTTATCACCTTTAGTTTACTACCGGATGGAGTAACTCGTACTTGTTCTTTCGTTATTTTTTGTGCATTGAATTGATTGATTAATTCCGTTGGAACAAAACGTGGAAAACTAAGCTCGCCATTCTCAGAAACTTTTTCTCCGTGAATGTAAGTTGCTTTTATTTCAAAGTCTGTCAAGTTATTTACAATTGAAAAGTCAGCTGCATCTCCTTTTTGTAACAAACCCACATCCAATTTATAATGTAAAATTGGATTTAGGGAACATGCCCTCAGCATATCCATAACATCATAACCTTTGGCTACGGCCCTTTTAACCAATGCATTAATATGACCATTCTTCAATAAATCATCTGGATGTTTATCGTCCGAGCAAAACATAATGTTGGCAGCATTATTGGTCAATAATGGCAGTAAATCATCAAAATTTTTGGCAGCACTACCTTCACGGATGAGCACTTTCATTCCTAACGTAATTTTTTCTTCAGCCTCAGCTATAGTCATACATTCATGATCAGTAGTAATTCCACCAGCTGCATACTTTGTCAAATCATCTCCCATCAGTCCAGGTGCATGACCATCAATGGGTTTTCCTAATCGTTTAGCAGCATCCAACTTCAAATGAACCTGTTTATTTTTATGAATTACACCCGGAAAATTCATCATTTCCGATAGGAAATGTATATCGTCTCGTTGCAATAATTTTTCAACTTCAGCAGCATCTAATATCGCCCCCGAAGTTTCAAAACTAGTAGAAGGAACACATGATGGCGCACCAAAATAAAACTTCATTGGTGATTGCTTTGCATTATCTATCATGTAATTAACACCATCAATACCACAAACATTGGCAATTTCGTGTGGGTCGCATACACAAGCTACAGTTCCATGAATCAGGCTGTAACGGGTAAATTCAGTTGGAATCATCATTGAGCTTTCTATGTGTATGTGCGCATCCACTAATCCAGGAATAATATATTGATTTTCAACATCTTCAGCTGGCTCAATATCTATTATTTTGCTGTTTTTAATATGAAGTATTCCTTTATATATTTTACGGTTAATCACATCTACAATGTAACCTGAAATTGTTGTCATAAGCTTGCTTTCGTATTTATATTATTCATTATAAAAACAAAAGTAATAAAAATGTTCAATTCATAATCATATTTTATGCATAAAAATACGATATGTATTTTTATATAAGCACTTCATCACAAGCAAAAAACCCAATTCAGACTAGAATTGGGTTATTAAACATTTAGATATCAGTATAATGTAATATCGTTAATTTATAAGATTTCCATGTTCTTCTGGAAAAGAAATTTTTGGAGATTTAAGTAACGTCAGATTGCTGTCAAAATTATAAGTCAACGAGTATGTTTTCTCTTCAACTTGGTTAGGAACATTTACATGAATAACTAAATTGAGAGTTTTGTTGGTTGTAGTCGCTTGAAGACTTTTTAAATTAAATGAAACAATACCTTGCCTATAATAACTTGGCATATCTTTATTTGCATTGTGCCTAAATTCCAAATGTACTTTGCCATCAGTATAAACCTTAGATGCATCAGACACCAGATTTATATAATGTATCTGATTAAAACCTAAATATCGAAATTCAACATTCAAATAATCACTACCTATCCATATTTCAGAAATCGAAATTGAATCATTTCCTATACTGTCTTGCATAGAAGATGTAATTTGGAAAATTCCTTTTGTCAAAACGGAGTAAGCATTATTCAATTTTACATCGTAGTCGTACAAACTAGTTGCACGCTTATCACTCAAAATACTGTAATATGCCACAATACGTTGCCCATCTTTAGGTTTGTAATGATATAAATTAGTTGCAGCTGTCAACATAAGTTTATCATTATCCAAGCGAAAGAAAAAAGTAGATAAACTGTCAGGGTTTTTCACAGTAGCTATATCAACATAATAATTGTTGACAACATAACGATTATCATCGTCCACATCGCACGCCACAAAAAGTGGTATTATGAGCGATAGAAATAATATTCTGACCATTGTTTTCATAGTAAACTAATTTTAAATCAAGCATTTATAATCAATAACCAGTTGCAATTTCATAAGATAAAGCATCAAAAACAATGCCAAAATCAGAAAATTAACAATACAAATTAACAACAAACACTTAAAATACAATTACACAAAAATACTCATTCAAAATTCAAATATGGTTTAATTTTATTCAAATCATCTGTAGTCAACTCCGACAGTTCTTTCAAATCTGTTATACTATGGAGTTTTCCCTTATATCTTCTTAGTTCGTAAATTGCTTTAGCTTGGTAAAAACTAATATAAGGATGGGCTTTTAAGCGTTCGGTACTTGCAATATTTACTTTTATTTTTTGTACCAATTCTAAATTTACAGAACAGAACGGACGAATTTTCTCAAAATTTTCGGGTCGCATTCCAAACACTTCATTCAACTGATTTATTGAAACGAAACCACCCAACTGTTGTCTATAACGAACTATTCCTTTGGCATAACCTCTTCCTAAACCTCTAACTTGCATTAAAGTAGTGGTATCAGCAGAATTGATGTCAACAATTATATCTTGCTTAAATTGTTTTCTTTTCAATAACGCAGAATCAATGGTCGAAATTTTTTCTTTAATAGTAATATAGGGTTCAAGTTCCTTGAATTTATAAGGTGTAATACCATATACTTTGGCAAAATCAGCCGTTTTTTTAAATGTTCCACCCTTGCTTTTGTACTTCATTATGTTTGACGCGATGTGAGGTTTTATACCAAGGCGAACAAAAGTAGCTGAATCGGACATATTGGGGTCGAAAGGAAAAAGAGTATATGGAAAATCCTTTTTATAGTCAGGAAAATTCTTGAAATTATGATACTTCTCCTCAAAAGCACGTTGACGTTCAGCATATTGCCTTTCCCATTTTGCATTTTGCAAACTATCACGTAATACAAGCGTTTTCTTAAATGCGTTCACCTCTGCAAAAAATGAAGAACCATTGGGATTGCTCACTGGAAAGAAATATGTCAAACCAAAATTAGCTGCGAGCACTAAGATAATCAGCAGCAAAAGTACAATTATTCCAACTCGTTGGCCTCTTGAAAAATAGAAAAAATCCTTCCACATTGATTAGTGATTTTGTAGGTATATACTTTGAAATTACTTTGACCTCAAAAATAGGCATTTATTTTTTTGAAAACGAATTTATAACAGTAAATTTTTACATTATAAAAAAGATGAATTTTCAAATGATAATTTGAAAGACAAATTATCATTTTGATGTCAAAAAAAAATCGCCATAACAAAAATATGCTATGACGATTTTAGATTATAAAAATGAAACTACCAAGACATCAATTACTTTTCAGCCAAATAGCTAGCAATTCCTTCTTGTGTAGCTTTCAAAGATTTTTCTCCTTTTTTCCAGTTAGCTGGACAAACTTCACCAAATTCTTCAGTAAATTGAAGAGCATCAATCAAACGAAGTACTTCGTCTACATTACGTCCAAGTGGCAAATCATTCACCAATTGATGACGAACAACTCCGCTTTTGTCAATTAAAAAAAGACCACGATATGCTTTAGGTTCACCAACAAAAGTTTCATTACCTTCTTCATCATATTCATCATGTCCGATTAAAACATCATAATTCTTTGAAATTGACAAGTTTTGATCAACAACTAATGGATAAGTTACTCCTTGAATACCACCTTGATTTTGTGGAGTTTGAAGCCATTTCCAGTGTGAAAACTCAGAGTCTGTTGAAGCACCAATCAGCACTGTGTTACGAGCTGCAAATTCAGCTGTTTTGTCTTGAAATGCAAGCAACTCAGTTGGACAAACAAAAGTGAAATCTGCAGGGTAAAAGAAAAATACTACATATTTTTCACCTACAAATTGTTCAAGTGAAAAGTTTTCAACTATTTCACCACCGTTAATAACTGCTTTACTGTTAAATACAGGAGCTTTTTTTCCGACTAATACTGACATATTTTTTATTTTTAATGGGTTAATATATTTATACTGCAAAATTAGCTACAATTAAATAAAGTACATCATAAAACACTATAGAGTTTCAAAATTTCATTATAGATAAAATCTATGTAACTTTTATGGTACTAAACTTTATAAATTAAAACGGTAGCGTACACAGCAATACCTTCCTTTCGTCCCACAAAACCCATTTTTTCGGATGTTGTTGCTTTAATTGAAATTACATCTGTATCAACTCCCATAACTTCACTCAAACAGGTTTGCATAGCACTAATATATGGATTGATTTTAGGCTCTTCTGCACAAACAGTACAGTCTGCATTTCCAAATTCATATCCCTTGTTACGAAGCAGTTGCATTGTGTCATTTAAAAGAATCTTACTGTCGATATTCTTGAAATTACTTGATGTATCCGGAAAGTGATATCCAATATCCCTTAAGTTAGCGGCACCAAGTATAGCATCACACAAAGCATGTATAAGCACATCAGCATCCGAATGGCCCAATAGCCCTAACGGATGTTCAAGTTTTATACCACCCATCCACAACTCACGTCCTTCGGCAAAAGTATGTACATCGTAACCAAAACCTACACGGGGAAAATTCATAAATAATTCATAATTTATAATGCACAATTCTTAAACTAAAAACGGTTGAACATACCTTTTGGAATAGAACAACCGTTAATGATTAAAATATTTTATATTGATAAATAATTCGATAATTATGAATTATGCATTCTTAATTATGAATTGCTTCACTATTTCACCAAGTTTTTCAAGCCAAACAAATCAAACGTTAGCGAAAAGCGCAAAGTTTGGTCCAATGGGTTAGATTGAGAAGTAGAAATTACGTAAGCTGCATCCAGTTGAAATACGTTAAGTTTAAATCCGGCACCTGCAGTGAAATATTTACGATTACCTTTATACTGATTCTCATTAAAATATCCACCACGCACAAAAAATTGATTGTTGTAGGCATATTCAGCACCTACAGACCACATAATCTCCCTTAACTCTTCAGACATTCCACCGGGTGCATCATTAAACGATTTGAAAATCCCTGTTAATGGTGACATATTATTATAAGCTGTAATTTGCTCCAAGGTAGGATCTAGAACGGGAGTTGGTACTAATAGTTTATTGACATCAGCACTCACCGAAATGCGATTAAAATTATCAATTGGATAATCAAAAGACCCACCTAAACGCAAATTCGTTGGAATAAAGTTACTTGTTTCCATCTGATCATAGGAAACTTTAGAGCCAATGTTAGATATATTCATTCCCAAAGCTAAAGTTCCATCACCAGTTTCCATTGTAATTGGAGTTTTGTAGTAGGCTGCAACATCAGCAGCTACTGAAGTTCCAGGATACATTTCAGTACCTCCAGTTAAATTTATCCCATTGTTTAAATCGGAATAAATGAACCGAAAAGCTACTGAACCAGAAAATTTATCAGAGAATTTGCGTGAATAGGCAGCATCTACGGCTATTTCATTAGGATGAGCCGAACCTTGCGGATAACCTAATTGATCCATTAGAGTTATATCACCAAGTGAAAAATAGCGCAATGACGCACTTATTGCTGAACGTTGGTCAAATTTCCAATAGCCTGCTAAATATACCAAATCAATATCACTTACTAATTTTCGGAGCCAAGGGGTGTATGACAATGATACGCCTGCTTCACTTTCCATAAATACATATTTTGCAGGATTCCAATACTGTGAATTTGCATCGGGAGAGGTAGCAACACCAACATCACCCATTGCACCAGCTCTTGAATCGGGGGCAATTGAGAGTGAAGGTACTGCAGTAACTATTGGATTATTGTCCTGGGCTATGGCACTTAAAGAAAGAAAGATAAGCACACATAAAGTTAAAATTTTATTCTTCATTCGAAAATATTTTTTTTGGATTGCAAAATTACTAAAATTAAATCAAAAACTAAATCAATAAACGGAGAATTTCAATTTTATTGTTCAACAACAATCATTTTATTGGTCTTTGAGTAAACATCGCTGTTAGCAGTTTTCACGTTTACACGATATAAATAAATTCCTGTTTTTACTTTAATTCCGTCACTGGCTGTTAAATTCCATTCTATATTGTCAGCAGATGATTGAGAGAATGACCAAATTTTCCTTCCTGTTAAATCAAATATCTCTACCGATGTACTAAGCACCGTATCAGGACGATCATGTTTAATAATAATTTTCGTTTTCGACTTAACTGGATTTGGATAATTAGAAACCGAGAAAACTACCGGAGTTAATCCTTTTACTACCTCAAATTCAATAGTTTTAGTACTTGAATTATTTAATAAATCCCACACACGGAAAGTTAGTGTGTGTTTTCCATTGGCCATCTCAGCCAATTTATATTTAACTATTCCATCTTTATAACTGTTTGCCGAAGCTTCAAAATAATCATTCAATACAAAAGATTGATTTGGATCAATATCAATTGTCAACATTACGTCATGCCCGATACCACTACCAACGGTATTAATTCCATTAACATCACTAATATTTGCAATAAAAAGTGGTGTTTCATTGACTTTATCACCCGAAACAAAATTCTCTGAGTTTAGGTATAGTTGCAAATTGGGACCATCTGTTTCATTAGTAATTGATTTATTGGTTCCACCTACATAAAAATTTTCAAAATAGCCCTGTGCTTCATAATTATCTATATCATCCTGAGCGTAATAATTAATTCTACCACCGCCAAAATTGTATTTAATGTCTTTGGGTAACATAAATGAAAAACTATAAACACCGTTTACAACCTCAGCATCTCCAGAAAATAAAGTATTTGGACGATCTGAATAAGTCAGTGCTCCATCTCCTTCATTATTTAAAGTCGTAATTCTTTGAATTTTATCATATATTACAGAGTGAATTTTCCCATTAAAGTTATCAACTTTCACACCTTTTTCATCTGCAATATATCCTTGAATTGTAGCAACAGACAGTGCACGCAAAGTGTCGTTTCCTAACACTGTACTTTCATTCACTTTAGTAGTAACAACATGATATTTGTCGGGATAGTTTAACTTAATAGCAGGGTCGCCCATGTAAATATAAGACAACTTATTAATTTCAGTTCCAACATTGTTTTTTGCATACCTTACAACATCGCCCACTCTTTGATTTTCACCATTCACCTTTTTGAAAAGATTTTCACAAAACAATTTATTAAGAGTAAGATTTTGTGAGGCATAAACTGGACGAGCTGCAGACATGATACCAATACCTCCACCTGAAGGATTTAAAACAACTTGTTCACCTGCCGACACTGTTAACACATCAAATTGTAGAAAATCACATGTAGCGCCCATAAAAAGAGGCAAATATTTATTTGATAAAGATTTTACATCGGCAATAGATAAAATTGATTCATTAGCCCAACCTGAAGGTCCAGCATGTCCGGTATAATCAAGAAGTAATAATCCAGAACGCAAAAGATTTTGAAACTTACTTTTGGCCAATGGATAACTTTGCCCACTAGCACTAACTTCTTGTAAATAAGCATCTAAATATATCTTGTTTACTTCATACGAAGGAAATAAACGTGTTACCGAAACTGCAATACTATCAGCTTGCTTCATGTGAAGAGCACCGTCACCATCATCTGCTAAAAAACAAATTTGATTTTTCCAATTACCCTTTGAAGTATTATTCATATATCCGATGGTTTTATTAACCACATCGGTAGCTTGTTGAACATTAGTTACTGGTAAACGTCCAATTCCAATATCCATCAAATGAGAAGTTACTTGAGTTCCCTCATTATCATCCAAAAAAGCAAAATAATCATCAGTAGTATATGACAAAGTCAGAACCAATGAATTCTCTGCTTGATAAGTCAAAATATAATTATCGCCTGAATTTGATAAAATTTTCCGATTATCAAACGAACCCCTTCCAAAAAGTAATAAGTATTTTGGTATATCATCTGTATTATTTGCTGTTAAAGCCCTATCATATAGCATTTTCATAACCCACCTATAGGCAGTTGCATCGGGTGCTCCTGAAGAAAACTCATTGTAAACTTGTTCTGTAGTAACTACTGCCACAGTCAAATTATCTTTATCCCTATGTGCTTGAGCCAAAGCCTCTGCTTGTGCAACAAAATTGGGATGAGTAAGAATAACCATGTCAACCGGCGCTAGTGCGTGTAAATTTTGATTCGGAATCACGGATTCAATTACTGGTATTGGGAAACTAGATGAAACAGTAGGGTCAATCGCAACATATTGCTTCAATTCATTATTTGAAGCAACAAATGTAAGCTTCCCATTAACTGTTTGAGTTTGCATTGAGCTTATATTCTGCGGGTCTGTCATGTCCCAAATTTGAACATTGGCATTAGCATCACTTAATGCATATTGATTATATGAACCCATACCCAAATTATCAACATTTTGAAAAGGCATCACGGAACCACTCATTTTGAGTTGTCTACGTGCATTCACCTCTAAAAAATTCAAATATCCAACAGATGTACTTGAAGTGGATTTGTCGTAACTAAGTTTAAATGCGAAATTATCACCTTGTGGTGAATAGGTATAAATAGCCGAAGTACCTTTTCCAAGTTCGTAACCATCGCCAGATGTTCTCATCGGAACTGTCAACACTTTTGATTGTAACCCATTCAAACTTAAATTAAATGACGTAGCTACAGATGCGGAAGCGGCAACATCAAGTCTCACACTAGTGGTATTTCCTGAAACAGGGTTTGGAAAGTTAAAGTTGAAATCATAAGAAGTTACATCTTTAAATTCTTCACCATAAAATTCTTTTCCTGAGCTCGTCAAGCTAATTAAATCTTTCTCAGCAACTTGATAATCAAGAAATTCTTCTACATTTTGAATAATTGGAGAATCAGGTAAAACAACTGTTTGTGGGGAAATTTTCTTTCCTACACCAGCATCAGATGTCACAAAATAATAACCATATTTTGAATATGGATTAATAATATGTGTAAACATAGATTTTGTTTTATCATAAGACCACTTGTTAATTCCCTGACAGTAAAACAAAATGTAATCACCTTCATTAAACACTCCATCACTACCTTTCTCCATCCAAATAGAATTTTCTGGTAAATCATCAGGTTTATCCAACAAAAAACTTTGTTCCAGCATAGCCCCACCATATCCAAAAATACGAACATTTGAGGGATCTATACCCATGGAAACTAAATTTTCATAAGTGAGTTTATAAAATCCGCTATTGGTAACTCTTATTTTCACGAATTTACCTTGAGATAATACCGAATTTGAAGCATAACTGTGACGAGTGGAAGTTGCAACTTTTTGAGATTGAGGCGTTTTAATAATTGACAATTCAAACGATTTCAATTTCATTATTTGACCTTCACGAATTACGAAAGGTAAAATCGTAATATCCATCAAATTAGACCCACGTTCGTTAAGAATATTAGTTTTAACTTCAGGTTCAGAAGCAAATGAGTTTACTCCAACAATAACTTTTTCAGCATTAGAGAGTTGAACAAAAATAGGATTTGAAATTTCAACTTTATATGAAAAGGCTTTATCAATCGTAACACGTTGATTAAAATAGGGCAATCGGTTTTCAGATGGAAATTGCGCCCCTTCAAAGGAAATAACGTCTATTGAAGATGAATTTGCAGTCCATTTTACAACCCCCTTCCAACTCAATTCATACGACTTTGTATCAGTTACTTGAGCGAACAAAGCAAGTATAATAAAGTTGAGAAATGTCAATAAGAGAATTTTATAT
>Ga0194037_1002997_pt1 | contig 10729 bp, 8 predicted proteins | sample JunL306m_MetaG_FD_148653 | JGI IMG/M metagenome (GOLD analysis project Ga0194037, IMG submission 148653) | Anoxic zone freshwater microbial communities from boreal shield lake in IISD Experimental Lakes Area, Ontario, Canada - Jun2016-L304-6m | ecosystem: Environmental > Aquatic > Freshwater >...
CCAGTACCTGCGCGAGCAGGGTGGCTCTCCCAGTCGTTTCAGCAATTACGAATAATCCATCATGACCCATCGCCTTGTCGCCCTGATTGTGGCCAGCTTTTCCCTCCTTGCAAGTTTGCCAGCATCGGCGCAGGGTTTGCGGCCGTCGCTTGGATTGAGTTCGGTTCCGGCTGCGACCCGGCCGCAAGCCGAGGTCCAGCAGGCAGCCGACTACATTGTGGCGGTGGTCAATTCGGAGCCTGTCACCAACAGTGAGGTGCAACGTGAATTGCAGCGCTTGGTGCAGCAGATGACGCAACAGCGCAGACCGCTACCTGATCGCAAGGAGATGGCGCGCCAGGTCCTGGAGAATCTGATCAATCAAAAAGTCCAGCTGCAATCGGCCAGCGAAACCGGCATTCGGGTCGATGATGCGGCGGTAGACCAGGCGGTGCAAAACATCGCCCGCCAAAACCAGATGGACGTGGCTGAGCTGCAGCGCCGTATTGCGCAGGATGGTCTGGTGTTTAGTCAGTTTCGCGCTCAATTGCGCGAGCAACTGATACTGACGCGCTTGCGGGAGCGGGAAGTCGAACCGCGGGTGCGGGTTTCCGATCTTGAAGTCGATCAGTACCTGCGCGATCAGCAAACCAATACCGATCCGGCCAGCACGGAGATCAATCTGGCGCAGATTCTGGTGTCGGTTCCGGATAGCGCCACTGCGCAGCAGATTGCTGCTCTGCAGGGCAAGGCGCAACAGGCGCTGGAGCGGGCGCGCGCCGGTGCCGACTTTGCTGCTCTGGCGCGCGAGTTTTCCGACGCGACGGATCGAGCCAATGGCGGCCAACTGGGCTTGCGCACGGCCGACCGCTACCCACCCCTGTTTCTGGAGGCCACGCAAAACCTGGAGGTCGGCGCCGTCTCCGCTGTAGTGCGTTCAGGGGCCGGTTTTCATATTCTCAAGCTGCTTGAGAAAAGGAATGCCGGCTTACCGCCGATGGCGGTCACACAAAGTCGGGCGCGTCATATATTGCTGCGTATCAGCCCGCAACTCAGCGAGGCGGCTGCGCGGGTCAAGCTGGTCGAATTCAAGAAGCGACTTGAAGCTGGTCAGGCTGATTTTGCGGCGCTGGCGCGTGACAATTCACAGGATGGCAGTGCGGCCCAGGGCGGCGATCTGGGCTGGGCCAATCCGGGCATGTATGTGCCCGAGTTTGAGGAGGTTATGGGTCGCCTGGCGCCGGGGCAGATCAGCGACCCGCTGGTATCGCGCTTTGGCGTGCACTTGATCCAGTTGATGGAGCGCCGCGATACGGTGCTGAGCCTGCGCGAGCAGCGCGAGGCGGTGCGCGCTGTGCTGCGTGAAAAGAAGCTCGATGAAGGTTATGTCAATTGGGCGCAGGATTTGCGCGGTCGAGCCTACGTGGAAATGCGCGAGCCACCGCAGTGATACCCCCCGGCGCGGCGGCGTTCATCATGCATAGCGAATGAAGCACATTCCGCGCAAGCGCTTTGGCCAGCACTTTCTGGCCGATGCGGGTATTGTTGATGCGATTGTTGACGCGATTGATCCGCAGCCCGGGCAGGTGATGGTCGAAATCGGGCCCGGTCTGGCGGCCTTGACCCAGCCGCTGGTGCAGCGTCTGTCGCATCTGACCGTGATCGAGCTGGACCGCGATCTGGCAGTGCGCTTGCGCTCACACCCCAAGCTGACCGTCATTGAATCGGATGTGCTGAAAGTCAATTTTGCTGAACTGGCAAGTTCATTGGCAACAACTAACGTGGGAGCATCAAAACTTCGAGTGGTAGGCAACCTGCCGTACAACATCTCAACCCCGATTCTGTTTCATTTGCTTGACTTCGTTGATGTCATTCAAGACCAGCACTTTATGCTGCAAAAAGAAGTGGTTGACCGCATGGTGGCGCGCCCGGCGTGCGCCGACTATGGTCGCTTGAGTGTCATGCTGCAGTGGCGTTACGCCATGGAAATGGTGCTTTTTGTACCACCTGAAAGTTTCAACCCGCCGCCCAGAGTGGACAGTGCGGTGGTGCGCATGGTGCCGCATGCGCATGCGGCAGCCATCAATGGCAAGCTCTTGAGTGAAATCGTACGGGTTGCCTTCAGCCAGCGCCGCAAGCTGTTGCGCCATACCCTGGGCAAGTGGCTGCAGGAGAAGGCCTATGCCGGCGAGTTTGACGTGCAGCGCCGCGCCGAAGAAGTGCCAGTGGCAGAGTATCTGGCCTTGGCCGCGAGCATCTAAGGGCAGGGTCAATTTTTCGACGGGCCGCCCCCAGAAAAATTAGCCCCCTCGGGGCCTGATCAGTTGGGGACAGAGCTGGCTCGCTGCGCGTAGCTGCGGTCTGTCCCGCAAACTCTCAGGATCAGGCTGCAGTCAACCAGTAACCCGCATTAAAGGGGCTGCTCATGCGCAGCGCCAGGGGCGATATGTCCAACAGTTTGTCGGTCGGCATTCTTTCGCCAGAATCGGCTGTGAGTTCAATGCCTGAGACGGTGTGGCCGCCTGCGTCAGTTTCTTTTGCCTCGTTCGCCCGTTCTGCTTGGCTGGTGTGTGCAGAACGGGCTACAGAAAAGAATAGAAACATCGGAACGGAATTTTCCGGTCTCCCCAATAATCGGCGGCGTCACGGAAGATATCAAGCAACTGCTCACGCGCCTCTTTGTCGAACTTGGCGTTGGCTGGAATGTGTTCCAGAACCACGATAAAGCCGGGCTGAGGACCCGACTTGTGTACCGGGTCGGTCATGCTGTCGTAGAGCGCGTCAAAATTCTTTCCAACATGAACCGAAAGCATGAATTGCTGACCGATCAAGTCCAGCACGTCCTGTTTGGTCTGGGCGTTAGCCAGATTGGCATACAGGAAATGCTGATTCAGGGCCTGGGCCGCATCCTGTAATTCCTGCACCCTGAAGGCGCGAATCGACTGGACGATATTGGGCCGAATGCTGCGCAGTGGCACATCTGCTGCTGCACCCTGTGCCTTCGGTATTTCTAAGGTAAGTGACATATTCATTCCTGCTTCACTCTGCAAAATAAAAAAGAAACCTAGGGAACGATCCTGCGGAAGCTCGCATAGTGATCGTCCGTGTAATAACAGGCCTCGGGTCTGCTGGCTGCTCCCCCGCACACAATGCGCCGGGCACCCCGGTCGCGTGAACCCGGCGTTGCAACGGTGTACTCACGGTAGTAGCCGCGCTTCTGCCCAGGCAGCAAACGCTCACGGTTTCCAAACACCATACCGTCCTTCTCATGTGCAAACGGGCCGCCCTGATGGATCAGCCTGTAAGTTTGCAACGCCGGCTCCGGCAAAGCGGATCCCGAAACCGTGGCTGCAAAATTTGCAACGCCAGACTCCTGAGCCCGCACCCCACCACCGACAAGGCAGGCAAAAAGCAAAAAGCCAGTAAGCACTAACTTGAAGCTTTTTGATCCGTACATGGGAATTACACTTTTCGCAACACTCCGGGTTAACCCCGGAAATTCAAGGTCGTAGTGTCGCGCATCTGGCCGAAAAAAGCAAGTAGCTGCCTAATAAGTAGGCAGAAAAAACTCCAGAAAATAGCAAGAAGTTTGCACTAACTTGTCTTGAATTGGTTATCGAATGGCGTTTGCGTCCGCAACGGTAAGCGCTGTCATATTAACGATTCGCCGGACTGTGGCGCTGGCCGTCAAAATGTGCACCGGCTTGGCGGCACCGAGCAGCACCGGGCCAATGGCAATATTGCCGCCGGCGGCGGTCTTGAGCAGGTTGTAGGCAATATTGGCAGCATCAATATTGGGCAGCACCAGCAGGTTGGCGTCACCGTTGAGGGTGCTGTTGGGCATCAGCGCGGCGCGTGCGTTGCCGTCGAGTGCCACGTCGCCGTGCATTTCACCGTCTACTTCAAGCCAGGGTGCCTGGGTGCGCAGCATTTCCAGTGCCTGGCGCATCTTCAGTGCGCTGGGCTGACTGCTGCTGCCAAAATTCGAGTGGGACAGCAGGGCGGCTTTGGGGCGGATGCCAAAGCGCATCATTTCCTCGGCTGCCATGGTCGTGATTTCAGCCAGCTGCTCGGCGCTGGGGTCGTAATTGACGTGCGTGTCGACAATAAACAGCTGGCGCTCGGGCAACAAAACGCAGTTCATGCAGGCGTAGGTGCCGACATGGGCGCGCTTGCCAATCACCTGGTCGATGTACTGCAGGTGCATCGAAGTGGTACCCCAGGTGCCACAAATCATGCCGTCGACGTCGCCCTTGTGCAGCAGCATGGTGCCGATCAGGGTCAGGCGGCGGCGCATTTCGATTTTGGCGACTTGTGCCGTCATACCCTTGCGTTCCGTCATGCGGTGATAGGTCTGCCAAAAATCCCGGTAGCGATCATCCTTTTCAACATTGACCACGTCATAGTCTTCGTCCTGCTGCAGGCGCAGGCCGAATTTCTCGATCCGCTCGGCGATCACATGCGGGCGCCCGATCAGTGTCGGCCGTGCCAGACCTTCGTCCACCACAATCTGGGCGGCACGCAGGACGCGCTCTTCTTCACCCTCGGCGTAAGCGACGCGTTTCTTGAGACCCATCTTTGCGGCGGTGAAGATGGGCTTCATGACCGTGCCGGAGGCATAGACGAAGCTTTGCAGCCTCTCGCGGTAGGCGTTCATGTCCTTCACCGGTCGCTGCGCCACCCCGCTGTCGGCTGCCGCCTGCGCCACTGCTGGCGCAATCTTCATCATCAAGCGCGGATCGAAAGGCTTGGGGATCAGGTACTCCGGGCCGAAAGCCAGCTGCTCGCCGGCGTAGGCGGCGGCCACCACCTCACTTTGCTCCGCTTGGGCCAGTTCAGCGATGGCGTGTACCGCCGCGATCTCCATCTCCATCGTGATCGTCGATGCACCGGCATCGAGCGCTCCCCGAAAGATGTAGGGGAAACACAGAACATTGTTGACCTGGTTGGGGTAGTCGGAGCGACCGGTGGCGATGATCGCGTCGTCGCGTACCGCCTTGACTTCTTCAGGCAGGATTTCCGGTGTCGGATTGGCCAGCGCAAAAATCAGTGGTTTGGCTGCCATCTTGCGAACCATGTCGGCTTTGAGCACGCCGCCAGCCGACAAACCCAGAAAGACATCGGCGCCTTCAATGATTTCACCCAACGTGCGGGCTGAAGTCTTCTGGGCAAAGACAATCTTGTCTTCGTCCATCAATTCGGTGCGACCCTCGTAGACCACACCCGCCAGATCGGTCACATAAATGTTCTTGCGCGGAATGCCCAGCTTGACCAGCAGTCCCAGGCAGGCCAGTGCCGCCGCGCCAGCGCCCGAAGTGACCAGTTTGATGGTCTTGGGGTCCTTGCCAACCACTTTCAGGCCATTCAGGATCGCCGCACCAACGCAGATCGCCGTGCCATGCTGGTCATCATGGAAAACCGGAATTTTCATGCGTTCGCGCAGTTTGCGTTCAACGTAGAAGCAGTCGGGCGCCTTGATGTCTTCCAGGTTGATGCCGCCAAACGTGGGTTCCAGCGAGGCAATGATGTCGACCAGTTTGTCGAGGTCGTGTTTTTCATTGATTTCAATGTCAAACACATCGATACCGGCAAACTTCTTGAACAGCACGCCCTTGCCTTCCATCACCGGCTTGGCTGCCAGCGGGCCAATGTCGCCCAGGCCGAGCACGGCCGTGCCATTGGTGATGACGGCAACCAGATTGCCGCGGCTGGTGTATTTGAAGGCGTTGTTCGGGTCCTTGACGATTTCTTCGCAGGGTGCTGCCACGCCAGGTGAATAAGCCAAGCCCAGGTCATGCTGGTTGACCAATTGCTTGGTCGCGGCGATGCGGATCTTTCCTGGGGTTGGAAATTCGTGATACTCAAGAGCAGCACGGCGCAGGATGGCGCGCTTTTCTTCGGCGGTGACGGGGATCTGGGGCATGCTTGTCTCCTGCTATGGTCCGCATGGCTGAAAAGTCAGCCTGTCAGCTCTTGTCCAGGGTGGAAATTGTAGACCCTGCCCATTTTGGCGCTGGCGCTAGTCTGTTTCAGTCGCGCTGCGCTGCAGCCAGTCCAGAAAGGTCTTCATCACGGGCCGCTCATCGGTGCGCTCTGGCATGACCAGATAGTAGGAGCGATCACTTGGAACCAGTTGCTGGCAGGCCACGACCAACTCACCGCGCTGCAGTTCGGCTTGAACCAACAGGCGCGGCACCAGCGCCAGGCCCAGACCATGAACTGCTGCTGCTGCGGTCATGGAGAATAGTTCGTAGCGTGGTCCCGACAGGGCCAGTGGCGCAGCGACACCCAAGGCATCAAACCATTGGCGCCAGGCCGTTGGTCGGGTGCTTTGCTGCAGCAGTGGCAGATCCGCCAGCGCTTGAGCCGGCAGGGTCGTTTGCGCGCCGAGCAAGCTTGGCTTGCAAACCGGCACCATGTCTTCAGATAGCAAACGGATCGCCTGGGTACCGGCCCAATTAGCCATCTGATCAGCAGACCCGGCGTACAGCGCCGCATCAAACGGTGTATCGGCAAACATGAAGGGGCGAGTGCGCGTTTCGATGTGGACGGTGATTTCCGGGTGCAGTGCCGCCAGTTCGGGAAGGCGCGGCAGCAGCCAGCGCGTGGCAAATGTTGGTACCGCTGCCAGATGAATGCTGCCGCCCCGGCCTTGTGTCGACATCACGTCGAGTGTGTCCTGTTCCAGCGCCTGCAGGCGCCCGGCCACCTGCGCCGCGTATTCGGCTCCCCGCTCGGTCAGCGCCACGCCGTGGCGAGTGCGCCGAAAAAGGGCAACTCCCAAAAATTCTTCCAAAGCCGTGATCTGTCGAGACACGGCGCTTTGGGTCAGCGCCAACTCTTGCGAAGCGCGCGTGTAGCTCTCGTGGCGCGCTGCGGCGTCAAAGCAGGCCAGGGCCTGGAGGGATGGAATTTTTCTACGCATGATGTGCCAAATATACACAACAGGTGGACTGGAACAATATTCACTTGCTTTGCATCAGTCGCTATTCACTGGTGAGGTCGGGGAAATATCCCGGTTCCAGCCGGCTGGAACCATTTGAAAGTATTCCATGAATGCATATCTTGGTGAAGATAAGTCACTTGCTTTTGTCACGTCGGGCCGATTACCATGCGCCAAGCGCTGCCGCTTTGACATTTGAATTTAAGAACGGAGATATATCGTATGGCCCACGCATCCTTCAATTGGCAAGATCCTTTCCTGCTTGACGCGCAACTCAGCGACGATGAACGCATGGTGCGTGACGCTGCTGCTGCTTACTGCCAGGACAAGCTGCAACCGCGCGTCACGGAGGCCTTTCGCGCCGGCACCACCGATGCCGCGATCTTTCGCGAAATGGGTGAGCTGGGTCTGCTCGGGCCCACGATTCCCGAAACCTATGGTGGCCCCGGCCTGAGCTACGTCGCCTATGGCCTGATTGCTCGCGAGGTGGAACGGGTTGACTCGGGTTACCGCTCCATGATGAGTGTGCAGAGCTCGCTCGTCATGTTGCCCATTTTCGAGTTCGGCACCGAAGCGCAGCGGCAGAAATACCTGCCCAAACTGGCAACGGGCGAATGGATTGGCTGCTTTGGCCTGACCGAACCGGACCATGGCTCCGATCCGGGATCCATGGCAACGCGCGCCCACAAGGTGGCTGGCGGCTACAAGCTCTCTGGCTCCAAGATGTGGATCTCCAACAGCCCGATCGCTGACGTTTTTGTGGTCTGGGCCAAAGAAGTTTCGGAATCCGGCAAGGTGGGCCCGATCCGCGGCTTTGTGCTGGACAAGGGCGCTGTCGGCTTGAGCGCGCCAACGATCCATGGCAAGGTGGGTTTGCGTGCCAGCATCACGGGTGAAATCGTGATGGATGGTGTCTTCTGCCCGGAAGAAAACGCTTTCCCGGAAGTGCAGGGTCTGAAAGGCCCCTTCACCTGCCTGAACTCGGCACGCTACGGCATTGCTTGGGGTGCTCTGGGTGCGGCCGAAGACTGCTGGTTCCGTGCTCGCCAGTATGTGCTGGACCGCAAGCAGTTTGGCCGGCCCCTGGCAGCCAATCAGCTGATCCAGAAAAAGCTGGCCGACATGCAGACCGAGATTGCGCTGGGCCTGCAAGGCTGTCTGCGGCTGGGTCGCATGAAGGATGATGGCACCGCTTCGGTCGAGATCACTTCCATCCTGAAACGCAACTCCTGCGGCAAGGCGCTCGACGTTGCCCGTCTGGCGCGCGACATGATGGGCGGCAATGGCATCTCCGACGAGTTTGGTGTGGCGCGGCATCTGGTGAATCTGGAAGTCGTGAACACCTACGAAGGCACACACGACATCCATGCCCTGATTCTGGGACGGGCTCAGACGGGTATCGCGGCGTTTGCGAACTGAATCGAACTCCGTTTGCCGGCTTTGTGGCGGCAGCATCCGGGGGTGTGGCGGCGTCCTCATGCTGTCAAATGCCCAGAAATCGGCCGCCACCACACCCCCGGATGCTGCTGCGAATGGATCGGCTCGCCAGCAATCAAAAGCAATACGGGTGCGAGACGTTTGACTTCTCGTGGCGACCAACATACCGAGCACGCCATGGGGGCTTAGGGCGGGGACCGATTTCTGGGCATTTGACAGCATGAGGGCCCCGCCCTAAGCCTCCGTGGCAGGCACAAACGCATCAAGCAGTAATAACAAGAGAAACCAATGAACGAAAAACAGGCCGCACTAGGCCACATCAAAGTTCTGGACCTCTCACGGGTTCTGGCAGGCCCCTGGTGTACCCAGATGCTGGCCGACCTGGGCGCGGACGTGGTCAAGGTCGAACGCCCCGGCGTCGGCGACGATACGCGCCACTGGGGGCCGCCGTTCCTGAAGGATGCGCAAGGGCAGGACACCAATCAGGCCAGCTACTTCACTGCCTGCAATCGCAACAAGCGGTCCGTCACCATCGACATGGCACAGGCTGAAGGGCAGAAACTGATCCGCCAGATGGCCGTGCAAAGCGACATTCTGGTGGAGAACTTCAAGGTTGGCGGCTTGCAGCAGTATGGTCTGGACTACGCCAGCTTGAAGGTGCTCAATCCGCGCTTGATCTACTGCTCTGTGACCGGTTTTGGTCAGAATGGCCCCTATGCCGAGCGGGCCGGTTATGACCTGATGATCCAGGCCATGACCGGGATGATGAGCATCACCGGTCGCTCCGATGACGTTCCAGGCGGTGGGCCGCAGCGCGTCGGTGTCGCCGTGACGGATATCTTCACCGGCGTCTATGCCTGCACTGCGATTCTGGCCGCCCTTGAAGTGCGGCACCGTACCGGGCTGGGCCAGCACATCGATATGGCGCTGCTCGATGTCGGCATGGCCATTCTGGGCAATCAGGCAGCCGGCTTCCTGAACACCGGACAGGTACCACAGCGCCAAGGCAACAGCCACCCCAGCCTGGTGCCGTATCAGGACTTTCAGACTTCAGATGGATCCATGCTGCTGGCCATTGGCAACGACGGGCAGTTTGCGCGCTTTTGCCAGGTGGCGGCGCACCCGGAATGGTCAGCCGACCCGCGCTTTGCCAGCAACACCTTGCGTGTCAAGAACCGCGAGGCGTTGATCGCTTTGATGCAGGCTGTGACCCGCACGCGAACAACCCTGGAGTGGATTGCAGCCCTGGAAGATAAGGCCGTGCCCTGTGGCCCGATCAACGATATTGGCCAGGGTTTTTCCGATGCCCAGGTGAAAGCGCGCTCTCTGGTGGTGAATCAGCCATTGTCACCGGCCGCCTCCGCGAAGACCGCCGTGGCTTCCATTGCCACGGTCGCCAGTCCGCTGCGTTTGATGGAAAACCCGCCGGTGCTGCGCCGCGCGCCGCCGGTGCTGGGTGAGCATACCGATGAAGTGCTGGCTGAGTTGGGCCTGGACATCGATGCCATCGTGGCCTTGCGGGCAAGCGGGACAGTGTAAGCGCTGGTCTAGGAAGCCGGCTTGCGATTGACCAGGATGATGCCGGCCGCCACCATGACCAGAGCGGCCAGCAGATTCAGGGTGACCGGCTCGTGCAGCCAGAGTGCGCCAAACAGCAGGGCAAAGACCGGCGTCAGAAAAACAAAGGCTGAAATCCTGGTGGCCGGGTAGCGTCCCAGCATCCACATCCAGGCCAGGTAGCTGGCAAAGGCGCCGACCACGGTCTGTGCCAGCAGGGAGGCTGTGCTGAAGGCACTGAAGCTCCAGACCCAGTGCTCGCCAAGCGCGCAGGACAGGATGGGTAGCGCTATTGCACTGACGCCGACCTGATAGAACAGCAGTTTTTCGGCCGAAATCCGCGTTAACTGCGTGCCGCGGATGACGACGGTGGTCAGACCCCAGAACATGCCCGCTGCCAGAGCCAGCAGGTCGCCGCGCCATTGATCAATAGCGCTGGCAGAGCCCCAACCGTCACGCAAGGCAAACACCACGGCCGCAAAGGCCAGGGCCAATCCCGCCCACTGCAGGGGGCGGACCTTCTCGGAGGGCACCAAAAGCGGAAGCAACACCGCAACCCAGAACGGCGAGGTGTAAAGAAAAACGGTCAGGCGCGAAGCGGCAGAGAATTGCAAGCCGGCATAGAGGCAGGCAAATTCGAGTGCAAACAAAGCGCCGGCCAGGATGCCGGTCCACAGTGAACCATCGCGCTGAAACAGCGGTATGCGGCGCCACCAGCACCACAACCACAACAGCACGGTCGCTCCGGCAAAGCGCAGCGCCGCCTGAAAGATGGGCGGCAGTTCGGGGATGGTCGCCTTGACCAGCACTTGC
>Ga0194037_1002998_pt1 | contig 10729 bp, 9 predicted proteins | sample JunL306m_MetaG_FD_148653 | JGI IMG/M metagenome (GOLD analysis project Ga0194037, IMG submission 148653) | Anoxic zone freshwater microbial communities from boreal shield lake in IISD Experimental Lakes Area, Ontario, Canada - Jun2016-L304-6m | ecosystem: Environmental > Aquatic > Freshwater >...
CTGCACAATATCGGCCGAGTGCGGTATTCTTTAAGATACTGCATCGGCCTGTTGTCTAGGCCTGAAACCCGAAAAAGGACGACACAGATCATGCTAGATCCACAAGCAAAAGCCCTGATTGATTTGATGATCGAGAAAGGTATTCCGCCGGTACACACACTGACCGCGACGCAAGCGCGCGAAGCATATGTGCAGCGTCGGTTTTTTAGCCAACCCGAAGCACCCGAAGTCGCCTCAAGCGTTGATACAGATATTCCGGGCCCTGCCGGCAAGATTACCGTGCGTGGCTATCGCCCTAAAGGCAGCGTCGCCTCAGAGGTATTACCCGCTCTGGTCTACTACCACGGTGGTGGCCACGTGATTGGTGATATCGATACCCATGACGTGCTGTGCCGCACACTTTCAAATCTGGCACGCTGTGCAGTATTTTCAGTGCACTATCGACTGGCCCCTGAAAATGTGTTTCCGGCTGCCTCTGACGATTGTGTGGCTGCCACCAAGTGGGTACACGCCAATGCCGCCACGCTGAAGGTTGATCCAGCGCGTATCGCCGTGGGTGGGGATAGTGCAGGCGGCCATCTCGCGGCAGTGGTGGCGCTGTCTTTAAAGGCAGACAATAGTTTTAAGCCAGTATTGCAGCTACTGATCTACCCAGTCACCGACCCCAGCTCAGAGCGTGAATCGATGCGCACCAATGGCCAGGGCTATATGCTGACCAGGGACTCTATGAATTATTACTACGGTGCGTATATGCCAGAAACCTGGATGCGCAACGATTGGCGTGGAGCACCCATGCTTGCCAAAGATCACTCGGGCTTAGCACCCGCCTTCGTGATGACTGCGGGCTTCGATCCGCTACGCGACGAAGGTGCTGACTATGCCGACAAGTTAACGAGGGCGGGCGTACCCACTCAGTACGTTTGTTTCGAGCGCCAAATCCACGGCTTCATCACCATGGGGCGCATCATCGACGAAGCCAACACCGCTGCCGAGCTCTGCGCGGCAGCGCTACGCGCTAAGTTTTAGTGGTTGTCGCGCGGCACAGCGCTGCCGCTGTTACCGACTAAGAAATCCAAGTCAACGCCATCGTTGGCTTGGTTCACATGATCTACATACAACTTGTAATAGCCTCGATTCATCGGTGGTTCGGGGGCTTTCCATTTAAGCTTGCGCGCCGCCAAAATTTCGTCACTGACATCCAAATGCAAACGACGTTTGGCCACGTCAAGTTCGATCATGTCGCCATTTTCAACCAACGCTAAGGGCCCGCCCGCAGCCGCTTCTGGGGCCACATGCAAAATGACAGTGCCATAAGCGGTGCCACTCATGCGCGCGTCCGAGATGCGGATCATATCGGTGATGCCTTTTTTAAGAATCTTAGGTGGCAGCGGCATATTGCCGACTTCAGCCATGCCTGGATACCCTTTGGGACCGCAGTTTTTAAGCACCATGATGCAGGTTTCGTCGATATCTAATTTAGGGCTATCGATGCGCTTATGAAAATCTTCGATGTTTTCAAACACCACGGCACGGCCGCGATGCTTCAATAGTTTTTTAGTTGCTGCCGAGGGTTTAATGATCGCGCCGTCTGGGCACAAATTGCCGCGCAACACGGCAATACCCGTATTCTTTTTAAACGGCTTTTCAAAGGTCGTGATCACGTCGCGGTTATAACACTCAGCTTTCTTGACATTATCCCAAAGCGAATTGCCATTCACAGTCAGCGCCTTTTTATTCAACAGGCCCTGCTCGCCCAACGTGCGTAACACCACTGGCAAACCACCGGCATAGCAGAAATCTTCCATCAGATACTTGCCACTAGGCATCAAATTCAACAGCGTATGCACATCACGCCCGAACTTATCCCAATCATCAATATCAAGCTTGACACCAATGCGTCGAGCAATGGCGATTAAATGAATCACGGCATTGGTTGAACCACCGATTGCGGCATTAGTGCGAATCGCATTTTCAAAGGCCTGACGCGTCAAAATTTTATCGAGTGTCAGATTATCTTTGACCATTTGCACAATGCGGCGACCCGATTCGCGAGCCAATACATTGCGGCGCGCATCGACAGCCGGATAAGCTGCGTTACCGGGCAAGGCCACGCCTAACGACTCAACCATGCTAGCCATCGTTGATGCCGTACCCATCACCATGCAATGTCCGTGCGAGCGGTGCATGCAGGATTCGGCCTCATGAAATTCATCGAGCGTCATCTTGCCTGCGCGCACGTCTTCTGACATTGACCACGTATTGGTGCCAGAGCCGATATCCGTGCCGCGATATTTACCATTGAGCATCGGCCCACCCGACACACCAATGGTCGGAATATTGACACTTGCTGCACCCATCAACAGCGAGGGGGTCGTTTTATCGCAGCCAAACAACAGCACCACCCCATCGAGCGGATTGGCACGGATGGTTTCTTCGACATCCATACTTGCGAGGTTACGCAACAACATCGCGGTGGGGCGCACAAGCGTTTCACCAATTGAAGTCACTGGAAACTCTAGCGGAAAGCCACCGGCTTCAAGCACCCCTTGACGCACCTGATCGGCTAGCAACCTGAAATGCGAGTTGCACGGCGTGAGCTCTGACCACGTATTACAAATACCAATCACGGGTCGCCCATCGAACTGATCGTGAGGAATCCCACGATTTTTTGTCCAACTGCGATAGATGAACCCGTAAATATCATTACGCGAGAACCATTGACTTGAACGGCTCGGTACGGCCGATTTTTTACTTTTGTCTGACTTAGCCATTCAAGCTTCCTCTTTAATTTCTCGGATGAAGTCACTTACTTTTTAAAGGCAACAACCTTTTGCGTTTGCTGTCCTAAGCCAGCAATGCCCAAGGTCATCACATCGCCAGCCTTCAAGAAGCGAGGCTTAGGCTTGACACCCATACCTACGCCTGGAGGTGTACCGGTCGTGATAATGTCGCCGGGCATCAGGGTCGTAAATTCGCTGACGTAACTAATGATTGTGGCCGCATCAAAAATCATGGTCTTGGTGCTGCCGGTTTGAAAACGCTTACCGTTTACATCAAGCCACATGTCCAGCTTTTGTGGATCTTTGATTTCATCCGTTGTCACCAACCATGGTCCGACGGGGCCGAACGTATCGCAGCCTTTGCCCTTATCCCAGGTGCCGCCACGCTCGATCTGATATTCGCGCTCTGAAACGTCATTGACCACGCAATAACCTGCCACGTGTTTAAGCGCATCTTTTTTGCTGACGTAACGCGCTTTCTTGCCAATCACGATACCAAGCTCAACTTCCCAATCAGATTTCTTTGAACCTTTGGGCAACATCACGTTGTCGTTGGGGCCGGTCAAACTGGTGTCGGCCTTGTAAAACATGATGGGCTCTTTTGGAATTGGCATGCCAGCTTCAGCAGCGTGGTCTGAATAGTTCAGGCCAATCGCCAAAAACTTACCCATATTGGCAATGGGCACACCATAACGTGGCTTGCCCTTCACTAAGGGCAAGGTGCTGGTCTTGATCTTGGCGAGTTTCTTCAGTGCTGCAGCCGACAATTGATCATTGGTGATGTCAGAGATCACGCCCGACAAATCGCGCAGTTTGCCCTCTTTATCAATTAAGCCTGGCTTTTCTTTACCCTTGGCACCGTAGCGTACGAGTTTCATTCAGTTTCCTTCGTGTTGAAAAAAGTTAAATCGAAAATAAAAACTTACAGAGACCAACCACCATCAATAATTTGTGAGGTACCGGTAGTAAAGGCCGATTCATCCGAAGCCAAATAAACCGCCAAATGCGCGATCTCTTCGGGCTTGCCGATCCGGCCAATGGGTTGACGCGCCACAAACATTTCGCGCGCTTCGGCAACTGACTTACCTGTTTGACTAGAGACAGCCTGAATTCGATCGCCAAGCGAAGGCGACTCGATGGTGCCTGGACAAATCGCATTGAAGCGCACGCCCTTGGCAACATAGTCTGCAGCCAAAGCACGGGTCAACCCTATCACAGCAGCTTTTGAGGCACCGTAAATCACACGATTTGGAGCACCCTTAATGTTTGAAGCCGCCGAGGCCATGTTGATCACACTGCCCTTGCCTTGCTCGAGCATGCCAGGCAAAAAAGCGCGGATCGTACGGTACATAGATTTGACATTCAAATCCATACTGAAATCCCAGTCGGCTTCACTCACTTGCATAATGTCGCCTTGATGCACGAAGCCCGCGCAATTAAACAAGACATCGATTTTTCCAAGTTTTTTAGCAAAAGCATTCACCTCGTTTGTATTTAAGACATCCAGGGTATGCGTCTTGATATTTGGCACGCCTTCGTACGACTTGAGAAGATCAGCCTTGAGGTCGGTGGCCCAAACCGTTGCGCCTTCGCGTGCCATCGCGAGGGTGCAAGCGCGACCAATTCCTTGTCCGGCCGCTGTAACCAAGATTGTTTTTCCTTGCAAACGCATACTTGTTATCCCGAATGATGTGGCCAAATTGGCTTGACCAATTTACCAGTTTTCGTGTCAAAATGAAATCATGACGACTCAAACTACCGACACGCGCCGCGTCTACCAACAAATTGCGGATCAAGTCTTGCAGCTGATTCAGGCTGGCGAATTTGCCGTCAATAGCCGTTTGCCCTCAGAACGCGATCTCGCCGAGCAATTCAAAGTGTCTCGCCCTTCAGTGCGCGAGGCCTTGATTGCACTTGAGGTGATGGGCCTGGTACAGATCAAGATGGGCTCGGGGGTCTATGTTTGCAAACCCGATCAGCGTAAAAAACACGAACAAAAGCCCGTAAAAGACTTCGCACCGTTTGAATTGATTCAGGCACGCTCGCTGATTGAGTCTGAAATCGCGGCTCAGGCTGCAATCAGCCGTAGCGCCACTCATTTACATGAGCTCGAACAGTCGCTGAACAATATGGTTTCGCAAGCGGACAACCAACGAAACCCCCTGAGCGCAGATCGGGAATTTCATGCAGTGCTCGCACGCGCCACGGGCAATCAGGTTTTAGCGAGCTTGGTCGAACAAATGTTTGATGCACGCATGGGCGTGCTTTTTTCTAGGCTATCTAATTACTTTGATACCAAGGCGACCTGGGATCAAGCGATCAAAGAGCATCGCGCGGTGCTTCGCGCGGTCAAAGCGCAAGACGCAGAACGTGCGCGACAAGCGATGCGGCATCATATGGAACGCGCCTATAAGCGGTTCTCAGTCAGCTGGCTGAAAAGCACAGAACCTAATCGTGAACTAAACCCATCTGCTCAGTCAGCCAGTGCCTCAGGCGCAGGTAAACCAAAACGGCCTGCAAAAGCAGCCAAGCCAGGCAAAATCGCCGGATGAAGTGTGACACCCGAACTGAGTTGCTGCGCACGTGCAGCCAAGCCTGCATGCCCCGGCAAACGTACCTTTGATACCCCAGGACGCGGCGGATTACTCAAACAAGAATCCGCTAGCTGGTCCATCTGTCTTAAAAAATCTTTTTTTCCACCAAACGCCTCGGGATCGTAAAGGGTAATGTTGATGGTGGCGCCCCAGCCTTCTTTGGGATCTGCCCGTCCAAACCCTGACAGACCGCCCGTCAGCGCTTCAACCATCAAGCCAAGACCAAAGCCTTTGTGGCCATAAGAAAGCCCGCCAATCGGCAAGATTGTTCCGGGTGGCGTTTGACTAAACACACTGGGATCATTGGAGGGCAACCCTTGCGCATCGAGCAACCACTCTTCAGAAAATTTTTCGCCTGCTGCGGCTTTGCGATTACTCATGCCGTTGGTCGTGATTGAGGCCGAAATATCGATCAAGACGTCGCCGTGCGCACACGGGAACCCCATCGCAATGGGATTCGGCGTGAACACCGCCCGAGTGCCGCCAAACGGTGCGACGCTCGCGACGTTGGGATCAGAACTCGCCAGCACCATCAGCATGCCTTCGCGCGCGGCACGCATCAAATACACCGCCAAACACGCGATATGGTGGCTACGTCGAATGGCAAGAGAAGCCACACCCATTTCTTTTGCGAGCGGGATCAACACATCAAGACCGCGCTCGATTAACCACGGGCCGGGCAAACGCATGCCATCCCATAACTGCACCGCAGGCTTCGCGCTGACCACGCGATAATCGCCCTGACGCGTCATGCCACCCGCCTCAACATCTTTCAGATAGCCAGGCAAAAGCGCCAGGCCGTGCGTGTCGTGACCCAGCAAGTCGCCCTCAACCAGCGTTTGGGCCACCACCTGTGACATCTGCGCATCAAGTCCGGCCTTGATTAACAACTGCGTAGCCCACTGCACCAGTGCCACACTTGAATAAGCAGCACGGGCTGCAACGACTTGATTCATCAAAATCTCTTTTGTTAATACGTTGCGCGACCACCAGAAATATCAAACACTGCACCCGTCGAAAAGCTCACTTCATCTGACGACAACCATGCAACCAAATTGGCGATCTCTTGCACTTCACCGAAACGATTCATCGGGATTTTTGACAACATAAAGTCGATATGCTGTTGGGTCATCTGCGCAAACATGCCAGTCTTCACCGCGGCTGGGGTAATACAGTTCACCTTGATCTCGGTACTGGCCAGCTCTTTGCCGAGAGATTTGGTCAACCCCATGACCGCAGCTTTGGACGCGCTATACGCTGAAGCGTTGGGGTTACCTTCTTTGCCTGCGACTGAAGCGATGTTGACAATCCGTCCATAGCCCTTGCCACCGTTGGCCAGTTTCATCAGCGGTGCAATGGCACGACAAGTCAAAAATGTGCCGCGCACATTGATGTCAAACACACGGTTCCACTCGTCAACTGGATAGTCGATTACTGTCACATTGGGCCCTGTGATCCCGGCACTGTTGACTAAGATATCAATTGAGGCACCAAAAGCCAGAGTCGCTTTCAGCGCTTGTGCGACCGACTGCTCGTCAGACACATCCACCTGCACGCCATTGGCGGACGCACCTAAACGCGCCTGCGCGTCCTTTAAGCTTTTTGCATCGCGATCCCAGATCGTGACCTTTGCGCCACCACCGATCAATCGCGCCGCACAGGCCTCGCCGATACCGGCTGCCCCGCCTGTAATGACTGCGTGCTTGCCAGAAAAATCGTATTGGGCTGGTTTGGACATGTCGTTTGCCTCGAATCGTTAAGGGTTTTCCCGTCTTTTGCAGAAAAATTGGTCAGACCAATTGCTCTAAGGGTTTAACCATAATATCCTTTCCCCTCGCAGTCAAACAAACGATGACGACAAGTGGGTCGTGCAGATCCAATATAGCCAAGGGCAGACCGTTTTATGAAAGTATTAATCACTGATTTCGACTTTCCGGATGTTGAACTCGAGCTTGGAATGTTTCGCCAGGCTGGATTAACGGTGACCACTGCACAATGTAAAACCGAGGAAGAATTAATCGCAGCGGGTAAAGGGGTTGATGCTTTTTTGCTTCAATATGCGCCGGCTAATCGCAAAGTCTTTGAAGCCCTACCTGGTTTAAAAATTGTTAGTCGCTATGGCGCAGGGTTTGACACCATTAACACCGATGATGCACAAGCTTGCGGTGTATGGGTCGGCAATTCGCCGGATTATGGCGTGCATGAAGTCGCCAGCCATGCTTTTGCAATGGCCTTAAATCTAACCCGCCACATCTCTTTCTATGACCGCGATGTACGCGCAGGCAAATGGCATTACCTGACACCGGGAGTGCTCAAGCGCCCATCAAATATGATCGTCGGCGTGCTGGGCTTAGGCCGTATCGGCCGTCGCTTTGCGCACCTTGCGCGCGAAACCTATGGCAAAGTGATTGCCTGCGACCCGCACATCATGGCCTACGACGTGCCACCTTACGTGCAGCGAGTAAGCATGGAAGAACTCTTCTCAACCGCCGACATCATTTCTGTGCATACGCCCCTGAATGATGAGACGCGCAATATTATCAACAGCTGCGTCTTAAACTTAATGAAACCAGGAAGCTATATCGTCAATACAGCACGTGGCGGCCTCGTCAATGTTGATGATGCACTGGCCGCGTTAAATTCAGGGCAACTTTCAGGTCTCGCCCTCGACGTCTTGCCGCAAGAACCTCCGGGCGACCATCCTTTGGTGCAACACCCGCGCACGATCTTGACGCCTCACGCAGCCTTCTTTTCAAAAGAAGCTGAAATTGAATTGCGCAGCAAAGCCGCGCAAAATATCATCACCTTTGCCCGACGTGGCAAGCCTGACTACATGGTCACCAAAGGAGCTCGTTAATGGCTAGCGTGTCCCTACGTGGCGTTAAAAAATCGTTTCAAGATACCGAAATTTTGCATGGTGTCGACATTGAAATTGCTGAAGGCTCTTTCACCGTACTGGTCGGCCCCTCGGGCTGCGGTAAGTCAACCTTGCTTAGGATGCTGGCGGGGCTTGAAGAAGTGACCGCGGGTGAAATCTACATTGGCGACAAGTGCGTCAATACGATGCAACCCAAAGAACGCGACATCGCCATGGTGTTTCAAAACTATGCGCTTTATCCGCACATGACTGTGCGTGACAACATGGCATTTTCGTTAATGCTCGCCAAAGCCAGCAAAGAGGATCGTGAAACGCGCGTACAACGCGCCGCTGAAATTCTAGGCCTGACTGAGTTGCTTGAACGCTATCCCCGTCAACTGTCTGGCGGACAACGCCAACGTGTGGCCATGGGTCGAGCAATCGTGCGTGATCCACAAGTCTTTTTGTTTGATGAACCGCTTTCGAACCTAGACGCCAAATTACGCGTGCAGATGCGCACAGAAATTAAAGCCCTTCATCAGCGCTTGAAGACCACCTCGGTTTATGTCACGCACGATCAAATTGAAGCGATGACCATGGGCGATCAAATTGTTGTCATGCGAGATGGCATCGTCGAACAGATTGGTGGGCCGATCGACTTGTATGAAAACCCAGTCAACACCTTTGTCGCCGGTTTTATTGGCTCGCCTGCCATGAACCTTTTGCCTGGACGACTGCGTCACGAAAATGGCCAGACAGCGATTGAATTACGCGACGGCATTCGTATTTTGGTACGCACACATATTGTCGGACAAGACGGACAAGAGGCCTTATTTGGCACGCGGCCTGAGCACCTCATTCTTGATGGCGCAGGCCAACTATCCGTCATCGCCAATGTGGTTGAACCCACCGGTGCAGAAACATTTATTACCGGCGAATTAAGTGGTACGCCGATGTCAATTGTGTTTCACGATCGACTCGACATCAAACCGGGTCAAGTTTTACGCCTACGTCCCGCAGTGGATCAGTGTCATTTATTTGATGCCAAAACGGGACTTGTGATGAAGTCTATTCGCTAAGTCTTTTAAAAGTATGCAACAACCGTAGTTCTCGTTTGATGTTTAGTTACACCACTGTATGTCAGAGCAGATCACTGCCCGTTTATTTTATCTAGGAGATAAAAAATGAAAGATGTTTCTCGCCGCGAGTTTATCGGAACAGGTGCCGCTGTTGCTGGTGCCAGTGCACTTGGCAGTTTTAGCCCGCTTGCGTTGGCTCAAGCCCCCACCTTGTCCTACAAGCCAGAAGCCGACGCCAAGTTACGCGTGCTACGTTGGAAACGATTTGTTCAAGGTGATGAAGATCAATTTATGATCAATATCGCAAACTTCACAAAAGCGACCGGTGTTGAAGTGCGTGTCGACAACGAAGGCTTTGAGGACATTCGACCCAAAGCCGCTGTGACCGCAAACGTTGGCAGCGGCCCGGACATCATTATGGGCTGGTTTGATGACCCATTTCAGTACCCGACTAAATTGCTTGACGTGACTGAACTCTGCACCTACCTGGGCAATAAGTATGGCGGCTGGTACAACGTTGCACAAGAGTACGGTCAGCTGAACAAAAAATGGATTGCAGTACCTTGGGCCATCATCTCGAATGCGTTGGTGTACCGTCAAAGTCAAATACAGGCCGCAGGTTTTGAAAGCATTCCAAAAGACACAGCAGGCTTTCTAAAGCTCTGCCAAAATCTCAAAGAAAAAGGCACACCTGCTGGTTTTGCCTTAGGCAAGGCCGTTGGCGATGGCAATAACTGGGTGCATTGGCTGCTTTGGTCACATGGCGGACGCATGGTCGATGAAAAAGGCAATGTCGTCATCAACTCACCCGAAACGATCGCCTCTCTTGAATACGCTGCACAGCTGTATAAAACATTCGTACCCGGCACACTTTCCTGGCAGGATCCGAATAACAACAAAGCGTTTCTTGACGGGCAAATCAGCCTCACCGCCAATGGAATCTCTGTTTATTATGCCGCCAAGATGTCACCAGACGCCAAAATGCAAGAAATGGCGAAAGACATTCAGCATGCGCGCTTCCCGGTCGGCCCGGTCGGCCGTCCAATGGAGCTCGCACAAATCACCCAGATGATGCTGTTTGCACACACAAAGTTTCCAAATGCCTCGCGCGAACTCGCACGTTGGCTGATGGAGGCAGAGCAATACAATCCTTGGCTCGAAAAATCGATCGGCTACGGCGCACAAACACTCAAAGCCTACGCGCAAAACCCCATTTGGACGTCAGATCCAAAAACTAAAACCTACGGTGAAATCCCCGCCATGGTGACCAACCACGGTTACTCTGGACCACTGGGGGCCGCCTCGGCTGCTTGCTTAGCCGACTACATCGTACTGGACATGGTCGCTGAAGCTGCAAGTGGTAACAAAACGCCTAAAGAAGCCGCGCAACGCGCCGCCGATCGCGCGAAACGTTACTAC
>Ga0194037_1002999_pt1 | contig 10727 bp, 13 predicted proteins | sample JunL306m_MetaG_FD_148653 | JGI IMG/M metagenome (GOLD analysis project Ga0194037, IMG submission 148653) | Anoxic zone freshwater microbial communities from boreal shield lake in IISD Experimental Lakes Area, Ontario, Canada - Jun2016-L304-6m | ecosystem: Environmental > Aquatic > Freshwater >...
TCTTCGTTGCCTTTGTGGTAAAAACTCCTAAGTAGTAACCCAAAATCTAAAATCCAACTTCCATGTAATTTTATTCATTGCCACCTTCAAAAAATAAGCCGTCCAAGTCAATGCGAAGCCCTCCATGTAGTTTGCGAAGCCCGCCATGTAGTTTGCGAAAGTCACCATGTAGTTTGCGAAGCCCTCCATGTAGTTTGTGAGGCCCTCCATGCAATCTGCGAAACACTGAATGTAAACACAGGAAGCCTCCTGTTCTGCAAAATACAGCACCATCTTTCTTGCGAAGCACTCCACTTTTAAAAATCACCATTCCACATTTCCAAAAAGGTATTCCGCTTTCCAAAATCAATATCCCTACACCACAAAAAAATAGACCGCACATCAATTGTGCAGTCTATCACCGAAAAATGACAATATTACTTGACAGAATCTTTTGTAGGAAACTGGAATAGTCGGATGTTGCAAAGACAGATAAATAGTATGGCTTAGGGTACTTGAACATAAGATTTAAAACACAATCAGGAATATATTCACAACCTAATAAAAGACCCTTATATCTTTGAGTTTCTTGGTTTATCTCCCGATGAAAAAAATACAGAAAGAAGTATCGAAACTGCCACCATTAACCATAAACAAAAGTTTTTACTCGAATTTGGTAAAGGGTTTGCATTTGTAGCTAGGCAACAACGATTTGATTAATCTGAAAGATTATAAACATATAAACCCTTGTTTTTCTTAGGAAAGAATTAGTGTAGCTTGTAGTAAAAAATTACTATTTAAATCCTGTCACCTCTTTCAAGCCCTCCACAACATTATAAATTATGGGGCATCTTCCATAATGCATAAAAGTGGTGAATAATCTTTTATTAAAATCGGGAAGGTGCATAGCAGGAAATTCGCGACATCCTGCAAAACGATGTTCGTAAACAGTACAACTATTATTAGCCAAAAAAGTACAAGGAATGGCATTCATGACCATCATAGACCCCCCTTTCTCTAAATTTTGTTCGTCAAAAACAGTCCTTGTCAAATTTAAATGAATAGAAAGTGCATCGGCCTCTTGATCAGAAACATTTATCATCAAGCTTTTACAACAATTACCACAAGCAGTACAATCAATTTGGGGTGTAATGCTATTATTCAAACTCAGTACTTCTGAATCAATTAAGTCACTGCTTTTCAACTTGAGAAAGTCTCTAAAACATTCGTTCTCCACTTCCTTTGCATTTGCAAGTAGTAATATATTTTCAAGATTTGATTCAACTTCAAAATAAGGCATAAAATAGTTGTTAGTTGTTAGTGATTAGTTGTTAGTGATTAGTTATAAATTAAGCGTATCAAAATCAAATATTTTAGAAATAGGTAATTAATTCGGTAAAATAATTTTATTTTCAAAAATCACTAACTAACAACTAATCATTAACAACTAACCACTAATCACTAACCACTAATCACTAATCACTATAAATTGTCATACGTATAAAACGGGTCAATTGGACTACCTGCGGGAAGTTCAAATATGGTATTTATAATTCCATTGTCTAATCCATAAACCCATCCATGTAAGTCGGGCCTTTGATGATGTTTCCAAGCAGATTGTACTATCGAAGTCTTTGCCAAGTTGTAAACCTGTTCTTTCACATTTAATTCAGTTAGTCTATTCGCTCTCGCCTCTTCATTTTCAATACTATCAATTTCATCTTTATGAATTCTGTATACGTCCTTAATGTTGCGAAGCCACTTATTGATGATGCCAAAAGAATGTTGTGTCATTGCAGCTTTAATTCCCCCACATCCGTAATGCCCACAAACAATAATATGACGAACTTGCAACACTTCCACTGCATATTGCAACACACTTAGCAGATTCAAATCCGTATGAATCACCATATTAGCAATATTCCGGTGAACAAATATCTCACCTGGTTGTGTACAAGTAATCTTATCTGCTGGCACACGGCTGTCGCTACAGCCAATCCATAAAAACTCAGGTGATTGCAAAAGAGCGAGTCTAGTAAAGTATTCAGGGTCTCTATCGGTTTCCGCTTTTGCCCAAGCTTTATTATCTGATAAAAGTTTTTCATAAATTTTCATTTCTGTTAAGTTTTAATCTGAATCCAATACTTTATACATAGTTAAAAATGAAAGAACAATGTCCCACGAGTCAATCGATTCTTAAAACTGATTGCATAAAAGAAAAAATTGTAGGGTAAATACTACAATACGGGCAAATCTATTGCTGTGATAGATATTTATTTTGTTTTTTTGGAAAAAATAACAATAAAGTAGCTTATTTAAAACCTTTTTTGTTTAATTTCGTTTTCATAAACGTTAAACATAACATTATGACACCTTCTGAGTTTGATTACATGCTTTCAAATAGTACCGATTTTCTAAAACCATTTGCTATTACACTAACTAGGGATAATGAGCTAGCAAAGGATTTGTTTCAGGAAACTTTATTCAGGGCCTTGGCTAATAGAGAAAAATATAATGCTGGAACAAACATAAAGGCATGGTTATATACCATCATGCGTAATATTTTTATCAACAACTACCGTAGGAAGGCAAAACAAAGCACCATATTCGATAATTCGCAAAATGATTATCTTATCAATTTGAATCAAGGAGCAGTTGCTAATGAAGCTGTTTCAAAATTGAATATGAAAGAAGTTCAGGAAGCAATATATGGGTTGCCTGAAATATTCAAAAATCCTTTTTTACTGTATTTTGATGGGTATAAATATCATGAAATTGCTGATATGCTCGGAGAGCCACTAGGTACGATTAAGAGTCGCATTCACTTCGCTCGGAAGTTATTAAAGGCACAAATAGATCGTCATTAATAAACATTTTTTCATAAATAGTGTTATAATCAAGAGTATCGTGGGAACACGAACTTTGGCTTACTGCCTTAGTTCGTGTTCCCACTTTGTATTTTGAGTAACAAAGTGAACGACTTACAGAATTGCTAAAGACTTCAATTTTGAAGGATGCAGTGTTTTCAATAAATAGTAACGATTCTGTATTTTTTAAATCAATTGATTGTGTATTCTACTTCAAACAAACAAATGAAAAATAAAAAAGTAGTTGTAATAGGAGCGGGTTTTGCAGGGATGTCAGTAGCTAGCTTTCTCGCCAAAGATGGGTTTAATGTTACAGTACTTGAGAAACATTCTTTGCCAGGAGGTAGGGCTAGAAAGTTTTCGGCAGAAGGTTTTACTTTCGATATGGGCCCAAGTTGGTATTGGATGCCTGATGTTTTTGAGCGATACTTTCATCAATTCAACAAAAAGGTTTCAGATTATTATTCTTTAGAACGGTTAGATCCATCTTACAGAATATATTGGCAAGACAATCCAATGGATATTCCAGCTGATTACAATGAACTTAAAGCACTTTTTGAAGAATTAGAACCAGGCAGTACTCAAAAGCTTGAATTATTCATCAAAGAAGCCGCATATAAATATGAAGTGGGAATTAATAAACTTGTACATAAGCCTGGTCGTTCCGTTGCAGAATTCATTGACATGGATTTGATAAGTGGATTGTTTAGATTAGATGTATTCAATTCGATTCAAACACATGTAAGAAAGCTTTTTAAGAATGAGAAAATAAGACAACTATTAGAATTCCCCGTTTTATTTCTTGGCGCTTTAGCTGAAAATACGCCTGCATTATATAGTTTGATGAATTATGCCGACATTATAGGAGGTACATGGTATCCAAAAGGAGGCATGTATGAGATAGTTGATACGATGTATAAAGTTGCACTTGAACAAGGGGTTAAGTTTGTTTTTGATCAAAACGTAAGCGAAATAGTCATTGAAAATGGAAATGCCGTTGGAGTGACATCCATTACACAAAACAATTCAACAAATTTTTATGAGACAGACATAGTGATTGGTGCTGCTGATTATCATTTTGTAGAAACTAAATTATTACCCAAAAACTATAGAAGCTATAGTGATAAATATTGGGAGAGTCGCACAATGGCTCCAAGTTGTTTATTGTATTATGTAGGATTAAACAAAAAGCTTTCAGGACTAACCCATCATTCGCTTTATTTCGACACCTCTTTTGCAGTTCATGGTGACGAAATCTATACAAACAAACAATGGCCAACAAATCCATTATTCTATGTTGGAGCACCTTCAGTAACAGACAATACTGTGGCGCCTGAAGGAAATGAGAACTTATTCCTCCTAATTCCTATTGCCTCTGATCTTAAAGGAGATGATGAAATGCTTAGAGATAAGTATTTTGAAATAATTATAGAAAGAATGGAGTCTCATTTACAACAATCTATAAAATCAAGTGTTATTTATAAAAAAACATTTGCAGTTAGTGATTTTATCAGCGAATACAACGCTTTTAAAGGTAATGCTTATGGTTTGGCAAATACACTTTTACAGACTGCTATTTTAAAGCCGTCTTGTAAAAGTAAAAAAGTTAAGAACCTTTTTTTTACTGGCCAGTTAACTGTTCCAGGACCAGGTGTACCACCAAGCTTAATCAGTGGTGAAGTGGTAGCCAAGGAAGTAATAAAAACATATCGGAGATAAGTTAGAAACAAATGATAAGTACATTGTAAATATGATACTGCCCCAAAAGGTGGTTGGTATTTTGTTGCACCTAATTATGAATATTAAAAGTACTTTTTTATTCAGCTAACCTAAATCACAAATAAAAAACAACTTAAAACAAAAATGTAAAGGCAATGACAAACATGCAACTTTTTCATGATGTTAGCCAAGATTGTAGTAGAAATACAACGGAGAAATACAGCACAAGTTTTTCTTCGTCAATCAAATTATTGGGAGAATCACTTCGTCAACCCATCTTTAATATCTATGGGTTTGTACGTTTTGCAGATGAAATTGTAGATACTTTTCATGATTATGACAAGGCTACTTTATTAAAGGAATTTAAAGAAGCCACTTATCAAGCAATCGAGAGAAAAATAAGTCTGAATCCAATAATAAATAGTTTTCAATTAACAGTGAATCAGTATAATATAGACCATTCATTGATAGACGCTTTTTTACATAGCATGGAACTTGACCTTGGAAAACAACAATATGATGTAAAAGGGTACGAAGAATATATTTATGGAAGTGCAGAAGTTGTAGGCCTAATGTGTTTACATGTCTTTTGTAACGGAGACAAACAACTTTACGAACAATTAAAACCGGGCGCTAGAAGCCTAGGCGCAGCATTTCAGAAAGTAAATTTCTTGAGAGATTTAAAGGCAGACTATACAGGACTTGAAAGAACCTATTTCCCAGGCTGCGATTTTAGAAATTTCACAGATAATGACAAACGTAATATAGAAATTGATATTCAGAATGACTTTGACAAAGCATATTCCTCAATTATTCAGTTGCCTTTACAAGCAAGATTTGGAGTTTATGTGGCTTATAAATACTATTTATCTTTGTTTTTTAAGATAAAAAGTTTGAAACCACAAAGAATAATGCAGGAAAGAATAAGAATTCCCGACTATAACAAGTTTTATATAGTGGCAAAAGCCGGCATACGTAGTCAATTCAATTTGTTGTAAATTTTAATTATAATAAAAAACATATTCAGTCTTTTTGAGATTGTTTATTTTATTAATATTGCTTTCGATGAAGTTTAATCCATTCATCAACTTAATTTAATTTGTATGGAAAGTGTTGTTTTGGTCAATGAAAATGATTTGGAAGTGGGCATAATGGAGAAAATAGAGGCTCACCAAAAAGGAATGTTACACCGCGCATTTAGTGTTTTTATTTTCAATGGAAAGGGAGAAATGCTATTACAACAACGGTCAATAAAAAAATATCATAGTGGTGGATTATGGACGAATGCATGTTGTAGTCATCCTAAACCGAATGAGATAACATTAAATGCCGCCTATCGAAGATTGAGGGAGGAGATGGGTTTTGAAACCTATTTGGAAAAAGCATTTGATTTTACTTACAAAGCATCATTCATAAACGGACTTACTGAGTATGAATTCGATCATGTATTTATTGGTTATTATGATGGCACTATTGACCCTGACTTTGAAGAGGTTGAAAACTATGCCTTTCGTACCATGGAAAGAATTGAAGAAACTATATTACACTACCCTGAATTTTACACTGAGTGGTTTTTAATTGCTTTCCCAAAAGTAAAAGAATGGTTAATCAAAAGTAATGCAGCATAATCAGTCACTACAAATTCATTAAAATTACAAATATTGTTGCTTTGAGTCCTTTTCTATACTTCACCTTTAGGCAATGAGGCGGTATTTGTCCAAAAAGATTTAATCGAATTAGCTACATCCATGTATTCATCTAAATTCCCTGGTTTAACAATGTAACTATTCGCATGCTTTTGATACGATTTCATTACATCAGTGGTTGACGAAGAGGTGGTAAACATGATAACGGGTATATGTTTGGTTTTTTCTTCCATTTTGATGTTATCCAAGAATTCAAAGCCATCCATCACTGGCATATTGATATCCAATAATATTAAATCAGGGATAGATTCAGAATCATAAATATCGGATTTCTTTAGATAATTCAAAGCTTCATATCCATTTTGAGCAACAAAAATTGAATGCTCAAAATCAACCTCTTCAAATGCATTCTGCATCAAATAGATGGCCTCGAAACTATCATCGACATGTAAAACATTAATTCTAGGTCTTTTCATTCTTTTATTATTACTTTTTTATAGCAGTTTTTTTCAATGAAAAATTGTATTATTTCAATAATTCGCTTAATAGAACTTTACTTATTTGTTTATGCAAACTTCTATAAAATAAAATTCTTAACCAATCCCTTAAATAAGGGAATAAGTCAAAATTAATTGCCCTAATTCAACAAGTTTAAATTGCTTTGAATCTAAAGAATTATCAAGAATATCTATACAAAAAAAGGCTGTTCCTAAAACGAAACAGCCCTTTATTAAATATACTCAAAATGTTAGTCCAACAACACTGTACCAGTCATTTCCTTTGGAATTGGCAATCCCAAAACAGATAGTATCGAAGGGGCAATATCTCCCAATTTCCCTGACTTCAAATGACCATGCCAATCTTTATCCAAAACAAATAAAGGAACCAAATTCAATGAATGCTGCGTATTAGGACTTCCATCTTCATTGACCATGTAATCTGCATTTCCATGATCAGCTGTGAGGAAAATCGTATAACCATGTGCTAATGCTGCAGTTGCTACCCTTTCTACACATTTATCTACAGTTTCTACGGCTTTCACGACAGCACTGAAAACACCGGTATGACCAACCATATCTGCATTAGCAAAATTCAAGCAGATGAAGTCAGCATATTCCTTTTCTATTTCAGGGATAAGCTTGTCGGCCAATTCATTTGCACTCATTTCAGGCTGTAAATCATAAGTAGCCACTTTAGGACTAGAGGCCATTATTCTAGTTTCACCTTCAAAAACATTCTCTCTTCCTCCACTAAAGAAGAAGGTTACATGCGGATACTTTTCTGTTTCAGCAATACGAATCTGTTTCTTGCCGTTTGCAGCCAAAACCTCTCCCAACGTATTGTTAAGATTGTCATTTTGGAACATTACATGTACATTTTTGAAAGTCTTATCGTATTCAGTAATTGTTGTATAGTGCAAATCAAGCTTAAACATGCCTAAATCAGCATGGTCTTCTTGAGTTAATACATTGGTAATTTCTCTACAACGATCAGTACGGAAATTGAAACACAACGCAACATCTCCTGCCTTTATTTTTCCTTTACCATTTAAACTAGAATTTATGATTGGCTTGATAAACTCATCGGTAACACCCGCAGAATATGATGCTTCAATAGCACCAATTACATCGGTAGTTGCTTCGCCTATTCCGTTTACCAACGCATCATAAGCCAATTTTACTCTTTCCCATCTCTTATCCCTATCCATCGCATAATAACGACCTGTAACCGATGCAATTGAACCTACAGAGCCTTGCAAATGTTCTTGTAATCCTTTTACAAAACCTAATCCGCTTTTAGGATCACAATCTCTACCATCAGTAAATGCGTGTATATTTACTTCAGTTAATCCTTGTGCCTTACAAACATCAACAATTGCTTTCACATGCGAAGTATGCGAATGAACTCCGCCATCACTTACCAAACCTAATAGGTGGAATGGTTTATTATTTGTTTTAGCATACTCGATTGCTCCTAAGAGAACTGGATTCTCTGCCAACTCTCCTGTACGGATAGCCACATTGATTCTTTGTAACTCCTGATACACGATTCTTCCCGCACCAAGATTCAGATGTCCCACTTCACTATTACCCATCTGACCATCGGGCAATCCTACTGCCTCACCGCAGGTAACTAAGGTACTATTGGGGTATTTTTTATATAATGACGTAACGAATGGAACGTTCGCATTTTGGATGGCGTCAGCAGTTTTGCTTTGACCAAGTCCCCAACCATCCATGATTATTAATATTGCTTTCTTACTCATGGCGGTAAAACTAACTATTTTTATAGTTTGAAGTTTATTTTTTTGCGTTAAAAATCATTTTTTCCTAAAGCAAAATGATTCATTTGATATCAAAAGCTCAAATCCTTGTGGTTCAGGGGAAACTTTCATTTATATTCATTTAAAACATTTATTAAGCAATATAGGTTGGCATGTTTTTAGCTAAAAACATTTGATACATACTTCAAGAATGAAAAAAATATTACTTTTTATTACTTTCAGCTTATTTTTAATGTCATTTATAAGATTCGACAATTCAACAGCTATTGTTAATGCACTAAAAGCGGGCAATGCTGAGGAATTGAGCAAATACTTGGATAATTTTATTGACCTTAAATTGCCAGAAAAAGAAGAGATAAAAAATATTGGTAAGAACCAAGCAGGTATTGCCTTACAAAGCTTTTTTAAACAAAATGGAATTAAAGGGTTTGAACTCAGTAGTCAAAGAGATATGAATGGCACCATGTATATTGCTGGGAAACTGCAAAATAGTGTGAAAGGATATAACATTACCATGCTCTTAAAAACTAAAGATGGCTCTCAACAAATCATTACACTCAGAATAAACTAGTTATTTTTTGCAATAAACTTCGACATACCTTTTCATTTACTTAGCACTTCACAATTCTTACAGATTCCACTTATAACAACATCAGATTGTTTGGCTTTAAATCCCTCTGGTAACACCACTGCAGGAATCGTTACATTATCTAAACAGTAAGTGGTGTCACAACTGTCGCAAATAAAATGAACATGATTATCGTGATGATGCCCTTCTTTACACGCATCCTTGCATAAGGCATATAATACACTGTTATCTGCCGTTGGTATGGTGTGGATAATGCCTTTATCTACAAAGGTTTGTAAAGTTCTATAAATCGTTACCCTATCAAAATTTACTGAGGCATTCTTTTCAATATCAGCATGTGCTAATGCACCCTTACTTTGTATAAATAAAGACAAAATCTGCTTTCTACTTTCAGTAATACTTAGTCCGTAATTCTTTAAGTAGTTAATTGTATTTTCCATATATAATGTTTGTTAGTGGTTAGAGATTAACAACTAACCATTTGTAACTAATTAAAAATTCCATTTACAAAATTTGCTTTGCTACTCTTTTCTTTCAATAACAAGTCAATATCTTCCTTTAGTCGGTCTAAATCCTCTTGTTTCAATCCGTCATAAATCTGCCCACGTACTTGACCATCTTTATCTATTAAAGCAAAGAATTGTGTATGTATAAATTGATCTTCAATTTTATCTAATGAGTTTTTTGGGTCATCAAGTAAATAGCTATTACGTGCTTGAAAGTATAGACTATCTTTTCTTCCTGTAAGGAAAATCCATTTATGGGTATCTACTTTTAGGCTATCGGAATAATGTTTCATTCTCGGAACACTATCTCTTTCAGGGTCACAGGTATGAGATACAATGATAAAATTGGGTTCATCCTTATAAGTTTCATAAATCGTTCTCATATTGGCATTCATTTTCGGGCAGATACCCTTACATGTTGTGAAAAAATATTCTACTACTGCTACTTTTCCAAGCATTTCCTTATTGGAAAAGGCAATATTATCTTGGTTCTGAAACGAAAATGGCTTTACAAAGCTGAGTACAGGTAGTTTTGTCTTCCAAGCATCTGTGCCATTGAAAAGGAAAAACCAGAAGCCTAGTATTAGTAAAATAAAAAATCCGACATATAAAGACACTTTCTTTCCCATGATAAAAATTTAGAAAATTAATTATGTCGCAAATGTAAATACTACTTGTTAGATAAAATTTCTAAGATGGGAAACAAATATTTTGCAACATAGTTGCAGGAGCTTACTTTTGCGGCACGATGAAATTAAAAATTAATTGGGATGCATTAGGAATTACCACTTCTGTCGCTTGTGCCATTCACTGTGCTTTGTTGCCGTTATTCTTAACGAGTCTTCCTCTTTTTGGTATTAATATCGTAGAGAATATGACTTTTGAATATGGAATGATTGCCCTTGCATTTGCAGTTGGAAGCTATGCATTATCACACGGCTATCGAAAGCATCATCACAAAAAATTACCTCTTTTGCTTTTTGCCTTAGGAATTGCTTTTTTATTGGCAAAACAATATTGGCATCATTTACAATATTATTTTCTTCCCCCTGCAGTTATTTTCATCGTACTTGCTCATTATTTGAATCATAAATTAGCAAAAACTTGCAATCATTAATGAAAAATATTGAATAATAT
>Ga0194037_1003001_pt1 | contig 10724 bp, 7 predicted proteins | sample JunL306m_MetaG_FD_148653 | JGI IMG/M metagenome (GOLD analysis project Ga0194037, IMG submission 148653) | Anoxic zone freshwater microbial communities from boreal shield lake in IISD Experimental Lakes Area, Ontario, Canada - Jun2016-L304-6m | ecosystem: Environmental > Aquatic > Freshwater >...
GTGCACTACCTACACTGGAACCGAATTTATCAAATGTAAAGCTTTACATTTGATAAATTCGGTTCCAGTGTAGGTAGTGCACGATTAAAACCACCAGAACTTAATTGCTGTGCAAAAGTTAACTGCGAAAAGTCGATCATAGTGTTTGAATATGTACCACCTAATCCCACAGATAATCCATTTTCATCTTCCGCATCCAGACTTACATGTGAGCTAAGTACAAGATTAAACGAATTTGTTTTATAAGCTCCCGCCAACCCTTTATCCTGCATAAACATAATTCCACCACCGATATAATTCGACTCATTATTTTTTGACCTAAAAAGTTTTCCATCAAATGAAAGGGATGTAGTGGTTAATGGATCCAGACCCTGGCCAATCCACTGACTTCGATTGTTTCCCACAATACGCCAACTTGCATTTCCATTTCCAGCCAATGCTGGATTTACACTCATAGGAGAGGAATAAAACTGAGAAAAAACCGGGTCTTGAGCAAACAATATTTCATTGCTTTTACAAAAAATCACGGTCAACAGAATAATATATTTCAATTTGTACATAGACTAATTTGATTAACGTAATAATAAAGTTTCGCCTCTTTTCTCCACTAATGTTCCATCAGTTCCGATTCCCGCTGCAACCCAGATATAGATAGCCATTGGCTGTGGTGTTCCTCCCGCAGTTCCATCCCATCCTTCATCGTAATTTCTGGTTTCAAACATAAGTTTACCAAAGCGATTATATACTTTATAATATTGGAATGTTTTGATGCCCGATAAATAAGGGAATAATTTATCATTGATACCATCCCCATTTGGTGTAAATGATTTCGGTACAAGAATGTTTACTAAATTATTATCGAAGACTCTTACCAATACAGTATCAGAAGTAACACATCCGGAAGGTGCAATTAATTGGAAAAGATATTCCTGTGTTTTTTGATAATTGAAATTCACAGAAGAACTATCTGGATGATCAATACCCCATGCAGGACTCCAGTTATATTGATAGGTAGGAAGGTTTCTTCCGATGATAGGTGTATTCTGTCCTAAATAAGCACTCGCAGAAGGCATGCGAATTCCAGGAATTGGGAACTCAATATTGATCACCGAATCGAGTGTTGTGGTATAAGCCGGACAATAAAATTGGAAGGCCCTCAATACGATCTTGCGATGTCCGGCAGTTGGATATGTGGTAGCCGCATCAAATCTGGTACGAGTAGTACTATCACCTAAATCCCATAGCCAGCTGGTAGGACCTGTGTAAGTTGTATCCGTTAAGTTTTTAAAATTGATGATATTATCAATACAGTAGTTATCAAAACTGAATTTTACAACAGGTTGTGAAATAAAAGTAAGTGTTTCAGCAACAGCAGCAGTATCAGTACAACCATATTTATTGGTAAAGAAAGCATTATATCTGCCAGGTATTAAAGTTGAAATTGAATCGGTCGTAAGATTGGGTACTGGTACGCCATTTAATGTCCATTGAAAACTTAAGGTATCCATAGTATGCCCAATGAATAATGTATCTGGAGTATTGTTACAGATATAGGGTCCATGTAGATTAATGATATGCCCAAGTGGAAGAGGGTTTAATAATTGATTGATGGTGGTATTACTTACGCTATCCACGCAAGCGAAATCACTGACACGGGTAATGACAAGTGATTTTGTTGTGGCTAGAAGAGGTGTTGGTACAATCCAAGTGTATGGATTTGCTGTAATGCCAGTTTGAGTTTTTGCAACACCATTGTCTAAATAATTAATACTCCAAGGACCAGTTCCTGCAAATGCTATTGATAAAGTATCATTAATATAGGCACAAACTGTAGTAGGAGCAGTAATAGTTGCTTTAGGTATTGGACGAACATTAATGGTAGCTAAAAATACATTTCCTATACATCCCGTATTTGAAGGGGTAACTGCATAAACGGCGGTAGCCAGTGCACTGGATATATTGGCGATAGTATCTGAAACTGTAGTCTGTGCAATAGTTTGAGCCCTGGTTCCTGCTAGGGTCCCAGCAGGTGTAATGGATTGAACCGCCCAGGTATATTTGGTATTTACAGGCAGTCCTGTTGGCGTTGCATTAAATGGAACGCTGCTACAAACTGTTGCAGTTGTGTTAGCAATAGGGGGTAAGAGCACTCCAACGGTTTCAAGTAATGTAAATGGATTTCCGGCACAACCATTGGTAAATGGAGTTACAGTATATAATAATTGAGCTGGAACACCACCAGTATTTGTTGGTGTTTGCGAAATGGCATTTACTGGCACATTATTGGCAGATCCGCCCACCACTCTTCCGAATGGAATGCTAGTAGGATTGCTCCAGGTATACGTTGTGTTTAATGGCACATTGCCCGGAGATACCGAGAATGTTGTTTTACTACAAACAGTATCAAATAAATTATTGACAAAAGGAACAGGCTTTACAGGCACCGTTAAAGTGAATGTAGCACCTATACATCCAGCACTTGCAGGTGTAACTGTATAAGTGGCAGTATCTGTTTGGTTATTACTGCTCACCAATGTTTGACTTACAATATTCTGATTAAATGCTTGTGGACCACCACCGCTTAAACTATTCGTAGGAGAAACCAATGGATTACTCCAGGTATAAGTAGTTCCAACAGGAACAGCCACTGCAGCATAACTGAATGCTGTATTGCTACATACTGCTGCAATGATTTGATTGGCAACAATTGGCGCTGGTCTAACTGTGACATCTAAATTAAAATCAGAACCCTGACAACCATAAGCCCAAGGTGTTACAGTATATGTTGCGATTGCATTATTGATGGTGGTGTTACCCAACAACTGACTGATACTATCTTGTAAAACGGGTTGTGCCGTACCACCTGAAATTGCACCATTATTACTGGTAGGTAAAGTCCATCTGTATTGTGTTCCTGTAATTACATTAATGGGTGTAACGCTAAAAAATACATTGCTACAAGTAACAGCAGTTTGATTAGGTACTACTGGTTTAGGATTTACAATCACTGAAACAATTTGTGTATTGGTACATCCATTCACAGTGATTGTAAAATTGTACGAAACCGTAATGGGTAAGGTACTTGTGTTAACCAATATTTCATTTGGAAATAGCAGCCCTGTTCCGGAACCAGCGGCATTACTGATGCCCGGTATGATGGGTCTATTCCAAGAATAAGTGGCACCAGCTGATAAAGAAGTAGGGGTATAACTAAACACAGTTCCAGTACAAATAGGAGTCTGCACTAAACTGCTCGATAAAACTGGAGCAGGATTTACATTCACATTGATTGTTTGTGTAGAAACACATCCAGTAGGTGTTGTTAAAGTAAATAAATAAGGCACTGTGATAAGGCCTGTACTCGTATTTACCAACACTTCATTGGGGTTCCCAACACCGCTGGCAGCTACATTGGCTAGACCAATAATATTAGGCCTCGTCCATCCAATAATGGTTCCCAAAGTATTACTGGTAGGATTATATATAAATGCTGTATTACTACAAATTGCTGCTGGTGTAAGATTGCTAGTTAAGGTAGTAGGAGCAGTAACAGAAACAGTTAGACTGAAAGTAGAGCCAGTACATAAATTGGCAGAAGGTGTGATGATATAAGTTGCAGTTGCTGGTCCTGTTGTTAAACTATTTAATACGCCGGTGATACTTGTTTGTGGTGTGCCTTGCGCTAATCCGCCAGAAAGAGAGATCAATGGATTTAGTGTGGGAACCGTCCAGGTATATTGTGTTCCTGTAGGTACATTGGCTGGTGTATAATTAAATGCCAAACCGCTGCAGATGCTTGTGATTTGATTAGTAATAATAGGAATTGGATTGATTGTTACCGGTACAACATCCGTATTGCTACAGCCATTTGCAACCAATGTATAATTATAAGGAACTGTTACTGGATTGATGCTGGTATTAATCAAAATTTCATTAGGATTTCCAATTCCAGAAAGCGAAGCGTTGCTGATATTTGGAACAATGGGTCTTTGCCAGGCAAATGCAGTTCCAGGAGTTGTTGATAAAGGAATAAAATTAAAAGTAGCGCCACTACAAATTGGATTGGGTGTTGCACTACTTAACCTTGGTACCGGATTTACAATGACAGAAACAGTTTGTTGATTCGTACAAGTTCCAGTAGTTAAAGTATAGATATAATCAACTTGTACTGGTATATTACTTGTATTAATTAAAGTTTCATTGATATTATTAATACCAGTTGCTGGTGTATTTGAAATACCAGGTTTTGCAGCCCTCGACCAACTGAAAATAGTTCCACCAGTAGTACTATTAGGAGTATAACTAAATAGAGTATTACTGCAAATAGCTGGAGGAGTTAATATGCCACTCAATATGGCAGGATTATTCACTAATACACTCACACGAAAAATACCACCAGTACAAGTACCAACAACAGGAACAACATCATAAATAGCAGTGCCCGGAGCAGTTGTAATATTTGTTAGTATACCCGTTACGTTATTCAATGGACTTCCATTAGATACACCACCTAATAAAGATCCTACAGGATTAATAGTTGGGACACCCCAAATATATTGAGTACCAGGAGCTGCGCTTGAGTTGGAAATATTAAAAATGGTATTGTTACACCAAGGAGTTGCCACATCAGGCAATGCCGAACCCGTTCCTAACCCATTCACAGTTGCAACGATATTAAAAGTTGCTCCTGTACAACTACCAGCAATTGGAGTAACAATATAGGTACCAGTTGCAGAAGTTATTAAAGAACTATTACTAAGCGTTTGACTGACGTTATTGGCTAATGTACCATTGGTTGCTCCTGAAATTGTTGAAGGAGTAAATAATGGTGCTGTCCAAGTATATTGGGTTCCTGCTGGTACATTGTTTGGACTGATTATAAAAGACCCATTATTGCAAACAGAAACTGATTGTGAGGGAACTACTGCAGGTGTTGGATTAACAGGTACAATAACTTGTTGTGGAATAGTGCATCCAGATGATACAGTATTTACAAGATAAGTCACATTTACTGTTGCATTTGTAGTGTTTATTAGATTTTCACTTATAGACACTGAGCCACTATTCATAAGGTTAGAAATACCTGCTACAGGAGCCCTTGACCAAGTATAGGTAGCACCGGGTGTTGCAGAAGTTGGTGTATAAGAAAACAAATTTCCACTACAAATTGAAGGAGGAGCTAAAGAACTAGATAAAATTGCTGAAGGATTTACAACATCATTGATGGTAACATTACTTGTGCAACCGCTACCAGTTACTAGAGTAAACACATAGGGAACAGTGATTGGAAGTGCAGTAGTATTTATAAGGGTCTCATTTACAATTGCGCCGCCTACATTGGTTAGATTACTTATTCCAGATTGAAAAACCCTTGTCCATGTTATACTAGTTGAACCAATATTAGTAGAAGCTATATAGTTTTGTGGAAGTCCAGAACAAATTGGTGAAACAAAAGATCCAGCATTTGTTAAAGATGCAGTTGGATTTACATTAACTACCAAGTTAAATGAAGTAGGTTGAGATGTAATTACATTATAAGTTACTGTTCCAGGGACATTGCTACTATTTATTAATGTTTGTGTTATTGCTGGTAAACCTGCTCCTGGTGCTTGACCAGAAATTGAAGCAGAACTACTTACAACAGTCCAAGTATAAGTTTCCCCTAGAGCGTAAGTAGGCTCATTGCTATAACTAAATGCAGCACCCGAACAAGTAGGAGGTGCGGTGTAAACCACTTGAGCATTTAAAGCCTGAATCGAAACAAAAAACACAACCAAAAAACTTAAAACACCTCTGCATTTCATCATACGATTCAATTTTCCCAATTTGTGATATATCAATTCCATGGTTATCATAATAATTTTTAATCTACATTCCTTCACGGCTATACAAAAAATAACAATTGGGATGCCCAATTGTAGCGTTTATTGAGTTTCATGAGGGGATTTAGAAATAAAGATACTTGCTTTGGGCTTTCCGTTGCCCTATCAAGTTTTAATCTTTATAATATGTTAATGGAACCGTGGATAAGTTCAAAAATTGGGCCAAATTTTTGTACTCTTGCAATAATTTTAGAATAAACACTATGAAATACTCCCAATATATTGGAATTGCAGCTGCCATTGCCTTGGTAATTGTTTGTACCCTTCCCTGGGTGTATATTCCATCCTTACACATATATTTAAATGGATTGAATGGAAGGTCAAGTGCTGAATTAACTTTTGGGAATCAAATTCAAAGTCATGGATTTTTAGCCACTGCCATGATTATTTGTTTTTATGTGTCACGGATCTGGTCAAAAAGATTGAATGTTTTCTTAGGCGCCATCAACCTCGCCTGGGCTTTCAAAAACTTTTTAATTTTCTCTATGTGCCGGGGGGGAGAATGTCCGGAAAAACAAGTAGGACTTTATTTACTTCTGTTTTTTTCAACCATCTTATTTGTGATGTGCCTATTGCCAAAACTAGATGTAAAAAGATAGATTATAATTCGATAAAAAGGCCCTCTCATTTTGTAGGAGGGCCTTTTTATTATGCAAGAATTTGTAAGGATCGATGTATGATTTCAACTGATTCTAAAATCTGATCCTTTGTGATAATCAAAGGAGGTGCAAAACGAATTTTATCGCCATGTGTAGGCTTTGCTAATAAACCATTTTCTTTTAACGCTAAACAAAGGTCCCAGGAAGCTTCTGGATTGGCATGTTTAATCACGATTGCATTGAGCAAACCTCTTCCACGAATCGTGGTAATATAGGGCGAATTTAATTTTGCTAATTCTGATCTCAATAATTCTCCCATCAGGGTAGCATTCTCTGCCATTTTTTCTTCTTTCAAAACAGTCAATGCAGTAATTGCCACAGCACATGCAAGTGGATTTCCTCCATAAGTAGAACCATGTTCACCCGGAAGAATGTTCAGCATAATATGATCATCTGCTAATACTGCCGACACTGGCAAAACGCCGCCACTCAAGGCTTTGCCGAGAATTAATATATCCGGACGAACACCTTCATGATCGCAGGCCAGCATCTTCCCGGTTCTTGCTAAACCTGTTTGAATTTCGTCTGCTATGAATAACACATTATTTTTTGTACATAAATTTCTTACTGCAGTTAAGTATCCATCATCAGGTAATACAACTCCTGCTTCACCCTGTATCGGTTCCACCATAAATGCTGCTACATTCGGATCTTTTAATGCCTCTTCTAATGCAACAATATCATTATAAGGAACCAAACCAAACCCTGGCATAAACGGACCAAAACCTTTATAACTACTTGGGTCCGTTGAAGAAGAAATAGCAGCCATTGTTCTACCCCAAAAATTGCCTTCAGCAAAAATAATCTTAGCCTGATTTTCTGCTACTCCTTTTTTAGTGTATGCCCAACGTCGCGCTAATTTAATGGCAGTCTCTCCGCCCTCTACACCTGTATTCATCGGCAATACTTTATCATAGCCAAAATAAGCAGTGATAAATTTTGAATATTCACCCAATAAATTATTGTGAAATGCTCTTGACGTAAGCGTTAATTTTTGTGCCTGATCTATTAATGATTTAATGATAGCTGGATGACAGTGCCCCTGATTTACGGCAGAATATCCACTCAAGAAATCATAATATCTTTTGCCATCTACATCGTATAAAAAAACACCTTCGCCTCTTTCTAAAACTACGGGTAGGGGATGGTAATTATGCGCACCATATTTTAATTCGGTTTCCAAAAAAGCTGCCGTTCGCGCTGATAGATCATGCGTGGTAATCATATAAAACAATTAATAGTATTAGATATCGAAATATCTAGGATGAAAAATATAGTTATAAAAGATTGGCAAATAAATTTCTGCCTGCTAAAAATTAGTAGCAACAAGGATGATCGAGGAAATCAAGATTCAATAATAGAAAATGCATAGTTGTTATTTCGAGCGAAAGATACAATTTACCCTTTAAAAGTCTAAAATTATTTGGGTTAAGGTTAATTGTAGGATTTATTCTGAGACGAAGGCCTTGCTTTTGATAGCTTACCTTATTTTCGCACAAATTATTATTTTGGTATATCCTAGTGTAGCAATTGTAATACTCAACTTTAACGGCAAAAAACATCTGGAAAATTTTTTGCCTTCTGTGTTGGCGTCTACCTATACCAATAAAAAAATTGTATTGGCGGATAACGCTTCTGTCGATGATTCGGTGGCATTTGTAAAAACTGAATTTCCAACAGTAGAAATAATAGTAAATGACAAAAATGAAGGGTTTGCTGGAGGATATAATTGGGCATTGTCGAATGTAGTTGCCGACTATTATGTGTTGCTTAATTCTGATGTATCGGTTACACCCGGTTGGATAGAACCTATTATTCAATTGATGGAATCTGATGAAAAGATTGGTGCTTGTCAGCCTAAACTATTATCCTATTACAATCCACACTTATTCGAATACGCAGGTGCCTCTGGAGGTTGGATTGATAGTCTTGGCTATCCTTTCTCAAGGGGAAGGGTATTTGATGTTTGTGAGCCAGACAGCTCTCAATACAATACTACTCAAAGGATTTTCTGGGCTTCGGGTGCTGCCATGTTTGTAAGATCCAATGTGTATCATGAAATGGGAGGATTAGATGCCAGCTTTTTTGCCCATCAGGAAGAAATTGAGCTGTGCTGGCGCATGCAGTTGAAAGGGTACAGTATTATGGCATGTCCAGCCTCAGTTGTGTACCATGTGGGTGCTGGTACCTTGCCAAGGGGAGGACGGAAAGTGTTTTTAAATTTCCGGAACAACCTGATCATGCTTTGGATGCACTTACCCCTTAACGAAAAACTTTGGAAGCTGCCAGTTCGATTTGCATTGGACGCCATTTCTGCCTGGAAGGGCTTGCTTACCGGGGATGCTTATTTTTTTACTGCCATCATGAAAGCCCATTTTGCATTATTTCTTTGGGTTTTAAAACCAAATAAGATAAAAAAAATAAGCCCCAAGCCCTTGGCGCAGCTAGATGGAGTGTACAAAGGATCGCTCGTATGGCAATATTTTATACGACACAAAACAAGTTTTCAAAAAATTGTTGGAAAATAGGTTTTAATATTTTGAAAGGGAACCCTATTTTTGCAATCCAATAGATCTATATGTCAAACGAAACTAATATCACACCTGAAAAAGATTTTACCAAAAATTGGGTAAGCTCTTCTAGGTTTTTATTTTATTTACAAGTGTTCTGTATTCTTTCTTTTGTATTAGGAGGTTGCTTCAGAATGTACCATCAAAAGTACCCTGGAAAACCTGATATTGAAATTCAAGGAAGTACAAAATATACCCCTGAGTATAAGTAATTTGAAAAAAAATTTTGTCAGGAACTTCAGATTGCTATTTTTGCACTCCTAATTTAATAGTTCTTTACAAATTTATCCGCTGAAGCTCAAGCAAAAGTGGATGAAAATATCGCGAAAGTAGCTCATTTGGTAGAGCACGACCTTGCCAAGGTCGGGGTGGCCGGTTCGAGCCCGGTCTTTCGCTCTAAGTCCCGTCCGCGTTGGCGGCTCGGGATTTTTTTTTGGGGACGCGCCTTGGTGGTGGAACTGGTAGACACGCAGGACTTAAAATCCTGTTCGCCGCAACGCGAGTGCGGGTTCGATTCCCGCCTGAGGCACAATCGATAAGCCACATTAATTGAATTTCAATTTATTGTGGCTTATTTCATTTCTAGACCTTTATGTTATTAGTTATTTGTGTTTGAACCAACATGAATCATCTTCGCTATAACTTTTAAATTCGGTGTTCACCGGTCTTCCATGTATCACTTTTTCTTGATGCCTTTTGTTAATCAGATAATTAAAGGCTCCCATATCACCTGTATAAGCTGTGTTATTATCTGCATTGTACTCTTGGTGAATCGAACTTAATTCTTTTATAAATGGGTGCATGATTGAAATAGCTCCTCCCATGATGCCACAATTTAATAAAGTGCTGTTTTTGAATTTTGTTTCATAATCAATATAATCAGGAATTTTACTCCTTAAATGTTGAGAATGTAATTGCATCCAATCATTGTCTAATATTTTGGGTTCGTCTCCACAAAAAATGGCAGATGGATTATTAAGGTATAAATCTTCTTGAAATGGATTTTTTAAAACCCTGACATCAGATATATCTGTGAAAAATATATTCCTGATGGCACTAGCATATTGCTCTAAGAATTCAGCATAGATCAAATACCTAAATACATTGGGATTATATTGAACCTGGTATTCAACTTTTATAAAATGGATATGATTACTTTGATATAATTGGCATGTTTGTTCAGAAAAGTTATTGTGAAATATAATGCCCTGTAAACCTAAAGATGTAATGGAATTGGCCCATTCAGATACCATAGTAAAATCATCATCTGCCAATATATTATTTCTATTTACGTCATAGATTCCAGTGATATGCGATGCAGCTATAACATTATTAGGTATTTCAAAATCAATTTTCAACTGTAGTATTTGTTTTAATTTTTGCAGTCAAACTATCTTGATTATTTCTATAATAAATATAGGTTCTCAAATCCAGCTTCTTTACAAAAAAATGCTGTTCTGCTCTTTCATAAAAATGTGCATCTGCGGCATACATTTTTTCGAAATTCAGCATTTTAAACACTTCTTTTTTGCCAAATAAAGTAGCAAACAATACACAATCATCTACGTGAATTACCTGATTCTTGTCGAAACGATCTGGTACATAATAATCAG